>JAEEGL012047034.1_pt1 | contig 12439 bp, 8 predicted proteins | sample 9134231 | NCBI WGS metagenome assembly JAEEGL01 (sample SAMN16246548, study PRJNA631951) | gut metagenome | biome: gut microbiome; feature: rumen; material: fiber-attached | host: Bos | place: Iran: Karaj | collected 2018-10 | reverse complement strand
TCAAACTGCGAAAAACGCGCAACTTTTTGACTTGATAAGGCGTGCTGAGAAGTGGCTGGAAAACAACCACTACACAACAGAAGTTAGAAAATGGAAAACCGAGGAATGGGGAGAAATTCCCGCTGACTTCGGGAGAAAATAAAAAGCATATATATGAAAGTAGGTGTTATTATTTCAACCTATAACAATCCGGCATGGTTGGAAAAGGTTTTGTGGGGCTATTCTGTCCAAGATGAAAAAGCTGATGAAATCGTCATAGCAGACGATGGCTCTCGAGATGATACAAGAGAGCTAATAAACTCATTCAAGGATGTGCTGCCTATAAAGCATGTGTGGCATGAGGATAATGGATTTCAAAAATCAATGATATTGAACAAGGCCATCGTAGCCAGTACTTCTGAGTATCTGATATTCACAGATCAGGATTGCATACCAAGAAAGGATTTCATAGCTGTGCATAAAAAGTACGCTGAAAAGGGATATTTCCTTTCAGGAGGTTATTTTAAACTTCCTATGCACATAAGCAAGATGATAGGAAAGGATGATGTGTATTCAAACAAGGTTTTCTCGTTGAAATGGTTACGTTCAAAAGGCTTAAAACTTACTTTTAAATGTACTAAGTTATTGGGTAACAGTGCTTTTGCTAAATTCATGAACTTTGTGACTCCTACAAATGCTTCATGGAACGGCATGAATTCATCAGGTTGGCGTGAGGATATAGTGGCGGTGAACGGATTCAATATGGAGATGCATTACGGGGGACAGGATAGGGAATTTGGAGAGAGGATGTGGAATAAAGGTTTGAAATCCAAACAAATACGTTATTCAGCAATATGTCTCCATTTGGATCATAAGAGACCTTATAAGACCAAAGAGTCGATAAATGCGAATATTCAGATAAGGAAGAATACTCGAAAAATGAAGATTATAGAAACACCATCAGGCATAAAACAACTCTAACTTATGGATAAAGTAATATATGCTATAGCTTACATATTCTCTCTTCTGCCCTTGAGAGTGCTGTATCTGTTTTCTGATTTTTGTTATGTGATAGTCTATCATATAGTAGGATATAGAAAGAAAACAGTCCGCAAAAATTTGAAAAACTCATTTTCTGAAAAGTCCGATGAAGAACTTCGCAAGATAGAGAAAGACTTTTATCTGTATTTCTGTGATACTTTTTTTGAGACAGTGAAGGCTATATCTATGAGTGACAAAGAAATGTCAAGACGCTTCACATTTGATAATATGGATATTATCGACCAGTATTGCGACAAGGGTAAAAATATAATCTTGTATCTCGGACACTATGGCAATTGGGAGTGGCTGACTTTTGCACGCAAGGCTTATAATCCCCGCCATCCTGATTATGAATGTGTTTCTGTTTATCACAAATTGGAGAACAAAGTATTCGACAAGTTCTATCTGCGGCTTAGAAGCAAGTCAAATAGCACTCTTGTCCCTCAGGAAGGTCTGCTCCGCAAGCTGGTAACTCAGAGCAAGGCTGGTAAGTTGGGATTTTATTGTTTCATCGCCGACCAGGGAACAATGTGGAAGAATATGTATTTCTGGATGGACTTCTTGAACCAGGAGACAGCGCCAATCGTAGGACCAGAGAAGATCGCTAAGCAGACTGGATTTCCTGTGTTGTATATTGATGTGCAGAAAAAGGCCCGAGGATATTACCATGCAAAGCTTGTCGTTATGACGGAATCAGCTAAGGATATGCCTGAGTTTGAACTGACGAAGCAGTATATGCGTCTGATGGAAGCGACAATAAAGCGTGATCCTGCTTACTGGCTTTGGACACATGACAGATGGAAGAGAAAGCGTGAAACTTTGGAGAAGATGAAAAAGATAGCGGAGCGGAATGAAATGATAAAGAAAGGCGAGATTAGTCTGACGAAGAATCAAGAAATGTAATTGTGTTATAGCAATGCCTATTTCTATTGGTGATATATATGTAAAATACTATGAATCAGCTCAAAAGGTTGAAAGGTATAGTGTGCGTGGCGGTGTTTATAGGCATTTGTTTTCATTGCCGTATCGTTTAATGAAAAACATTTACGCTTCAAAGTACATTAAAGCTGTGGAGCACTCTCCTATTCCGCAAAAAGATTCGGATAAATCGAGCAAAATCATTATTTCACTTACGTCTTTTCCTCAGAGAATAGGTATTGTGCATATTGTTATCAAGTCATTGCTGCTGCAAAAGGCTTCTTTCGATAAGATTGTGCTTTGGCTTTCTGAAGATCAGTTTCCGTCTAAAGATAATGATGTGCCGCCGATGCTTTTGGCATTGAAATGTGACAAATTTGAGATTCGTTATGTTCCTGATAATCTTATGGCACATAAGAAATACTATTATGCTTTTCAGGAGTTCTCAGACTGCCGTGTAGTGACTGTTGACGACGACCTTTGCTATCCTAATGATTTATTGGAGAGGCTTATAGAGATTTCTGAGGAATATCCATCCGCAGTGTGCGCGAATGTCGTTAGAGTGATGGCTGCCGAGAACGGACGCTTTCTAAACTATAGGCGTTGGAGAAAGGTTCAGTTATGCGAGAAGCAATCTTCCGACAAGTTCGTCGCGATAGGTTATGGCGGTGTGATGTATCCGCCAGGAATAGCTGATGGATTTGATTTCAGTGCAAACAGCATAAAGTCATTGTGCTTTTATGCCGATGATTTGTGGCTTAAGGGAAATGAAATGAGCAAAGGTGTTTCTGTGGCTACAGGAGGCGCTTATTTTCCCCATCCTGTTGTTATAAAAGGCACGGTGAAATGGGGATTGCAAAAGTCAAATATGGGCAAGAAAGATATGAACGACGAGCAATGGCGTAATGTTGTTAAGCATTTTAATATCGTTCCTTGATAATTAGCCTTTCCTTATTTTCTTGTGGATTGCGTACAACATCTTGTTATAGTTTCTCTCTATGGAGAAACGATATAGATTCCTGATATCCAAGAGTGTTTTTGCTGGACGAAGTGTCACCAGTTCTTTCGGTGCATCTGGGTTTAGCTGGTCGCAGCAAGCTGCAATTTCTTCAAACATGTTATACTTGTTCAGTACAAGTGTTTTGGCTTCTTTCAGTGCTTCTGTCTTCTGGCTGTAAATGTCTTCTTTTATAGTTCTGTCTATAGTTTTTATAGCATCCTCTGCATTATGTATGTCAATGGCAGTGAATGCATCGTTGCTGAAATAGTCTCCAAGGTTCTTGCAGCCATAATAAATAGGATAAGTGCCTGTTAGATAGCAGTCTGAAAGTTTTTCTGTCCAGTAGTAGAGAGATGATGAGTTTTCTATAGCGATGTGGTATTTGTATGGAGCGAGCACATCCCATTTGTCATCAAAATCATTAAAGCCTCTTCCGAAAACATCGATTTGATCGCCGAAATGCTCTTTCAGTTTCTCCACGAACATTATTCTTTCTCTATGTCCTTTTGTGAATGCCTTATTGCTTGTTATCACTGAGATGAGTTTCTTTTTATCAGGGAATGGCATATTTCTCAGGCTTTCGTAATTTATGTTTTCATCGACATTTACGCCTCTGTCAGATGTTCCGATAAACCAAGGCAGAATGGCTGGTCCATATATGACATTCTTGTGCGATAGCTTTTCCTGGCATGAGCACACCATACCGAACTGGCTTATGTATTTCTCAGGGAATGAAACAATGTCCTTAGGCTCGGAGAGTATGAGGATGGTGTTTTCTGGAGCCACTTTGCAAGAAAATTTCTTTTTAATGTATTTGTTTCTTACGAATAGGAAGTCTATGTCATCAACATCGTCATCGGCAAAGAAGAATCTGTATTTTCCTGATTGGGAGTATCCTCTGTTAGGGTAAGTCTGTCGCAACAATTTCTGGTCATTTTTTCCAGATATGATTTTCACGTTATATACCGTTTTTCCGTTTGGCTCTGTTATTTCTCCGCTGACTTTTCTTATCGCGTTTTTCATCTGTTCCCCGCAGTCGAGTCTTTTTGAGAGCATTTCGAGTTTACGTTGCATTTCGGCGTATTCATCGTCAGAAATCTTAGATATTCTGTCTTTTATCTCGCCTATCGATTTCACACATATTCCTATCCCGTTTTCTCTGACAAAAGGTGCCATAGCTGATTCCTCCCACACAATAAGCGGCAAGTGTGCTGCTATGTAAAGCGAGCATTTGTGCGGTGCGTTGTATCGCAGGTATTTACCTAATAGTCCTGAGCATGTGTCAATGGAGTCGCCGTCCCACACAAGTCCCCATGAGCCTTCTATGTCACAGACGTGCATAGGCGAGAATTTTCCCTTGTAGGTGATGTTTGTGATGCCTGACAGCTTTTCTGGCATGTGGAAGCCGTAGAAGTAGAATTCCGGTGCGGAGATATGGCGTATGAGCGGCAGAAAGCCGGTTTTGTCAAGATTTCCTGCGAAAACCACCTTGTCGCTGTTCTCTCTTTTGGCGATAGGAGATTTGTCGGTTACATAGTCGAATATGTCCAGCACGATCATTTGCGTTTTTACTCCGAGTTCTGTTAGTTTTTCCTTCATGGCTTTAGTGTGCACAATCAGGAATCGTGCCTTGTTCAGACCTTTTATCTCAGACTCATGAGGTTCGAAACGCAGACTGTTTATGTCGTGGACTATGAGGCAAAGTTGGCATTTCTTGATATTTAGAATCTTTGTCAGCAAACGTATTTTCACGTACGATAGCCTTCTTTGCACTATCAGTATGCCGCCTTTTTTGATATTGAACAATATCCTCGTCAGCAGCGACAAATATCTGAATGCGTCAATCAGAGTGTTCAGCAATTTCACAGGAGTAGAGTTCTTGCGCATGCTGAAGACTGGTATGCCCATTTCCCTGACTATTGCGCGTATGTCATCCTTGGCTTTGGATGCCGCGTTGAAAAGGTCTTTAGGGTCGTGGAACTTCTCGTTTACATTCAGAAAGTATGTCTGTCTCATTTATTTGCAGATTGTAGGTTCGTATTTGCGAAAGTCTGTAGCCAATCTTCTCTTAATAAAACAATGATGAAAAGTGAATATGGCATCAAAGGAACTGTGCTCACATATATGTCGGTCGCTAATTGTATGAAAGTTACGATTACAAACATCATTGCCAGGCATTTGTAATCATGTGATTTCACAATTATGAATGGAGCGAATATTATTATAAGGATTATTGCCAGCCCTAAAAAACCAAATTCTAATGTCGTCTGTAGTATTTGGCTAAGAGAGTGAGCGCAGATAATACGTCTTGCTTCAAGGTTTTCTAATAGTGACTGGTCATGTGTGTCTAACACATCTTGTGAAGCGGACAACTCGTCCATGATTGCGTATGAGGCGTCTCCTGCTCCGAATCCTAACACTGGCTTTTCTTTTATAAGCTTTACTGAGTGTTTCCATACGATTGTACGCGGATCGTTGTTTATGTCTTTGCCATTCACTTTTTCGTGATCTGCCAATGCAAAAAATCCTATGCAGCCAATTGCTAATGCTCCTATTATTGCGGCAATCTTTGATTTTTTCCATAGGATATATAAAAATCCTATTGCGGTTATGGCAAAGCAAGCGAGCATGCCTGAGCGTCCATCAGAGAATAGTAATGTCGTGAATAAGATAGCGAAAGATATGCCGATGAATACGTATGCCGCAACCCTTTGCCATTTTCGTTTGAACGGATTGCGTAATATGAGATAGAAACACGAGATTAGTCCTAAATTAAGGATGAAATCGAATATAAAATGCGATGTGAATGAGAATGTGCGCATGGCAGCGAAATACTGCGATGGCTTGATGTCATTTATCATATACATGAAGCCGTCGAACTTGTATTCATCGAAAGGAATCAGTGCTGTTCCGTCATAGGAAAGATGGTATAATCCCATTTTATAAAACAGGATGTAAAGAATCATGGCCACAGACCACGTGATGAAGGTGAAAGCATAGTACTTCATCTTGTGGAATTTGTTCAGACCGAACAATCCGATGACACCGAAAGCAAGAAACGGCAGGCGGTACTCGATGATTTTTGCCGTGTAGTCGGTGTGGTCCTCAAACGGCATCCACAAAAGAATCATCGCGAAGAACGTCAGGAATGCCGCGTACATCCAAGAGTATCTTGTCCATTTGAAATCGCGCCACTTCTTTTCCAAAAGGAATTCAAGTCCGAACGATATGAAAAAAACGTAGAGCGTTATGTTCTGAGGCTTGCCGTATGGAAAAACGCACAGAACGATAGCCAGCAGCGCGCTGACTAAGTTCACGATGTTTAGTGTTTTTATGATCTTCTCCATACTTTATTTTTTCACAAATCTGTTTATCACTGGAATGGATTTGAGCGGAAGGTCGCGCTTGATGATGAGAGCGAGGAAGCCCGCAAGCATGACTGTGCAGAGGGCGTAGTAGGCTATCGTGTTGATTTCGAGCACGTACTTGGCGACGGACGACACACCGAACATGGCAAGGGCGATGACGGTGTAGAACGCCAGCTGCTTGAGCTTATAGTCGATAGGGAAGTACTTCTGACCGAAGAAATATGACACGAGCATGATGATGAAATAGCATGCGAACGATGCCCACGCCGAGCCGAAATAGCCGATGAATGGGACGAGCGCAACGTTCAGCGCGATGGTGATGACTACACCGAGCAGCGAGAAGTATGCCCCGAACTTGGTCTTGTCGATGAGCTTGTACCAGAGCGAGAGGTTGAAGTAAACGCCCTGGAAGAGGTACGATGCCAGGATGATAGGCACGATGCGCAGGCCTTCCCAGTAGTTGGGCGCGATGAGCAGCTTGAGCACATCGATGAAGAAGTTCATGCCGAGGAAGATGAGCCACGAGAATATGACGAAGAACTTCATGGCGTCGGCGTATGCCTCCTTGCTGTTCTTGTCCTTGTGCTGGGCGAAGACGAACGGCTCGTAGGCGTAGCGGAACGCCTGGGTGAACATCATCATGACCATCGCTACCTTGAAGCACGCTCCGTAGATGCCGAGCTGCCTCATGCCTTCCTCGCCTTCGCAGAGGTAAGGGAAAAGTATCTTGTCCACAGTCTGGTTCATGATGCCGGCGATACCGAGCACAAGCAGCGGCAGCGAGTATTTGAGCATGGACTTGAGCAGCGTGAAGTCGGGCTTGAACTTGGCTTCCATAATCGACGGAAGGAGCATGACAAGCGTTGCGGCTGTGGATATGAAGTTGGCGACGATTATGTAGCCCACGCCGTAGTCGGGCACGTAGAACCAGTCGATGAGGCTTGGGTTCGATGCCCATATCTTAGGGCAGACGACGAGGAAGAAGATGTTCAGCACGATGTTGATGAAAATCATCAGCAGCTTGAAAACTGCGAACTTGACGGCTTTCTTCTGGTAACGCAGGTAGGCGAAAGGTATGGCGGTGAACGCGTCGATGGCTACGACCACGCCCATTATCGTGATGAATTCGGTGTGGCTGGCGTAGGCTGTGCCCATGGCAGAGGCTATCTGGCTGTCGAAAAGGAAGACGAGCGCGATGAACAGCAGCGATGTCGAAGCGATGGAAAAGAGCGTTGTACCATAGACGGTGGCGGCGCGGTCAGCCTCCTTGTTCACGTATCTGAAGAAGCCGGTCTCCATGCCGTAGGTCAGGAACACGAGCAGGAGCGCCGTCCATGCGTAGATGTTGGTCACGATGCCGTAGTCGCTGGCGTCGGCGAGCACGTAGGTGTACATAGGCACGAGGCACCAGTTGAGGAATCTGCCTATGATGCTGCTCAGTCCGTAGATGGCCGTCTCCTTGGCCAAGGTCTTCATTTTTCCTGATTCTGCCATAAATTCAATCGCTTAAAACAAACAAAGATAAAGAAAAGATGCCATAAGTATGGCGCTATATTGGGCAATGGGAATTAAAAGAAATTAATGGGCGAGAATGCTGCCGGAAAAGTCTTGATGAAAAGAAGAAAAAGCGGTTTGTCTCGGCTTCGCTCATTTCGGCTCCGCTCATTTCGGCTTCGCTCAATGACCGGTTGCTGAGCGGAGTCGAAGCAAGTTGAGGATCTACAGTCCGCAAGGGTATTTGTTTATTTTCAGGCGCAGTTCCTTGGCGCGTCCTTCGGTCACTTTCTCCATGAGCGCCCAGAATCGCGGTCCGTGGTTCATCTCCTTGGTGTGGCACAGCTCATGCAGCATCACGGAGTCGGCGAGTTCTGGCGTGAGCAGCAGGATGAACATGCTCAGGTTTATGTTGCCCTTGGACGAGCAGCTGCCCCAGCGCCCGTGGCTGCTCTGTATCTTCACGTCCTTGTACTCAAATCCCCATTTATTCGCAAGAAACTCCAGCCGCGGAGGCAGCAGTCGCTTGGCTTCGAGGCGCAGGAAATGCTCGATGCCTTTCTTAAGTCGTGCCTGTGTGTCGGGCGCGGTGATGTCGATGCCGGCCGGCACTTCGATGTGCAGCGTCTTCTCGGCTAATCGGTAGTGTATGACCTTGCGTTCGGTGGTGGCGGAGATGGACGTCGTGAACGACAATGTCTGCAGCGGATGCTCCTGGTCTATCACTCCCACGGCTCTCGTTTTCACCCGTTTCTGCACAGCGCGGATTCGTTCCCTCGTCTGGTTGATGAACCTGAGGGCGGACATCTTGCCCACGTCGGCTGGCAGCACGAGAATCAGCTTGTCCGCCTCGATGCGGAGTTTCAGTCGCTTGGCGCGGTTGCTGTACGACACTTGTAAGTCGCCGAACTCGTCGTCATGCCACGTTTCGTCGGCCGTGTAGGCGCAATATTTAGGAGTGCCGTTCATTGTGCGGCAAAGGTAACGAGTATTTCACATAACATTTTATATATTTGTGTCATCGTTGCGTTTTTTGTGCGGCGATAGACATATCAGATTTTTAATAAAGCATTAGCTATTATTCTTGTCCGAATCAAAAGCCTGCAAACTGATGATTTAGATATTATCGGATAAAACGCTAATCCAGCGGAGCCGTATGCTCTCGTTTCACGTACAAAGAGTTGATGCTCGCACCAATAGGTGTGAGCTAATCCGTGTACGTGAGCGAGGTTCTTGCAGGCTCCTCGTGGACAAGACAGAGAGGCTCGCGCCTTTTCTTTTTGCCGTTTATTCCATACGATAGAGATTGATAGTCCGATGCGGAAAAACTATCAATCGATGAAAACGGATAAACAACTGGCGGCAGACTTCGCCAAACAGTGGAAAGGCAAAGGCGACGAGAAGCAGGAGACACAGCGGTTCTGGATTCAGCTGCTCTCCGAAGTGCTCGGCGTGACCGACGCCACCAACCGCATTGAGTTCGAGAAGCGTGTGCAACTCTCGCACACATCGTTCATAGACGCTTACATACCGGAGACCAAAGTGCTCATCGAGCAGAAGAGCACCGACATAAACCTGCACAAGCAGTACAAGCAGAGCGACGGCGAGATGCTCACGCCTTACGGTCAGGCGAAACGCTACGTGAGCGAGATGAAGGCGTCGGAAAAACCCCGATGGATAGTGGTGTGCAACTTCCAGGAGTTTCTGGTTTACGACCTCGAGAAACCAGGAGAAGAACCGGAGCAGATTTTCCTGAAAAGGCTTGGCGACGAGTATTACCGCTTGCAGTTCCTCGTTGACCAGAAGAGCGAGAATATACGCAGGGAGGAAGAAGTGTCGTTGGAAGCGGGCGCTTTGGTGGGCAAGCTCTACGACGCGCTGCTCAAGGAGTATATAAATCCCGATGAAGACAGCCTGCGCTCGCTCAACATACTGTGTGTCAGAATAGTTTTCTGCCTTTATGCCGAGGATGCCGAACTCTTCGAGACACGCACGGCGTTTGAGGACTACATCAGTTCATTCTCGGTGGAGAATGTGCGCGACGGCATCATAAAGCTCTTCAAGGCGCTGGACACCAAGAAGAAAGACCGCGACAAATACGACACGAAACTCAATCCGTTCCCCTATGTCAACGGAGGACTTTTTGCCGCTGAAAACATAGAAATTCCGAATTTCACCGAGGAAATCGTCGATGTGATCGTGAATCATTGCGCGCCGTTCAACTGGAGCGAGATAAGCCCGACCATCTTCGGCGCTGTGTTCGAATCGACGCTCAACCCCGAAACACGCCGCAAGGGCGGAATGCACTATACATCCATAGCCAACATACACAGGGTGATAAATCCGCTGTTCATGGAATCTTTGTACGATGAATACGACGAAATCTGCAGAATAACAGCGGCTAAGGCGCGCAACAAGCGCTTCCTCGATTTCCAGAAAAAGCTCGGCTCGCTCACTTTTCTCGACCCGGCGTGCGGCAGCGGCAACTTCCTGACCGAGACGTATTTGAGTCTGCGCCGTCTGGAGAATGCCGTGATTCATTCGCTCAACAGGGGTGAGAAGGTGATAGGTCTCGATAATTTCATCCATGTGAAAATCTCGCAATTCTTCGGCATCGAGATTAACGACTTCGCTGTCACTGTGGCTAAGACGGCTCTGTGGATAGCCGAAAGCCAGATGATGAAGGAGACCGAGGAGATACTCGGCATGAACATCGATTTCCTGCCGCTCACGACGAACGCTTTCATCGTTGAGGGCAACGCCTTGCGCATGGATTGGGCGACGTTGAAAAATGTCGATGAGACGCAAGATTCTGCGCCTATGCAAGGATTGTTCGCTGGCTTTACCGCCCAGACCGACGGCAAGGCGCATCATTACGATTTCATCATTGGAAATCCGCCGTTTTTAGGATATTCGTTGCAGACGAAAGAACAGAAAGCAGATTTACAATTTGTCATGCCAGATTTTGGCAGCAACATCGATTATGTATGTGCGTGGTATAAAAAGGCTGCGGAATTGATGGCGAATAATACAAATACACGTGCCGCCCTCGTTTCCACAAATTCAATAACGCAAGGCGAACAGGTGGCGATTTTGTGGAAACCTTTGTTTGAAAAATATGGTGTGCAGATAGATTTCGCATGGCGCACATTCCGATGGGACAGCGAAAGCAACCAGAAGGCGCATGTTCATTGCGTGATTGTAGGTTTTTCTTGTAGGGACGCATTGAATGCGTCCGCAATCGAACATATTGCATCATCGGACGCACGCAGTGCGTCCCTACAACGCCGCATTTTCAACGTCGATGGAACAATTGTAAATGCGCAAAATATCAATGGTTATCTACTTGATGCGCCGAATATTTTCATAGAAAAACGGTCAAAACCATTGTGTGAGAAACCAATTATGATTCGTGGTAGTTCTCCTATTGATGATGGCAATTTGCTGCTTACAATAGAAGAAAAAGAAGAATACCTAAAACAAGAACCGCAAGGAGAAAAATTTCTCCGACCATTTATGATGGGTAAGGATTTTATTGAACGAAAACCGCGTTGGTGCTTTTGGCTTGTAGGTGCAAATCCTTCCGAATTGCGTAAATGTCCAATTTTGATGAAACGTATAGGAAATGTTAGAGATTTTCGGTTGAAAAGCACGAAATCCGCCACTAAGCAGATTGCAGATACACCAACATTGTTTGGTGAAATGCGACCTTGTGAAAGTGAATATATAGCAATACCTAAAGTTTCGTCAGAACAAAGGCGTTATATCCCAATTGAATATTTGAGAGCTGAAATAATAGCTGGTGACAAACTCTTTCAAATGCCCAATGCCACTCTTTACCATTTCGGTGTATTGACCTCATCGGTTCACATGGCGTGGATGCGTGCGGTGTGCGGAAGGTTAGAGATGCGTTATAGTTACAGTAACACAATCGTTTATAACAATTTCCCGTGGCCAGTAGAGACGTTTCATGAAACGTCTTTACAAACCAAAATCGAAAAAACCGCGCAGGCGATTCTCGATGCGCGCGCCTTGTATCCCGACTCGTCGCTCGCCGACCTATATAACGAAACGCTAATGCCGCCAGAGCTGCGCCGCGCCCACCGTGCCAACGATGAGGCTGTGATGGATGCCTACGGATGGGTGAAGGATTTGTCGGAATCGGAGGTCGTGGCTCGGCTGTTCCAGATGTACGAGAGTCTGATAGGCAAATAGCTTTTACACTCCCGGCTGCCGGCTCTTGCGGTATTCTGCCGGCGACATGCCGAGGTGCTTCTTGCAGTAGCGGCTGAAGTACGACAGCGACGCGAAGTTCATGCGATATGCTATCTGCGTGAGCGACAGACGGTCGTCGCTTAGATATTCTTTTATTATGGGTATGGTGTGGCGCACGATGAATGAGCTGACGCTGTGTCCGGTCATGCGGCGTACTGTGGCTGAGAGGTATTTTGGCGACACGTTGAGCCGCTGGGCGTAGTAGCTGACTTCGCGCTCGGTTTGGCTGATGCCTGTGGCGAGCATCGTCATCAGTTCCTTCACGATGTGTCCGGCGCGGTCGGTGTGGCTCTCGGCGGTGTCGCGCAGCGCGTGCACCTCGAAGATGTCGTACATCATGGTCAGGCAGAGGCTGCCCATCAGC
>JAEEGL011752151.1_pt1 | contig 12439 bp, 10 predicted proteins | sample 9134231 | NCBI WGS metagenome assembly JAEEGL01 (sample SAMN16246548, study PRJNA631951) | gut metagenome | biome: gut microbiome; feature: rumen; material: fiber-attached | host: Bos | place: Iran: Karaj | collected 2018-10 | reverse complement strand
TTGATCTCATATCCGCAGGTCACGCCGAACATGAACTCGCCGGTCAGGTCCGCCTGGCCGTTGCCGGAATCAATCAGGTAGTATCCGTCCTCCACGGAGGCAATCAGTTCCTCCACTGTGTTTTTGCCGGGCAGGATGCACGTGTTCCGCATCCGGATGATCGGTTCGTCGCTGAAGGTCCAGGCACGGGCGTTGCCCTTCGGGGCCATGCCGTACTTCTCGGCGCTCTCCCGGTCATTCATATAGCCGGTCAGGATACCGTTCCGGATCAGCTCGGCGTCCTCGGCTTTGATGCCCTCATCGTCCAGGAAAACCGGCAGCGGGGCAGGTTTGCCGTTGTAGGTGTGGGCGAAGTCCACCATGGTGACCAGGTCGGAAGCCACCCGCTTGTTCAGGTTCGGGCCGGCCACGCTGCCGCCGGCGACCAGGTCAGCTTCCACGGTATGGCCCACCGCCTCGTGGGCCAGCATGCCGCCCATCATGCCGCCGAGAATCACCGTCTTGTAGCCGGCCTCGGCGTACACGCCTTCCCGCTTGTCCATAACCTTCCCGTACAGTTTGTCGATCTCCGGGTACATTTTCGCCGGGTCGCTGAAGTTGTCACGGAAGCTGCCGAAACCGCCGAAGGCCTTGAACATTTCCACCGGCACGCCGGCTTTCGATTCCGCGTTCATCATGACGTACACGTAGCAGCGGGGGGTCACCAGGTGGCCGCTGCAAGCGTCGGATGAGTAAACGATCCGGTCCTGGGAATCCTCCGTATAGACGACCGTACGGCTGGTCAGTTCCGGGCAGTGCTCCGCCACATAACGGTCCACCGTCTGGCAGAGTTCAATGATTTCCTTCTGCTCGGTATCCACGATTTCCCGGTTCAGCGGGATGATCTCCCTGGCCGGGGCCGGCGGCAGGGCGATGTTCCGCCCCGAATGTTTCGCCAGGAACACGGCGTTATCCGTCGCGGCTTTGATCACCCGCTCCGCCGCTTCCGGCGAATACTCCGCAATGGACGCGAAACCGAAGGTCCCGTTCATGTTCACCCGGGCACTGGTGCCGCGCGCCTCACTGCGGGAATTCTGCACCATGTCCCCTTTCAGCAGCACGACCCGGCGGTTCCGGTTCTCATGTCCCCGCAGCACCGTCTGCACGCCGTCCGAAAACAGCGCGGCTTTGCTTCCGATTACATCCTGTAACATCCGCTTCATCCTCCAAAAAATATATAGTTCTCCATCAGTACCCGTTCAACAGGGCATATCGCTGATTATTTATTGAAATACTTCACTTCCGGATAATACGGCTCTTCGGGCGCGTACTGCTGCGCGTCCTCGATGGAAGCGATCTTCTGCTTCTCCTCCGCGATTTCCTTCCGCAGGGCTTCCTTCTGCTCCTCCAGTTTGTCCGCGTCCTTCGTTTTTTTCCACTTTGCAAGATTCTTCTTCGTAAAGTTATAGCTGCTGAAAAGCGCAATGAAAGCACTGACATACGTCCAGAAATTACTCGAGTCTATTCCCTCCAGAATATTCGAAAGTACCGCCATTACGATAATAAATCCGATAAACCCGACCATACTTAAAACTCCTGCCTGATAACTGTCCGATAATTCCTGATCACCTGATGACGTGTCCGAATCTCTGATTCGGGTAACACATTCCATGCTGCGGCTGTCCGGAGCCGATATGACTTTGGGCAGCAGCGATCGCCGGTCACCGACCGCCGTCTCCTCACATCATACCAAATCTGACTTGTTCGTACAATAGCAAATTGCGCTTTATGGGTCCGTCCGTTCCCCGCGGTTCTTTTCCCGGAACCAGGCGCTCAGCCGCTGCGCGTGTTTTTCGCGGTCCGGGTCCTGCTCCCACTTTGTCGTGCTGTGCAGGGCGGGATCCGCCGGCAGGTCATAGATACTGCCGCAGCAGCCCTTCTCGGGATCCGCCGCGCCGAAGACACAGCGCCCCAGGCGGCTCATCACCATGGCGCCGGCGCACATGGGGCAGGGTTCCAGCGTTACGTACAGCGTGCAGTCATTCAGGCGCCAGTCGCCCTTCTGTTCCGCGCCGCGCCGCATGCACAGCAGTTCCGCGTGGGCTGTGGGGTCGTGGCTCTGCTCCCGGCGGTTGTGGTCCGCCCACAGCAGCGTATCCCCCCGGTACAGCGCCGCGCCGACAGGGATTTCCCCTTCCGCCGCCGCGGCTTCCGCTTCCCGGACGGCAGTCATCATACGTTCCCGGTCTGTATCGTTCATGTCGAATCCCTCCGACCTCCATTGTAACCGCCTGGAAAAAAAAGTCAATTTCTTTGGCCGCAGATCCGGTTTTCGGGTATAATAAAGCCATTCCCCATGAAAGGAAGGTACACAGTATGAAAAAACGCGCACTGTTCCCGATCGGAACCATCCTGCTGGCAGCCATGCTGGTGGCAGCCTGTATGCTAATACCCGGCACGGTTTCCGCCGAATCCGATGCCCCGGTCTTCCGCGCGGAAGACCTGTTTACCGCCCGGGACCTGGAGCAGGCGGCGGACTTGTCCGACGCCGTATCCTATACCGTTGCGGACGGCCGGGATATCATGATCCGGGAGAAAGGCGTCTATGTGCTGTCCGGCGCCGCGTCCGGCGTCACTGTAACGGTGGACGCGCCGGAAGACGCGAAGGTACAGATCGTGCTGAACGGCGTAAATATCACCAATACCGATTTCCCCTGCATCTATGTGAAGTCCGCGGACAAGGTGTTCGTCACTACCGGCGCCGATTCTTCCCTGTCCGTGACCGGTACGTTCCGCGCCGACGGCAGCAAAACGCCGGGCGGCGTCATCTTCTCCCGCTCGGACCTGGTGCTGAACGGTACCGCCCGGCTGTCGGTCTCCTCCTCCCGGAACGGCGTCGTCGGCAAGGACGACCTGAAAATCACCGGCGGCACATATGAAATCACCGCGGCAAACAAGTGCATTGACGCCAACGATTCCGTCCGGATCGCGGACGGTACGTTCATCCTGGACGCCGGCGCCGACGGCATCCACGCGGAAAACGGCGATAACGATACCCTGGGATATATCTATATCGGCGGCGGCGCGTTTACCGTCCGGGCCGGGGACGACGGCATCTGCGCCACCTCCGTCCTGCAGATCGACGGCGGCGCCCTGGACGTCTCCGCCGTGGACGGCCTGAAGGCAACGTATATCCGGATCAGCGGAGGAACCGTCGAAATATCCGCTTCCGATGAGGGCGTCCATGCCGCCGCCAGGTCCGAAGCCTATGATCCCGCCGTCGACGTCACCGGCGGCACGGTCACCGTCAACGGCCTGCCCTATTCCGCCGCGGACAGCGAGTAGGACAGCCCGGATGGAAAACCAGCATATAGAATCAGCGCGCCGGCGAAGATCGCCGGCGCGCTGGTTTTGTTATGCCCGCGGATTATTTGTAGAAGATCATGTCCGCGATATAGATCACGTGTTTGCTGCTGTCCCCGTTGTAGTATCCCGCGATCCAGAACTCAATCCGGCTGACGTTGGTATAAGTCCTGCCGAGCTGGAATACCTTGTAATCCTCCGAGTACTGGTCCGGAATATTCATGGTGAACTCGGACATGTTCCCGCCGGCGTCATAGATCCTGACGACGAACTTTTTCACGCGGGCATACTTCCGGTAACTGGTGTTCCCGTTCTCCAGGTTGCCGTTCCGGATACCGATGCTGCTGACCGTCGCGCCGTCGAAATACGCGGTCAGCTCCGGATATTTGGTATCCTTTGTCATATCGCTCTCACTGCTCCACCAGATCCAGCCGAAAGCAGTGGACGGAATATCGTCGTGGATTTTGTACAGGCTGTCAATCTGGTGCTCGTTTCCGTTGCCGTCCCTTGCCGTACCGGGCTTGAACTGCGTATCCCAGGAGGCCGGGTACGCAACTTCGGGATTGCCGCCCGGCGTCACCGGGGAGCCGATCTGGTACTGGAAGTCAATCTGGCTGGGGGAGCAGGCGCCGTCGCTGAAAGTGACCTGCTGCGCCGCGGAGAGGGCGGTATACCCGCTGATGGCCGGCGGGGTAACCGTCTTGTCGGCGGTGATGGTTTCGGTGTAGGACCGGATCACGTTTCCGTTGTTGTCGATGCAGCGGACGGACAGCGAGGCGGGCGTCGGCATCTTCTGGTAGGTGAAGGTGAGCTTGACCGGGGAGCAGGTTCCGTCGCTGCTGTAGGTAACGGCCTGGCCGCCGGAAACGATCGTATACCCGCTGATCGCCTGGGGATAGACCGTCCGGCTGGAGGTCAGCGTTTCGGTGTAGGACCGGATATAGTTCCCGTTGGAGTCATAGCAGTCGATGTTCAGCGTCGCGGGCGTCGCAACCTTCTGGTATTTGAAAGTGATGGTGGAGGGGTTGCATACGCCGTTGCTGAAGCTGACGTACTGCCCGCCGGAAGCGGCGTTGTATCCGCTGATCGCCTTGGGCGTCACCGTCCGGCTGTAGGAGATCGTCTCCGTATAGGTATCCAGGAAGATGCCGGCGATATCGTAGCAGTTGATCGTCACCGTACCGGACGAAGCGTAGGGCTGGTACTGGAACGTGACGGTGTTCGGCGAGCAGGTGCCGTTGCTGTACAGGATATACTGGCCGCCGGAGAGGGACTGGTATCCGCTGATCGCCTGGGGATAGATCGTCGTGCTGCCGCTGATCTGCTGGGTATAGGAGCGGATATAGGCGCCGTTGGTATCGTAGCAGTTGACGGTCACCGACGCGGTCGTCGGGATCCGCTGGTACTTGAACGTCACCGTGGAGGGGTTGCATACGCCGTTATTGAGGGTGATATACTGCCCGCCGGAGGGCGTGCTGTATCCGCTGATGCTCTGGGGATAAATCATCCGGCTGCCGGTGATCGACTCGGTATAGGAGCGGATATAGCTGCCGTTCGTATCGTAGCAGTAAACGGTCACCGTGCCGGATGACTGGGTCTGGTTCCGCTGGTAATTGAACGTCACGGTGCCCGGCGAGCAGGTGCCGTTGCTGTAATAGGTAATGTACCGGCCGTTTGATGTGGCCGTATATCCGGAGATGGCCTGGGGAAAGATCGTCCGGCTGGCGTTGATCGTCTCGGTATAGCCGCGGATATAGTTGCCGTTCGTATCGTAGCAGTAAACGGTGACCTGCGCGTTCCCGGGCTGGGTGTTGTTTCCGCCTCCGTTGCCCCCGTTGTTGGTATTGCCTGTCGGGTTGCTGCACTGGCAGTTCACAGCCCTGGATACGCTCCATGAGGCCGGCTGGGTCCAGTTCTGGAAACGGTTCTGCGCCCAGTAGACGCCATTGATCTCGTTCTGGGCCATGGGCGTCACCGTCACGCTGTAGGTGCCCTGCACGGGGAAAACGACCACCAGCGACTGGCTCGTCTCGGCGCCGTAGGTGCTCATCGAGGCTGAAGGCGCCCAGACGTAGGACTGGGAATAACCGGATTTCGTCACCTGCACCTTGAAAAAGCCGTAGGCGTCCTCCGATCTGTATCCGTTGAAATTCCCGTAGAAATCATAGTCCGACACATACGCGGATCCCTTCGTACCGGACAGCTTGATGTAGCCGCTGCCGCTGCCCGTCGCCGTCACGGTGAACGTGACCGCTCCCGCCGTCGTGCCGCTGATATTGCCCGTTCCGTCCGCCAGGGACAAAGCGGGCAGCACGCAGACCGCCGTCAGCGAAAGGATCGCCGCCAGCACCAGTGCCATTCCCTTCCTGAACCCATGCCTCATTGTCTTTCCCCTCCCGTATATTTCACGTCCTCAGACTTTCCGGTTTTTAACCCGTTCCGCTGATTTAACGAATGACCCCGGCAATTGCTTCCGCAATCATTTCAATTGTATTTCCGGCCGTCATGCTGACCTCGCCCTTCCGCTCCGCGGCGATTTCTCCGGCCCGGCCGTTGATCCAGGCGGACCCGGCCGCGGCCAGGGTCAGCCGTTCCGGATTTGCCGCGGCGGCCGCGGCCAGGATGCCGCTGAGCACGTCCCCGCTTCCCGCGGTGGCCATACCCGGCGATCCGCGGTCGGCAATCCAGGTCTCCTCCCCGTCCGTGACGATCGTGCCCGGACCCTTCAGCAGGAGAACCACCCCGTGCTCCCCGGCGAAATCCTCCGCCGTCTTCAGCGGCGCGCCCAGGATTTCCTCCGCCGTCTTTCCGGTCAGCCGGGAAAACTCCCCGATATGCGGCGTCAGGATCACGTTCCCGGCGGCGGACTTCAGCCGGTCCGTTCCCAGGGCGGCCAGGGCGTTCAGCCCGTCCGCGTCCAGGACCAGGGTGCCGGCGTATTCCTCCAGCAGGAAAGAAACCGCCTTCTCCGTTTCCGCCGTCAGCCCGGCGCCCATGCCGAAAGCGGCGGTACGGGTTCCCCGCAGTGCTTCCCGGAATTCCGCCTCCCGGAAGGCGATATTCCCCGCCTCTTCCGAAAGCGGAAACAGCGTCGCCTCCAGAATTTCCGGCATCATCCGCCCGCACAGGCTCCGCGGCGCGCACAGGCGGACCACGCCGGCCCCGACCCGCATGGCGGCGTTGGCCATGGCCGCCAGCCGGATCGCTCCGGAATAGCGGAAGGAGCCGCCGACCAGCGCGATGTATCCGTAGCTGCCCTTGTGGCTGAAGTTTTTCCGGGGCGGAAACAGCGCCGCCGCGTCCGAAGCCTCCGCCAGCCGGATCCCGTGGCCCTTCGGCGGAATCCCGATGTCGATGTTGACCTTCCGTTTCATCTGGTCCTTCGCCATGTTCAGGAAATGGCCGGGTTTCCAGCTGCCGATGGATACGGTCAGGTCGCTGCGCACCGCGTTTTCCCCCATGCCGCTGTCCCCGTTCAGGCCGCTGTTGATATCCGCGCTGACGACATAGGCGCCGCTTTCATTGATCAGGCGGATCATCCGTCCCGCCTCCCCGGCGGCTTCCCCGTGGAAGCCCGTGCCGAAAATGCAGTCCGCGATACTGCCGTATCCGGTCAGCGTCGTGATCTCCGCCCAGGTCCGGACGGGAACCCCTGCCTCCAGGCATCTCCGGTACCAGTATTCCCCGTCCGGGGTGAACCGCTCTTCCTGCAGCAGGATATCGCAGGCGACGTCCGCCTTTTTCAGCAGCAGCGCCAGCACATATCCGTCCCCGGCGTTATTCCCCGTGCCGCAGACCACGCCCACCGGCGCCTTCCACGCGCCCGCGCCGAAAATGCCTTCCCCGGCCCGGCGCATCAGTTCCCGGCCCGGTGTCCCCGCGGCAATCTCCGCCGCGTCGCTGCAGCGCATCTCCGCCACGGTCAGTATTTCCGTCATGCGGTATTCCCCCTTGTTATATATAAATATGATACTATGTTTTTGGCTTCCAGTCAAAAGAAGTTGGGCGACGGGGACGGTGGGCGACGGGGATGCACCCGACACGAACATTCACTTGACAGGATTGTATTTTTGTTGTATTAATTGTCTGAAGCGCGGCAAAGACCCCGCGCATCCAAGGGAGGATGAATCACATGTCACTGACATTCCAGCCCATGACGGAAAGCCGCCCGATCCGTGAGATCGCCTACGACATCCTGAAAAAGGCGATCATTACCGGCGAAATTCCCGCCGGAGAGCGGATTGTGGAAACCGAATACGCCGACCGGCTTCATATTTCCCGCACACCCCTGCGCGAAGCGCTGCGCAAGCTGGAGCGGGACGGCCTGGTGGAATACGTCATGCGCCGCGGCGTCGTGGTTCACGCGTTTACCACAGAGGACGTGGATCAGATCTATACCATCCGGAACTCGCTGGAGATGCTGACCCTGCCTTATATCATCGAAAAAGCCACCCCGAAGGACATCGCCTCGCTGCGCGAAAAGCTCGCCGTGATGGATGCCCTGATCGGCAAGGACGACGTGGAAGCGCTCTCCCCGCTGGCCCGGGAGTTCCATACCTGCCTGACCGCCATTTCCGGCAAGAACCGGATCCTGCGGGTCATCGAGGGGCAGGATGAATACATCCGCCGTTTCTCCGCCATGGCCATCCAGCAGGAGGACCGCCGTTCCTCCGCACACGACGAGCACCATCGCCTGGTGGACCTGGTGGAGCAGAAGGATCTTCCCGCCTTTGAAACCCTGATGAAGCACCATATCGAGCGGAGCAAGGAATGCTGCCTGGCAGCCCTTGCCGCCCGGAAACAGAACCGGGATATCTGAGGAACGGATGCCTGAAAAATCATCTTGCATTTTGGATTCCGGTATGGTATTCTTCTAAGGCTGATTTGTTAAGGGGGGTTATTCTCATGAGTATCGCTATTTCCATCGTGCTGATTGTTTCAGTCCTGTTTTTGATTGTGACCGTGCTGCTTCAGTCTTCCGACGAGTCCGGCATCAGCGCGCTGTCCGGCCAGTCCAACAGCTATTTCAGCAAGTCCAAGGCCAAGACGATTGAAGCCAAGCTCGCCCTGGGAACGAAGATTGCCGCCGGCGTCTTCATCCTGTTCGCGATCCTGAAGCTGTTCATCTGAGCACCAGGCGAAATGATTCAAGCCGCTTCCCCGTGAAGCGGTTTTTTTGTTGAATATCTGCCCGAAAAATGGTATTGTCAGAGGAAGGAAAACTCTCCGCTCTGATCTCTCCACTCTCAAAAGGAGGCTTAACCGAATGGACTACCGCGTCGAACATGATTCCCTGGGAGAAGTCCGCGTCCCGGCGGACCGCTACTGGGGCGCCCAGACGGAGCGCAGCCGGCATAATTTTCCGATCGGCGTCGGGAAGGAAACCATGCCGGAGGAGATCATCCGGGCCTTCGCCCTGCTGAAATCGGCGGCCGCGGCGGCCAACCGCGAGCTCCGGCCGGAGAAGATGACGGAGGAAAAAGCCGCCGCGATCCGGCAGGCGGCGGACGAGGTGCTTTCCGGCAGGCTGGCCGGCCACTTCCCGCTGGTGGTCTGGCAGACCGGTTCCGGAACCCAGAGCAATATGAATATGAACGAGGTGCTGGCCGCCCGGGGAAACGAGATTGCCGGGAAAGCGCTGCTGCACCCGAATGACGACGTAAACATGTCCCAGTCCTCCAACGATACCTTCCCGGCCGCGATGCACATCGCCGCGGCGGAAGCGCTGGAACGCCGGGTATTGCCGGCGGCGGAAGCGCTGATCGCCGTGCTGCGCCACCTGGAGACGGAGAACGCGGACGTGCTGAAGTGCGGCCGCACCCATCTGCAGGACGCGACGCCGATCCGCTTCTCCCAGGAGATTTCCGGATGGCGGGCCAGCCTGGAAAAGGACGCGGAGATGATCCGGCTGGCGGAAAAACCGCTGCTGGCGCTGGCCCTCGGCGGCACCGCGGTAGGGACCGGGCTCAACGCCCCGGCCGGCTTCGATACGCTGGTGGCGGAAAAGATCGCGGAAGCCGCCGGCATGCCTTTCGTCACCGCGGAAAATAAGTTCCACGCGCTCACCTCCCGGGACGAGATGGTCTTCGCCCACGGGGCGCTGAAAGCCCTCGCCTGCGACCTGATGAAGATCGCCAACGATATCCGCTGGCTGGCCAGCGGCCCGCGCCTCGGCCTCGGGGAGATCACGATTCCGGAGAACGAACCGGGATCCTCGATCATGCCGGGCAAGGTCAACCCCACCCAGTGCGAGCAGGTCACCATGGTGGCCGCCCAGGTCATGGGCAACGACGTCACCGTGGGTTTTGCCGCCAGCCAGGGCAATTTCGAACTGAACGTCTTTATGCCGGTCTGCGCGTATAACTTCCTGCAGAGCGCCCGCCTGCTGGCCGAAAGCATGGCCGCCTTTACGGAGCGCTGCGTCAGCGGCATCCGGCCCAACCGGGAAAAGATGGCGGAGAACCTGAACCGCTCCCTGATGCTGGTCACGGCGCTGTCTCCCCGCATCGGATATGAGAAAGCGGCGAAAACCGCCCAGAAGGCGCACCGGGACGGCACCGGGCTGAAGGAAGCCTGCGTGGCGCTGGGATACCTGACCGAAGACGAGTTTGACGAATGTTTCCATCCGGAGGAAATGGTATGACCGACCGCCTGTATTATGATGACGCGTACCTCTGGTCCTTTGAGGCCGTTGTAACCGCCTGCGTCCCGGCGAAAAAGCCCGGGGAATGGTTCGCCGCCCTGGACCGGAGCGCCTTCTATCCCACTTCCGGCGGCCAGCCCTTCGATACCGGGACGCTTTCCTTTCCGGGCGGCGAGGCAAAGGTGCTGAACGTGGAAGCGGACCGCGCCGGCGAGGTCTGGCATACGCTGGACCGGGAGATCCCCGCCGGCACCGCCGTCCGCGGGGAAATTGACAGCATCCGGCGTACGGACCATATGGAGCAGCACGGCGGCGAGCATATGCTGGCCGGCGCCATCTGGGAAAAGCTGGGCGGTACGACCATCGGGCTGCACCTGGGTGAAACGGAATCCACGATTGACGTGGAACTGCCGGAAGGCCGGACGCACCTGGCCGAAGAGGAAATCGCCCTGCTGGAGGACACGGTCAACGACCGCATCCGGCTGGACGCGCCGATCCGCTGCTGGTTCCCGTCAGAGGAGGAACTCGCCTCCCTGCCGCTGCGGAAAAAGCCCACGGTTTCTGAGCATGTGCGAATTGTCGCCATGGGCGATTTCGAAATGGTCGCCTGCGGCGGTACCCATCCCGCTTCCACCGGGCGGATCGGGCTGCTGAAGGTCACCGGCGTGATCCCCGCCAAGGGCAAGGCCCGGGTTTCCTTCGTTTGCGGCGGGCGCGCGTTCCGCCTGTTCCGGACCTATATGCGCTCCGCGGACAAGGCCGGCGCGGCGCTGAGCTGTCCCGTGGAGAAGCTGAGCCGGGCGGCCAGCGAGCTGAACAGCCGCGTGGCGGAAGCAGAACGCAAAGCCCGGAAATACGAGACCGGGGAGATCCTGGGCCTGATCCGCGCCGCGGAAAGCCGGGAGGACCTGCGGAGCGTCGCGCTCTCCGCCCTGACGATGGAAGAGAAGGACGCGAAAGCGGTATCCGCCGCGGTATCCGCCTATATCGCGGAGCCGGGCAAAGCGCTGCTGCTGGGCGTCGGCGAACGCCTGACCTTCGCCCGCAGCGCGGACGTGAAAATCGATATGGGTGAACTGATCCGGCGTGTGGGCCGCGGCGGCGGACGGCCGGACCTGGCCAGCGGCGCCGGAATCCCGGAATGCGTCGGCGTCGCCCGCAAAATCCTGATGACGGAGTATAAATGATGGATGAAAAAGACCTGATCCGGATCCGGTGGCATGTGGACCGCACCGTCGATCCGGCCCTGTTTATGCTCGTCTGCCAGCATCCGGATTATCCGGACCTGCAGGTCAGCGTTTCCTCGGGGGAAGTATCCGAGCGCGTCGCCAAGGCGCGCCTCATGCAGGAAATGTACGAGCTGGGCGCTGCCAAAGGCATCAACCCGAAATATCTCCGGTTCAAAATCAACGGAATTGAGGAGTAAAAAACCATGTTCCCGATGCGTCTCCCCCCGGCGGTGACCGACCTGATCGCCCGGCTGAATGAAGCCGGGTTTTCGGCCTATGCCGTCGGCGGCTGCGTCCGGGACAGCCTGCTGGGACTCGATCCGCACGACTGGGACCTGTGCACCTCCGCGCTCCCGGAGGACATGCTCCGGGTATTCCGGAATGAGCACGTCGCGGAAACCGGGCTGAAGCACGGAACCCTGACCGTCATCCGGGACCATGTTCCCTATGAGATCACCACCTTCCGGGTGGACGGCGCCTATACCGACCACCGGCATCCGGATTCCGTTTCCTTTGTGGGGGACGTGGGCCGGGACCTGGCCCGGCGGGATTTCACGATCAACGCCATGGCCTGGTCGCCGGATACCGGCCTGACCGACCTGTTCGGCGGCCGGGAAGACCTTGCGGCCGGCATCGTCCGCTGCGTCGGCGAGCCGGAACAGCGTTTTGAAGAGGACGCCCTTCGCGTGCTGCGGGCGCTGCGTTTCGCTTCGGTCTATGATTTTTCCATTGATCCGGCCACGGACCGGGCCGCCCGGAAACTGGCGCCGACCCTGCGGGACGTCGCCGGGGAACGGATCCGGGTGGAACTGCTGAAACTGCTCTGCGGGCGCGGCGCCGGACGGATCCTGCGGACGTACCCGGACATCCTCGGCGTGATTATTCCCGAAATCCTGCCGATGGTGGGCTACGACCAGCAGAACCATCACCATTCCTGGGATCTCTGGGAGCATACGGTCCGCGCGATGGAAGGCGTGCCGCCGGAACCGGACCTGCGTCTGACCATGCTGCTGCACGATACCGGCAAGCCCTCCGTCCGCACGACGGACGAACACGGCGAAGGCCACTATAAAGGCCACCAGGCAGCGTCCGCCGGGATCGCCGAGCGCGTCGCCGCCGACCTGCGGCTGGACAACGCCGCCCGGGACCGGATCGTCCTCCTGGTCAGGCATCATGATATTCCGCTGCGCACCGACACCGGGGAAACCAACCTGGATCAGTCCTT
>JAEEGL011570182.1_pt1 | contig 12439 bp, 8 predicted proteins | sample 9134231 | NCBI WGS metagenome assembly JAEEGL01 (sample SAMN16246548, study PRJNA631951) | gut metagenome | biome: gut microbiome; feature: rumen; material: fiber-attached | host: Bos | place: Iran: Karaj | collected 2018-10 | reverse complement strand
GCATATGGACGATCCGGAACTGATCAATGAGATCCATGCGATCCGCCGTGCAGGGAACCGTGCGGTTCATGAAGGAGCGGTGGATCAGAATGAGGCCGAGCAGGTGCTGCAAAAGCTCCATCATGTGATTGGAGAGGTCTGCATCTTTCTCGGACTGGCGGATTCTTATCCGGCTTTTGATCCGGAAAAGATTCAGACGAGTGGAAATGCACCATCGAAAAGCGAGATCGAACTTGAAATCTCGAACGATTTTGTCCGGCTTCTGCATACGCACATTGCGGCGTATCCTTCCGTATCGCAGACGAGATCGGCGATCAACGTTCACATTCCCATAAAGGAAAGAAAGAACTCCGAAACCAGGATCGATCCTGCCGCCAACTCCAAATCGGCGTTATATGCGGCAGAGGAGTATTTGAAAGAAAAGCTCCCGACAGCCAAAACCGAGGTCAATCGGCACAAGTGCATTATCACGATGAAAGCGAAGAACGGCAAAACGGTTGCGGCTTCGGTGAAAAGCGGGTGCCCACAGATCGGATCGGTGGTTGACGGAGAAATCGTGATCCTTCCGGGCATTGATTATATCCTGTATGCGCCGGATTTCAATATGGAGGAGCCGCTGGTTTCACAGCTTCGCGTTTTCTCAAAGGATGACTTTTTAGAGATGTGGCAATCTCTCGAGCTGATTCGCATCAAGGTATCTTCTGCGCGCGTAAAAGAGCTTCAGAAACAATACGGAAATGATTACACGTCACATTACGATGAGCATGCCGACGTCGTGGCCGTGCAGAGTTTTTCCAATTCCGGCAGAAAAAAGCCCCTTGTATGGAAAGCGTTCAAGGCGCGTCCCTTGCTGACTGAGGAGGGGATCGGCATGATCGCCAAAGCACTGGAAGAAAACGCCTGATAAGGTTTGTACGAATACAACTTCAAAAATGACAGGGAGGGAAGAACAATGGCAAAGACACTTACGGATCAGGAAAAGAAAGAAATACTGGAACGGTTTGCTAAAGAAAAACAAGCTTGCTTTTATTCGGCGGGAAATGCAACCGAGAACTTAGCAAAATTTGCAGGGGTGAAATCTGCTTCTAATTGGATCAAGCCCTTATATGGACAGAGCCCCACTGAGTTTTATTCCGCTCGCGGCTTATTGATGAATGAAGTACAGATTCAACAGCATTGCGATGCGGTTTTTGAGGAATTGAAAAAACGGTATGAGGGAAAGACCCCTGCTAAGGCTTTTTTCAGCATTCAAGAAGAAAACCCTGATCTCGATATCGGGTGTTTTAAGCAAATAAAGAACATCGATTATTTGCAGTTCGTGAAGGCCGGCATCATCATGCATCCATACCCTACACGTGAAAAAAGAGTAGCAGCGATTCAGAAATATTTGAAAGAACTGATCGGACATGAACAATTTGTTTCTTTATATGAAATCAGGAAAAGGATCCCATACAGTTTTGGCTGTATCAGTCTTGGCGCAGATGATTCCTCAAAATGTGTTACGTGGCCCGGAATGGACAAAGAACTCTTTAGCTGGATTGAAGAGTATTGGAACATGCCGCTTAAGCAGTTTATGACAGAAGCGGGAATTCTATGTGAAAACAGGAAAGAAATCGTTGAAAAAACGATAAGGATTACAGAAAGGTATCACGCAAAAAACGGTGGCGTTTGGAACTTTCATGAAATCAAAGAAGCCAAGGTTCCTAATGCCGGACGAAAAAGAGGAAGCTTCATTGTCTTCGAAAATGATGATAGTCTCGACGATGAAGAGGATGATGAATTCCTTGATGATGAAGATGATCTTTTTCTTGATGAAGAGAATGATGATCTCCTCGATGATATATTTGATCTTGATGATGACTTTGACTCTTCTGAAAGCCCTGAGAAAAAGAATACAGTTCCGGTCAAGAAAAAGAATGCCACATCAACCAGAAAAAAGAACGCTGTTTCTCTTACCTTTACAAGCAAGGATTTTAACGTATTCAAAGATAAAATGGGTTCAATCAAGGAATTGGAAGGTGGGGATTATTTTGGCTATTTTGTAGACGAGGGCGAAGAATTGGGATTATCTGAGGAACAAGCATGTGAAAGAGCCAGGCAGGTATTAATCAACAAAGGCATACTCAATGGGGAGAAAAAAGATGTTGTATCAACCAAGATGAAAGCTGATAACAACAAGGGTGCAACACCTTCCGTCAATGAGAATAAAGTACAGGAATCGAAGAAGGTCAATATCTATAGACTGCCGGATGAAGTCGTTCGGAAACTGCTGATCGGAGACAAAGATCCTATCGAAGCAATCGATAACCGTAAATTCCCCAGAAAAATGGTTATTGAAGTCGAAACGGAGCAGGGAACTGTTTCTGTTACGAATCAGGCACACACGGACATCAAGCGTAATTATAATGGTTTGTCATCATGGGAATCCTATTATGATATGTATGTTGCGGAAGAGAATTATCTCACCAAAGAAGAGATGGCAGAGCGCATTCAGATCGTGGATAAAGGACATACGGACACAAGCTATTACGCCGAGCCTGAAATTGACTGGATCGCAGAAGCGCTGACCAAAGAGCAGATCGCCACCCGTATCCTGCTTCTTGCAACAGTTGCCGATAAGCTTTTGACGAGCGATTATATCAAGGAAATCATCGCGTCTATGCCCAGGACGAAGAAAGGCGACTTGATGAAGAATCGTGTGACGCGAATTGCTTCCGGCAATATCGTTACCAAAGAAGCAAAGGTGCTGGAATTGGTGGCAAGAGCGAAGACGGAATCGAATGTGATTATCAGTGCAGAATTCCGGTCATTCTCTGCAGAAGAACTTGAAACACTGGAGAACGATTTCCTTTCCTCTCATATCTCTGCTCTGGGGTGGGAGACGATACCTGAAGTTCCAAAGCAAGAGAAAACCGAACAGCCGAAATCGCAGATTACAAAGGTAACGATCTATAAGCCCGAATCCTTCGCATGGGAGAAGGCACAATACAATCGAGGCCTTGCATCCAAACGGTATGATGGTGTCACCGTTCGATTTGATATCGTCTGGGACACGGTACGCAAAAATGGTTATTCCTATAAAAACGCTGTTGACGAGGCTGAGAAAATTATGGCAAGTTACTCTTGCTATGTGTGGGCACCATTTAATTGCTATCACAGTTTCCCGTGGGAAAAGCCCCATGACGATGATCCGGTGAGACTGGGTGAGATTATTGTGGACGGCATTGCTGCGAGAAACAATGAATTCCCAGATTGGATGAACCATTTCTTCTTCACCATTGACATGATTTGCCTGAAAGATGCGATCCGCAAGCATGATCTTGCTTTGCTGCAGGCACGTACAAAATTCCTCTCTCCGGAAAACATCGACGAATGCATCCGCTTTGCAAAAGAGGAGAAAGCGGAGGACTGCGCTGCATGGTTAATTCATGAAAAAGAATAGTTGATTGTCAAAGGTTAATAAGAAATCTTAATATATAGGCAGGAGGCAATATCATGAAAACCAAACGACATGAGACTATTATAAAACTTGTTGAATCGGGGCAGGTAAGCTCTCAAGAGGATTTAGTCAGGCTACTAAATGAGCAAGGATTTGCCGTAACGCAGGCAACAGTATCGCGTGATATGAAAGATCTCGGTATTGTTAAGACGAGAGAGGACGGCAAAACCAAGTATATCATCGGGACGAAAAGCATGAGCAAACAAGATGATGAACCAGAACAATTATCTTCAGAAGCATATTGTTTCAATACTGATGAAGAAACTGCGATAGAAGAGATTCCCGGTGTCAGCTTGAATGGAATACAATTCATTCCCGGTATTGAACCAACAAATATTCGGAAACGATTGGACAGACTTTTTGAAAAACTAAATGAAATTTATCCGGACAAGATTGTTGTTGGCTTATATAAGGATCATTCCAGTATGGGAGATACGGTAACGGAATTATATCGCCAGCTTGGATATCCAGATGGGAATTCTTTTCTCAATGCGTACGGCTATCAGACTGTGTCAGCAACTCTTGGAAGAAAGAGTACCATAGATCCTGCCGCTATAATTGCACAACTAAAAGAAAAGTATCCTAAAGGGACAACAATGTCCAAGGCAGAGCTTCAAAATGCGAATCCCGGTATTCCTTGGAAGTCTTTATCAAACCGATCTGCTGAGTTTTTTGGGATGACGTTATCGAAATATTTAGCTAAAGAAGGGATTCTAACAGCTGGCCGGGGAATAAGTCGGGATACCGAACCGGAAAAGATGAGCACACCAGAAACTGATAAAGCTCGAACAACTCCAAAGCCGGTTCGCCTGAATGAACGAAAAAAAGCTATATTGAAGTTGATAGCTGAAGAGACAATCGGCTCGCAAGAAGAACTTGTAGGAAAACTGTCAAATTTAGGGTTTACGGCTACGCAAGCCACAGTTTCCCGGGATATTAAAGATCTTGAGCTGATTAAGACTCGAACAGAAACAGGATTTCGCTATACGGCACACCTGGAATACAGCAATATTATCGAAGACTCCAAGCAAGTTGCAGATTATGCATACCATCCCACTGCTATGACATTATACAAAACCAACAAAAATTCCGGACAACAAAATAAAGCCGATAAGGAAAAAATAAACATTTATCAATTCTCTGATGAAGCAATCAGAGCGCACTTGGGTATTAATGGTGATTTAGATAAATCGCTCAATAAGGAGTTAAGCAGATCTCAAATGAGATTGTCTGTTAACACGCCGGATGGAACGATAGAGATTGTAAATCAGGCTTTTGCAGACTTGAGGAACTTTTTTAGGAAAATTTGGACCGAATGCTATGATATGTACATCGCTGAACGATACTATCTGGATAGAAATGAAATGCAACGTCGCAGAAGAATCGTTGATAAGGACGTTTCCGATTGGTTCTATGACGCGCAACCGGAGATTGATTGGGCTGCTCAGGAACTGACCAACGAACAAAAACAAACTCGTTATCTCTTCCTCGCAATGATTGCAAAGAAACTCATGACGCCAAACATTGCGCAGGAATTGATTGATTGCATGCCGAAAACGGTTGAAGGCAAGCTTATGAAAAATCGTGAGACAAGGATTGCCACAGGAAGCATTGTCACCAAAGACGCAAGAATTCTGGAACTGATAGCAGAAGCTCAAACGAGGACAAACATTATCATCCGTGCACAGCTTCGAAAATTCACAAAAGAAGAGGTTGAAATCGTTGAAAAGGATTTTCTCTCAACACATTTGACTGCTTTCGATTTGGATACAATTACTGAAGTTCCGAAACAGGAATCCATAGAGGAAACACTATACTGGCTTGAAAAAGTAACCATTTATAAGCCGGAAGCTTTCCTTTGGGAGGAACATTACGATAGTTTTTATGGCAATTGCCTGTTGTCAAGACGATATGAGAATATTGAACTTTGGTTCAACAGCGCATGGGCAGTCTCACGAAAAGGGTACGAATACACAAATGACGTGGATCGCGTGGAACAGTTTGATATTACTAACGGAGGTTATTTATGGGCACCGCTGGTGGACAACCATGATTTTCCTTTGGAAAAGCCGTTATATTCAGAAAAGGTACGGCTTGGTACAGTCATACTACCAAAGTATCAAGTAGAAAGAAAAAGGTTTAACTGGAAGATTAATCGTTTCTTTTATCTTATGGATACAGCATGCGTAAAGGATGCGATTGAAAAGAAAGATCTGACTGTACTTCAAGAACGAGGAAGGTTTCTTTCTGCGGAGAATATTGAAGGATGCATTCTGTTCGCAAAAGAACAGAATGCAGATGAATGTTTGGCATGGCTGGAAAGCCAATTCGACGCTATAATGGCTGCAAAAAACGCATTGATTGAGGAACCGTATGGGTATCTGGAATATCTGCAAGATAATAAGTCGTTGATTGCCTGTGCAGAAGAATGGATGAACACCTATGACGACATATTGGAAAAAGACCCAGATATACAGATTGAAGGAAAAACGTTTGTAACGTCGGGTGTTCATTCTCTCTGTAAAGATTATTGGGATCAGGGATTATTTGATCTTGACAAGAAAATCGAAGAAAAAGGCGGTAAAGTCCGGCAGAAGATTTCAGGCGTAACCGATTACTTGATTGTTGATCCGAGTGAAGCAGGAGAATCGAAAAGCAAAACAGTACGTGAAAAGAAGAGCCAAGGCAAACCGATTAAACTTGTGCTTGTTCAGGATATGGAAAGAGCACTGGGACTAAAGTCCGTCGAAGAACTTGAGAGAGAGAAAGCTTTTCTGTATGGACTTATCAGTGATAAAAAGAAAGCTGAACTGAAGAAGAATGCAGTAGAGCGTAGTGATGATTATTTGAAAGATTTGCAGAATAATGAGCCGCTGCAGGAATGGGCAGCGGAATGGATGAAGGCGCATGGTGACTTACTGGAAGAAAACCCGGAAATAGTAGTGGAAGGGAAATCGTTCGCACTGTTGGATTTATCATTTTTCGATGGACTAGAGATTGATACGGAGATTTCCAATAAAGGAGGAGAATCACATGGAAAGATTACCGAACTAACCGATTATGTGATTGTAGATCCAATTGACATCGAAACAGATTTGAATATGGTACGTGAGATGAAAAATCGAGGCATACCAATAAAACTTGTTCTTGTTCAGGATATGAAAATGGCATTGGGAATAGAGCCCAGGAAAAAGCTTCTAAGAGAAAAGGGCTTTCTATTTGGTTTAATCAGCGAAGAGAAGAAAGCTGAGCTAAATAAAGAAGCAGAAGAATGCGATGAGGATTTTGATGATTTCTTTGACTTAGATCCGTCTGACGATCAGGACGACGATGATGAGCTTTTTTTCGATGATTTTAATTTGGATGATTGAGAAAAAGAGCTTAAACATTTGATGGCAAGAATCCAGGTCTCAACCCTGTAATAAACCAAGTTGACAAAAAGCAAACAGTTATTATTGCAGAAAGGGAAATAACATGAAGAATTCGCAGGTAGAAAAGATTCTGTTCCTTACACACAATCCGTTTGACGAAAAAGTTCATATCACATCAGAGGTTCTTGAATGCATTCCCATTCAAAAGGTGTTATCCGTTCGGGAATATGCCGATGAGATGGAAACAGTTGCAGAAGATGCGCTGGACGATATATCCCATTATGTTATTACTGCGGGAGAAGAACTGCATCGGGAAAAAGGAGTGTCAGCCGCGGAGCTGCGAGGTGTTATGAACGATATTGACATCTCAAGTGCGTCGGACTATGATGACCCGGAAGATTGGATATACTCCTATTCTTGCGCTTTCCAGGAGTATTATAAGCACATTTACATTGTAGAAGCTTTGATTGAAGAGTAAGGCACCATACAATCCCCGCTGTTTTTACGGCGGGGATTGTTGCTTGTTGAGCGATAAAGAAATGCTTCATATTGTCGTAATCTGTCGTAACGCGTGGGATCTTTCGTTACGACAGTTTTTTTATGTTCCGGGGGAGCCGGGGATCTCAATCGCTTATCCGATTGACGATGTTGACGACATAATTATGACTGGAAAAGATGCAGATATACCTAAAAAGCCAGATATTATGGGCTTTTTCGTGAGGCGGATGAGGAGGGGACGATATGGCGAAAATGGCGTCCGAAAATTCTGTTACGACAGATACAAGAAAAGTGCCCTGTTTTCGGGCACTTTCAAAAGATTTGGCTCCCCAGGTAAGACTCGAACTTACAACCCTTCGGTTAACAGCCGAATGCTCTGCCATTGAGCTACTGAGGAATGCTGCAAGCGTTATAATACCAGTAAGCACGGCTTTTCGCAAAGGTGGATATCGGATATTATAAGTAAATAGCATATAAATGCTACGAAATACTTTGAAAAGCTCACTGTTTCATGGTTTGATTGACGAAAACGGTTTTTTGTTGTACAATAGCCGCATGGAACGAAACGTACCGCACATCGTGCATACGGAGCGCTGCGAGCCCGAACGGAGGTTCATCCGGTCGGACGGCGCATTGTACGTGCTGCTGCTTTTAGGCACGTTTGCCGTGATCGTTCTGTCGCGCGTGATCGCGTACTATTGTGGCGTAAACACGCTGTATGTGCAGATCGGTCTGTACGCGGTGCTGCTCGGGGCGGGATACTGGATCTATTGCGCGCGGCTGGTCGATTATCTGTACGAGCTGTACGATTACGAGCTTCGGATCGTGCAGGTCGTCGGCAAAAAGCAGAAGCCGCTCCGGTCCGTGCCGCTGGAGACGATCACCGAGGTCGGCCCGTATCGGAAGAGCGGCGCAAAGCCCACCGTCCGGACGTACCACGGCAGACGCGAAAAGACGACGGCGGTCTGGTTTACGGAAAACGGCGAGAAGCGCGTGTTGTGCCTGTGCGCATCGGAGGCGCTTCAGAAGAAACTGTCGGAGGCGATACATGCAGCGGAATGACTGGATGGAGCGGATCGAAGCCGGTGAGGTGCCGCACGCGATCCTGTTTGCGGGGCCGAAGGAAAGCGGACAGCTTGCGCTTGCCCGCCGCGCCGCCGCGCGCTATCTTCTGCATACGGACGACGTGAACGCGCTGTTGAACTGTCCGTTCTTTCAGCAGCCGGAGGACTATCAGGTCAAGGCGGTGCGCGACGCGCTCGCCATCGTCAACGCGCAGGCGTTCGGCCACGGGCGGCGCTGCATTCTGTTTGCCGATGCGCATACGATGAGCGAGGCCGCGCAGGACGTGCTGCTGAAAACGCTCGAGGAGCCGCCGCCCGACACGCTTCTGCTTCTGACCGGGATCGAGTCGGGCTTCCGGCCGACGATCCTGTCGCGCTGCATGATCCTGCGCAACGAGACCGAGCCGTGGGAAACGATCGCGGAACGGCTCATGAAAAACGGCGTGCCCCGCGAGCAGGCGACGCTTTTTGCACGGCTTTCGGACGGCGTGTACGGCCGCGCCGAGGCGATGCTTTCGGAGGAAGCGCAGACGTTTCGCCGCGGCGCGCTCGACTGCATCGCAAGGATCGCTTCCGTTTCCAAGCCGTATGCCGCGCTTGCCGCGCTCTGCACCGATACGGTTGAAGAGGAGGGGGAGGACGGCTCGGTCAAGAAGACGAAGAAGGTCAGTCCGGCGTCGGTCGACGCGTTTCTGGACGTCTTTCTTTCGATCCTGACCGATGTGCTGCGCCTGAAAAGCGGCGCGGAGGATGTGCGGAACACGGATTGCGCAAAGATCGAAACAAAATACAATTCGACCTTTACAATCGCGCAAATTCAAGGTATGATACAAGTTACGGCGGAGGCGAAGGAGATGCTGGCATACAAGGCGAATCCCGCCATGACCGTCGATTGGATCCTGGCAAAGCTGCCGTAAGGGGAAACTATGGTAAAAGTAATCGGAGTCAAATTCAAAACAAGCGGACGCGTCTACTACTTCGATCCGCTCGACCTGCCGGTCAAGGCGGGCGACGGCGTGATCGTGGAAACGGCGCGCGGTATGGAATACGGCGATGTGCCGAACGATCCCAAGGAGGTCGACGAGAGTGAGATCGTCGCGCCCTTGAAGCCGGTCGTGCGCATTGCAACGGAGGAGGACAAGCGGCTGCGCGCGCTGTACGCGTCCAAGGAAGCGGAGGCGTATGCGATCTGTCAGGAAAAGATCGCGGCGCACGGGCTCGATATGAGCCTTGTGGACGCGGAGTACACGTTCAACGGCAGCAAGGCGGTGTTCTATTTCACGGCGGACGAGCGCGTCGATTTCCGCGAGCTTGTCAAGGACCTTGCGTACGCGCTGAAGACGCGGATCGAGCTTCGGCAGATCGGCGTGCGCGACGAGGCGAAGATGCTCGGCGGGCTCGGACCCTGCGGGCGGCTCGTGTGCTGCAAGTCGTTCCTTGACGATTTCCGGCCCGTTTCGATCAAGATGGCGAAGGAACAGAATCTGTCGCTGAGTCCCACCAAGATCTCGGGCCTGTGCGGCAGGCTGATGTGCTGTCTGCAGTACGAGCAGAGCGTGTACGAGGAGATCCGGAGCAAGATGCCGAAGCCCGGCAAAGAGGTCAATACGGTCGACGGCGTCGGCACGGTCGTGGAGAACAACGCGATCACCGAGCGCACCAAGGTCCGGCTCACCATGGAGGACGGCTCGATCGATGTGCGCGAATATCCGTACACGCATCTGTCCGCGCCCGGCGAACCGCTGCCCGAGGAGGCGCTGGCGGCAAAGAAGGAAACGGCCGCGAAGGAGAAGGACGCGGATGCGCAGTTCCGCAAGGAGGCGGCGAACAACGCCCGCCGCAGCAGCCGCAGCAACCCGCGCGAGCGCAAGCCGGAGCAGAAGAGCGAACCGGCAAAGCCCGAACCGAAGACGACGGAAAAGGGCGCGCAAAAGCCCGCGCAGAAGCAGGGCGGTCGCCCGCAGCAGAAGCAGAACGTCCAAAAGCAGAATCCGCAGCCGCAGAAGACGAATCCGCAGCCGCAGCAGAAGCAGACGCAACAGCCGCAAAAGCCGCAGCAGAAGCAGAATCCGAAGCAACCCAATGCGTCCAAGCCGGAGGCCAATGCCGAAGGACAGAAGAACGGACAGCCGCGTCGCCGTCCGAGGCCGCGCCGCCGCCCGAACAACGCGCCGAGCGGCTCGGAAAAACAGGATTGACAGCCTGACGGCAGGCGTTTGAGCTGACAGGACAAAGGGATTATGTGGTTTGTATTTTCAATTATTGCACTGCTCTGCTGGAGCGGCTCCGATCTGTTCTCCAAGGTCGGATCGCGGCAGAACGATAAGCTGAGCCATTGGAAGATGGCGATGGCGGTCGGCCTTGTCATGGGCCTGCATGCCGGTTACGAGCTGCTGTTCGGCGGCGTTACGATCACGTTTCAGGACATCCTGACATACATGCCGGCAAGCGCGCTGTATGTGCTGTCGATGATCCTCGGCTACGTCGGGCTGCGCTATATTGAGCTGTCGGTTTCATCGCCGATCTGCAATTCGTCCGGCGCGATCGCCGCGATTCTGTGCTTCATCTTTTTGCAGGAAGCGCCGAACACCTGGCAATGGATCGGCGTCGCGTGCGTTGCGGTCGGCGTGGTTGCACTCGGCGCTGCGGAACTCACCGAAAGCGATATAGCGCGCGAGATGCGCCAGCAAAACAGCAAGGTCAAGTATGACAAGAGTTGGATCGCGCTGCTCTTCCCGATCCTGTACTGTCTGATCGACGCGTCCGGCACGTTCATTGACGGCGTGCTGCTGCGCGAGGAGGCGACCGGGACGTTTCTTGATACCGTCTTCCCGCGCGTGCTCGACGAAAGCGTTGCAAACGTCGCCTATGAGCTGACGTGGCTGGCGGTCGGCATCGTTGCGGCGGTCTACGTACTCGCGATCAAGCGCGACCGTCTGCACTTCAAGGAGGACGGACAGAAGCTGATCGGCGGCGTGTTCGAGACTGCGGGCCAGTTCGCATACATCTATGCGCTCGGCGATACGGAGCATGTCGGCTTTTCGGCCGCGATCATTTCCGCCTACTGCGCGGCGTCGGTCCTTTGGAGCCGCGTTTTCCTCAAGGAGAAGCTTTCGTGGAAGCATTACGGCGCGATCGCCCTTGCCGTTACCGGCATTGTGATCCTCGGCGTCTTCGACGAAATATAGAACCTAAGCCGTCGCCCTCGGGCGGCGGTATTGATTTTTGGAAAGGAATGTGAGCATATGGCTTCGAGCAGGGAATATCTGGCGTTTATGATGGATCAGCTTTCGGACGCGGGGGAGGTCTCGTACCGTCCGATGATGGGGGAGTATATCGTGTATTTTCAGGGCAAGGTGATCGGCGGGATCTATGACGACCGGTTCCTTGTAAAGCCGACCGAGGGCGCAAGGGCGCTGCTTTACGACGCGCCTTCGGAGCTTCCGTACAAGGGCGGAAAGCCGATGCTGCTTGTCGATCGCGTCGACGACCGGGCGTTTCTCGGAACGCTGCTGAACGTGCTGTACGCGGAACTGCCCGCGCCGAAAAAGAGAAGATAGCTTTTGCGCGGACGGGCCCCGGCAGGACCGGTCCGGCACAAAAAATATATCTTAAACCGTGCGCTTTTGCGGTTGCTTTTCCGGCACGAATGGGCTACAATGATATCGTAAAAATATGGCGTTTTGCCAGAATAAAAAAAGGAGTGTGCAAATGAAGTACGATCGCGTTTACAATTTCTCCGCAGGTCCCGCCACGATGCCCGTTGAGGTGCTGGAAGAGATCCGGGACGAGATGCTGAACTATCACGGCAGCGGCATGTGCGTCATGGAAATGTCCCACCGCAGCAAGGTGTTCCAGCAGATCATTGACGAGGCGGAGGCGGATCTCCGCACGCTGATGGGCATTCCGGACAACTACAAGGTTCTGTTCATCCAGGGCGGCGCAACGCTTGAGTTCGCCATGATCCCGTTGAACCTCTGCAAGAACGGCGTGTTCGACTACATCGT
>JAEEGL016945245.1_pt1 | contig 12440 bp, 9 predicted proteins | sample 9134231 | NCBI WGS metagenome assembly JAEEGL01 (sample SAMN16246548, study PRJNA631951) | gut metagenome | biome: gut microbiome; feature: rumen; material: fiber-attached | host: Bos | place: Iran: Karaj | collected 2018-10 | reverse complement strand
TTCCAAAGACAACCCCATAATTCAACTTAATTGTCATAGACACACTCTCCTCATTTCAAGTTTGGTTATTTCCATTCAATATTTCAAACAGGTTTCCTTTTTCTGCGTCCATTACGGTTTTCTTCCCAAGGGAAAAGATATGTCTTACACTATCTTTTCCCGCCCGAATGTCTCATCTCACGGTACAGGATGTCCGCGAGCGTACTCATGATGGCATTGTATTTACTTTGATCCTCGAACAGGGAGCTGTACGTTTCCTGCGACTCAATATAACTGTCCTGCGCCGCGTCGCTGAACGCCTGGGGGAAGATGCTCTCCGCGAAGATCTGCGGATCGGAGGTGGACGCCATATTTGCCAGCTTCGTGTTGCCGCGCAGCTTTTCAGCCAGGGCGCTGATCATAACGCGGTCCGCATCTGTGAAATTGCCTTTGTACAGTTCATTGATCCGCTCGATGATCGCGTCCAGCGGATCCTTGTTTTCCGGCTTTGACTTCCCCTTCGGCTCCGCCGGCAGGTAGACGCCGGATTCTTTTCCGAGACTGATATCGCCCGCGAATGTCTTTTCCAGCTTATACATCTCAAGCGTCAGCATCTTTTCTATGTCCGCCATGGGCTCGATCTCCTCTGGCAGCATACCGACGAGGAAGGAGCAGTAAATGTATTCGCGGTGCAGGTCCTTGTCGAACATGCGGACGATCTGCGACACATAGCTGTACCATTTGCAGAAGTTCCGCATCGTGCGCCGGATCTGATAGCGGTCGTCGCTTTCCTTAGCCCGGTATCTGTCCACGGCGGGAAGCAGCTTGCTTGCGAGCATCCCCAGCGCGTCACTGTTCTGTACGCCCCCGGAAAAGTATACGTCGCAGAACCTCTCAATGTCTTTGTCGTCGTAGATGCGGAAATCGCGCAGTTCGCGCTGCACCCTGTAGAGCAGATCGGTGTTGACCTCCTGCTCAAGCATCGTCTCGTGATAAAAGACCTGGAAATCCTTCTGCACGTCCTCCTTCTCGTTGGCGAAGTCCAGGACGAAGGTGTCATTCTTCCCGGAGCAGGTCCGGTTGAGCCGGGAGAGGGTTTGCACGGTCTTGACGTTCCGGAGCTTCTTGTCCACGATCATCGTGTGCAGAAGCGGCTCGTCGAAGCCGGTCTGGAATTTCTCCGCGACGATCAGGATGTTGAAATTGTCGTGGAACTCCTGCTTCGTCTGCGTTTCCTGGATATGACTCCCGTCCGGACGCACGTTCATCCCCGATTCGGTGTAGCTTTCGCCGTTGAGAACGACCTCGCCGGAGAAAGCGACCATGGGTTTCACCTCCGCGTACTCCGGGTCGCCTCCGTCCTCTCTCAGCTTCTCTTCTATGTACCGCTTGACCTCCAGGAAGTACAGGACCGCCGCGGGGCGGGACGCCGTGACGACCATCATCTTGCCTCTGCCGTTGATCTTTGCGCGGGTGGTCGTCATGAAGGTCTCAACGATGATCTCGGACTTGGCGCGGATGTTCTCCGGGTGGAGCTGCTGATACTTCTTGATGACCTTGCTGGCTCTGGACACGGGAACTTCCGGATTCTCCGGGGTGGAATTGGCGATCTGAAAGCAGGTCTTGTACGTCATGTAGTTCTTCAGCACGTCGAGGATGAAACCCTCCTCGATCGCCTGATGCATGCTGTAGATATGGAACGGATGGAATTCACCGCTGCTGTCCTGCGTGCCGAACATTTCGAGCGTGGTATCCTTCGGCGTGGCAGTGAACGCGAAAAAGGACAGGTTCTTATGCCTGCCGTGGGCGAGCATTTCCTTGACGAGCTTGTCCTGCGGATCGACCTTATCCTCTTCGATGCCTTCGATCTCCGCGTATTCCTTCAGCGCGCCGCGCAGATCCGCGAGGGCTGTTTTCAGCTTCAGTGCGCTGGTGCCGGTCTGCGAGGAGTGCGCCTCGTCGCAGATGACGGCGTAATTCCTGCCGTTGGCTTCGTCGACCTCCTCATAGATGACGGGAAACTTCTGCAGCGTGGTGACGATGATGCGCGCGCCGTCGTTGATCGCGTTCTTCAGATCCTGCGAGCTCTTTCCCTCGCCGATGGTCTCAACGCTGCCGAGCGTGTGATCGAAGCTCGAGATCGTTGACTGCAGCTGTGCGTCGAGCACCGTACGGTCGGTGACGACGATCACGCTCCGGAACACGGGGCGGTTCTCCGCGTCGTGGAGAGAGGCGAGGCGGTATGCCGTCCACGCGATGGAATTCGATTTCCCGGAGCCGGCGCTGTGCTGGATGAGGTAATTGCGCCCCGCGCCGTACTCCCTGACGTCCGCGATGAGCTTGCGCACGACATCGAGCTGGTGGAAGCGCGGGAAGATCAGCGTTTCCTTAGTGATCTCTTTTTCCGTGCCGTCCGGCTGCGTCTGCTTTTCCTTCGTCACCTCAAGATGGATGAACTTCTGCACGATATCCATCATGCTGTCCGCCTGAAAGACCGTCTTCCACAGATAGTCGGTGGGATATCCGCCGGGATTCTTCGGATTGCCTTTTCCGCCGTCGTTTCCGGCGCCGTTGCTGCCCTGATCGAACGGCAGGAAGAAGGTCTTCTTGCCGTTGAGGCGCGTCGCCATCCGCACCGAGGTGAGATCGACGCAGAAATACCCGAGGACGCGGCGGTCGAAGCGGAAGCAGGGCTCTTTCGGGTCGCGGTCCTCGCGCCATTGACGCATTGCGTCCTCGACGTTCTGTCCCTTGAACTGGTTCTTCAGTTCGAAGGCGAACAGCGGGATGCCGTTGACCCCGAGGAGCATGTCCACGCTCAGCTTTTCCGCTTCAGCGCTGTAATGCCACTGGCGGACGCAGTTGAAGATGTTCTGCCGGTAGTTCGCCGCGTCCGTTTCGTTGAGACCGGATTCCGGCATGAAATAACAGACGCGGAAGGCGATCCCGCGGTGCTTGAAGCCGTGGCGCAGGACGTTCAGCACGCCGTCCATATCGCATGCGTTATTGAACGCGAGACAGAATTTCTTTTCGGGATCGGCCGCGTTCATGTTCCGGAAGCGCTCCCACGCCTTCGGCTGGGTCCGCTGAATGAAGTTGATCAGCGTCCCGGGGTAGAGCGCAAGCTTCGGATCGTACGTGTCCGTCGTCTTCGTATACCCGCCCGCGGCGGAGACGAGGAACGACTCGATGTCGCTCTCAAAGCGCTTTTCAGCAGTGTCAAGAATAGCCATTCATCTGTACCTCGGCGTTTGATCGAATTCTTTACAATTAGTATGTTGACTTTTTGGAGAAAAAGAGTATAATATCGCGAAGAAGAACAGCCATGTTGTTCTAATTTCAGTATCGGAGGTATTCATATGGCAAACTGCAAAAACAGAAACAAGTCTTTTAACGGCGCTTTGGGCACTTTAGGAGGCCTTTTCTAAAATCACTGTTAGAAAGGGCTGAGAAGTTTGCCCTTCCTGCGCGGCAGTCGGGCTTGTTTCACAAAACAACCCACTGATTCGTAAAGGAGAATGTAACTTCATGTTTGCTAAAAATTCAAAGGCATATTCTGTCTACCTGCTGTTCCGATTTGTCTTTTCCCTGGCGGTTTCTATGTCCACAGTGCTTTCCATCGTGTACCACCTGGAGGTGGTGCAGCTGGATGCTTTCCAGCTTGTCCTGGTAGGGACGGTTCTGGAGACCTCCTGCTTTCTGTTCGAGATACCCACCGGTGTGGTGGCGGATTTGTATAGCCGTCGGCGCTCGGTGCTGATTGGAATGTTCCTCTACGGCCTGGGCTTTCTGATGGAGGGTGCGCTACCGTGGTTCGCGCCGGTTCTGCTGGCCCAGGTTGTCTGGGGTTGCGGTGATACCTTCATCACCGGCGCTCTGGAGGCGTGGATTGCCTCGGAGGAAGAGGACAAACCCATAGACAAGGTGTTCCTGCGGGGCAGTCAAATGGGGCAAATCGGCGGCGTTCTGGGCGTGGTGCTGGGCACACTGCTGGGAAACATAAACCTGCAAATGCCTGTCATCTTGGGGGGCAGTTTGTGCTTGTTGTTGGGGCTGGTGTTGGTTCGCATCATGCCAGAAACCAACTTCTCCCCTGCTATTGAGGAACGGCAGGGCTTGCTTAAAGACTTTGTCTGCCTGTTCAAGCTCAACCTGGGCTTTGTGAAAGGCGCACCTGTGTTGCTGGCGCTCTTAGCAATCACACTATGCGGGGGACTTGCCAGTGAAGGCTTTGACCGGCTCTCCACCGCTCATTTTCTGGATGACACGGTAATACCCGTTATCGGGCCGCTGAACAGCGTCACTTGGTTCGGTGTTATCAGTCTTATCGGCAGCGGCTTAGGTATTCTGGCTTCTCAGTTGCTCATCGCCCGCATGGAGAAAAAAGGGACTGTCAGCCGAACCAGTGTGGTCATGTCCACCAGCGCCGGGTATATCCTGTGCCTGGTTCTCTTCGCGGTGGGGCGGAGCTTTTGGTTCATGTTGTTGGTGTTCCTGCTGGCGGGGCTTATGCGCACCATCAAGGAGCCTGTGCTGGCCGCCTGGATGAACGACCATGTGGATGAGAAAATGCGCGCCACAGTCTTTTCCACCAGCGGACAGCTGGACTCTTTCGGGCAGATCATCGGCGGGCCTATTGTGGGGCTGGTAGCCCAGCAGGTGTCCATACCCTGGGGGCTGGTCTGTACCGCTTTCCTGCTGTTGCCCGCGCTGTTCTTAGTGCCGGTGGCGGGAAAGAAGCGGGATTGATATGGCATAGTTAAGTTTACTGACGAGCGGGAGATTACTTCCGCTCGTCTTCATTTAGTAGCGCAAAATTTGAGGACTCTTTATTTCCTTATTCGGTATAGCGGAGGCGGCTGTCAATTCGACATAATTTTCTTGTGATACTTTACCGTACATGAGCATTTAACCAGGGGAGCTATTATGTTCTACAAAATGTCCAATCTAAAAGAAGCCATCAGGCAAATGCCCAAAGCAATCGAGCGCAATGACCAGCGTATGCTTAACCATATCCATAGACTTGTCGTCGAACTTTTAATGCATCTTGACGAAGAAAAGAAAGAAAAAGACAGAGTCAGACGCGAAAACGCACAGCCCATTGTAGAGGAAATAGAGAAGATTTTGAAAAAATACAAAGTAAAAGAATGATTCTTAATTATTCTTCAAGGCAAATGTTTGTGTTTTGGGAAAACTGAATAAATTCCTAAAATATTCAAGCATATTAGGCCGAGACAGCGTTGTAAATTGAATTTGAGTCGAAAGCATGTAAATTACAAAAGCGAGACAGGACGCCATAGAACAATCCTTTTTTCCAAAAGGAACAAACGACCATGCATTTTGACAAAACTGTTCATATGTTAAATCAAAATTTATATCGCCAAGTTCCCTTTTCTGCATTTTTACATTTGAATTTAAAATTATTCCCCTATCCAAAAAGCAGATAAAATTGGGCAAAAAAGTATTTTCAGTTTTCTCAAAAAAATCTACAATCTGCTTTACATCAAAGTTTCCAGAATCAACAAAGAACATAAACGAATATAAAGGATTAACGAACATTCTCTGGTCCGGTTCTTTAGGGAAAACAGGTTCCCTTGTCATTTTATCTCTTATTTCTCTTATCGTTTCTGAAAATTTTTGTATATAACGTTCATTATCTCGATACGTGGTTTTGATTTCGCCTATTGTATAAACATTTTCATAAGGAAAATATTCAGTCCCATTTTTAGCTGAAAAAAGAACCTGCATTTTTTCTTTTTCCGCCACTATAACATCAAGCTGCGGGCTTGAATTTGCCTTGCAATCAACAATATGTCCATGACCGATATAGCATGATTTAGGAAGCCATTTCTCAAGAACCGACCTAACGCTCATTTCCACTTCATCACCACTTGCATCAATATCAGTTGTATTGTGCAACAAACGGCCTTCATTTCGGCTCTGCTGAATTCTTTTTGCATCCTCCAGCAAGACCTGTTCTAAATCTAAAGTGGAAAACTTCACTGGCTAATCCTTAGAACGAATAGTAAACCACAAGTCGTCTGCATATGACGAATCAGTTTTTTCATCAAAATAGCCAATAATGGATTTGATAATTCTCAAAGTCATTTCCGCATCATTATTTGTATTCATATAGAGATTATCATCTATCTGATGAAAACGTCTCATGCCATCAGACTTTTCTGCAAAAACAGCTTTTCTACCAGGAAGGTCTTTATACAAAAGTAATTCCAAAAACAAATTAGAATCCACTTCGTATAATTTATCAGCAACAAGTGCCAAAAAATCAGACCAACTGGTTATTTGTTTTTCTTCTCCGCAGAAAGAAACTGTTCCAGGTTTCATGCCCATAAACGAAGCAAAATCCGACTGTAAGGTATATGTCGATTCACTTTCAATCGAATTTTTTCTATCATAACTAGAATCGAGGCTCCAAATTTTTACAGCCTGTTCAGCAAGTTCTTCGCCTCTCTTTTCTACATCCGATGAAGTCCATGACGAAATATCCTTCAACGCTTTTGTATATGCATAATTTGACTTTTCATATTCAACTTTCTTCTGTTCAAAAAAATTATTAGACAGCTGCCCATTATAATTAGTTAATGTCAGGTTGCCTAAAGTATGGACAAACTTTTGACATTTATCAATATCATTTTTCTCCACCAGGTACTCTTTCCACTTTTCATTTAGCGTCTGGGGAAGAATGTGTTCTACAGTTCCTACATTATAACTTGGCAATTCTTTTGAGTGTTCTTTATTCATTTCTAACGAATAAAGCAAATATTTAGACCCATCACTGCGTAGCGATTGATAAATATTCGAGTGAACTAAAGAATCCTTAAATTCCGCATCCTTAGGGAACGCATAGCGTCCTTTACCGCTGGTTATTGCATTCCAAAAACGTGATTTAAAGTTTTCGTCAACTTCACTAACGTCGAGCTTTTGAACCGTCAAAGCAGAGAACTGGGCGGAAAAACCAGAGCCAAAACATACTTTTGACCTGAACGAAAATGAAATACATATTTTCAATAATTCTGCGAAAAAATTCTCACTTATTAAACCACTAGAATACTTGTCGTAAAGGAACATGACCAAAATAGCGGCATTTTTCTCCCCAAGTAAGAAAAATAACTCATATAGTTTTTTTCTCACCTCATCAAGTTTACTATAAATTGTTTCCTCTGTGTAAAGGAAATATTTATAATAATTTGCATATTTAAACATATCCTTAAAGCGTTTTTCAACTTCAACCTTTGCATTTCCTTCTATTGGGAACTGTTTCTTAAATGCGTAATAAAGATTTTTTGAAGATATCTTTGTCTTCTTACCATCGCCACTTAGGTCATTACTCTTTCTTTTCAATATCAAATAATCAACAAGAAACTGTTCCATATTTGATGAACCAAGCATCGTCTCAATTTGCATCCAATAATCATGGTATAATTCTTCTTGGTCTTTATAATCCATTGACATTAAAAGATAGTTACGTAAAAGGTCTGTATTTGTCAGTCCAAGTCCCGTCGAGTTTAGACTTTCGAAAATAACTTGCGGGTTTTCATTTGTTAAACAAATTTCAACGATTTCCAAGCGTTCTGCAGCATCTTCAACATCAATTAAATTATATCCTTGCGCAATCGCTTTATCTACAAGGGACTTGAATAGCATATAGTTTCGGTACGTATTGCTGCAAATTTCATCCGCTGTAAACGCATCTGAGGAAAAAGCTCGTTCTATTCCCATCAGTTTTTTATACACATCTTCATCTTTTTTTATGGGCTTTAATTTGAGCTTTAATCCACCATCTGAATGTTTGTGTCGATTTTCAAGAAATTGGTCGTTTATTTTGTCTTTCAAATCCTCATCGTCTGAAGAATCAAAAATTGCTTTCATTAGAAGCATTATGCTTGTAATTCTCTGTTGTCCGTCAATTACGACACATTCATGTCGCCCGTTCATCTTAAAGCATATTGTTCCTATAAAGTGCGTTTTATCGGAGCCTACAAGATTTAAAACGTCTGCAAAAAGTTGTAAACAGTTTTCCTTTTTCCAGTCGTAATTTCTTTGATAAACAGGTATGACAAAAGTCATTTGTCCTGCTGAAATGAAAGATTGAATGTCGTTCTTATGGACTTCCATTTTTACTCCTTAAATTTCTTCTTCCTCTTCTTCTTTTTCTTCTTTTTTTTTTACAGTAGCTCGAACTTGTTGCATAGAAATCAGTGATTTCTTTATTTTATTAAAATATGAATCTATTCCAAACGCTTTCAGCACAACGTGTTCGAAATTTAATCTATCCGGCATTTCAAGTTCATCAGCAATGTTCTTTATCGGTCTTTCAAGTAATTTTGAGAACGCTTTTAAAATTTCTTTTTCGTCTTTCCTCCCGACAAGAGAAGGATTAAGCATAAAGCAGTTTTTTATGTTTTCTGCACGTATATCTAAAACGCCCAAGCCTCTGCCAAATCCGGACGCTTCAATGTAAAAGGTCGTGAAAATTGAATTGAGCAGCGCGTGGTTTAGGTCCTTATTGGGAAATTCATCTTTAGCATTTAAGCCTATTAAACGTTGATTTACAAAAGAAGGCTTTTTAAAACGAGAGAAGAAAAATCTTTTGTCGGGATTCATCATCGTAAAAAATTCAGCAATTTCTTTCGTTTTTAATTCATACCATAAACAGCCATTCTTAGCCAAACATTTAACGAGTTTAACCCCTTTTTTATTCACTTGATTCACAAAAGTATTTATCCAATTTAGGGCGCCCGTACATTTCTCTTTTTTCAAATCCGTCATAGACAAGCCACAGCAGAAAGCATCTCTATCAGCAGTGGCAATTAGTGAATCAACATTACGGGCGTTTATAAGCACTCGCTTTATAAAGCGAGCTTCTATGCCATGTCCTTTCTCTGGGAAAAACATAGGGTCCCACCCCCTTCGGCAACCTCTAAACACATCAAATACATTTTGTATTTGAATGATTTTATCTTTCAAATTCAGCAACCATTCAACATCGTGAAACAATGAGTTATAGCTCACGTTCATGTCAATTAATTCTTGAACAGAATCAAAACTGTATTCCGTAATAGTTACATATTCGCTATTTAAGTCTTTACCTAAAATAGAAGAATTAACAATTTTATCTTCTATTGATTTGTCTGATGTAATTTGTTCAAGATTCGTATTCCACAAATAAAATTTTATTTTCCCGCTTTTCTCTTGTTTTTTCGTCAATATCAAAATTGTAGTGACAACATCTGCATTTTTAAACCACCGTCCATTTCCGCTTATATGGACTTGTTTTATTGAAAATTTTTTTTGTAATTCCTGTACAAGTGTTTTTCCAGACTTTGTTCCTAGCCATGAATTAGAACATATAAAGCCAAGTGTTCCGTTTTCTTCCACAAGTTCCGCGGCTTTCATCATCAAGTAGCAATATTCATCACATTTTGCATCCAAGCCTGTTCCATATTTCCCTTTTTTAATTAGCTCTTTATCTTCTTCTGAAATATTTTCGAAAGGAATAAAAGGAAGATTGGATGCTATAGAATCAAATTTTGGAACAGACACATCCATTTTTTTGCCAGATTCTGGATTCACTATTTTAATACATTCGTTCACCTTCAAATTTAAAGCGTTGTGCTGAAAAAGTCGGCTCGCCTTTCTAATTGTTTTGACATTCGCCAAACTAACATTGGCCACTTGTAGCGGTAGCGGATATTTATCACAAGCAAAAGTAGTTTTGACTGCATCTGTTGCTCCAATTTTTTCCGTTTTTAACGTAAGAGCCTGGTTCGCAATGGTTCCCGTTCCACAGCAAAAATCTAAGAAATTTTTTGTATAATCTTTTATCGTCATTCTAACAAGCATTCGAGCAAGAACAACGGGAGTTGTGTATTGACCGTCTAATTCCCTTTTGCCCACATCTACTGTATTTTCCAACACATTTTGGAGCATTTCTTGGTCAACTTCATTAATGCACGATTTTGAAATAAAAATTGAGTAAGAAATAATATCATTCCATGTTTCTATAGGCAAGATTGTATCGAACTCAACACGGTCAAAAACATTGAAAAAATCACACTTCGCCGTTATCTTTCGGAAAATTTCATTAGCTTCTTCAGGGGTCGTTTGATAATTTAATTTATCAACAGCCATCGCTGCGTTCTGCATACGCTTTATTAAATGCGCAAATAGTATCCGAATCAACCATTTGAGTATCACAACCTTCGAATACGCCTGATATTTATCATTTTCATCCTGGGAATACTCAATTTTTGCGCTATTCCACCATTCATCTAAATATGCATTTATCTCCGCATTTCTATTACAACTGTACTCAAGTTTTTCAGCAACTAAAGATTTGTTCTTTTCTATTATAGACGAAATCGCTTCCTTAGGAATGTAGTCGATAAGACTATTTTGGTTTATCTTACCTGCTAACAAAAAATCATTTACTTCAACAATCACTTTTTCCAGTGTTTTTTTCCAATCCGACTCATATTTTCGAACATCTGCGCGACTTACTATTTTTGAACTATTCTCTGACCATTGTTTTTTTATAGTAAATTTTCCGTTTTCTTTTATGTAGAGAACAGCATATTTGAAATTCCACAAAACACAGCTATTTAATTTAAGACTCTCGGCTTTTCGTTGTGCATCTTCGATAAATTCCAGGTTGTCTATTGAAACATCAGGCATTTTTGCCTCCCATCCTTGGAGGGCCATAACCTGTTTTTTGTCTCCGTACAATATCAAATCGGGAAACATAGTTTCTTCCGCCAATATAGTATCTTCACCTCCCGCATTCTTTATTTTGAAATCATTTTTTCCAACAAATTCATTAATGTAGGAGATAACATCTATCAACCAACTTCTTTCATTCTTTTGTCTTTTCACTACTTTCATCGCACTACCCTCTCAAAAATTCTTCAATTAAGTTTATTTTTTTTATTGTCGATTTTGTTTTCTCATTCAACGCCGAATAAGCATCTTTTAAACGAGTTCGACAAACATCAATAAAATCAACATTTTCTTTTTTAAATCTTTTTGAATCTTCATTCTTTTCTATTCCAATGAAATTCCGTCCTTCCTGAACAGCCGCAACCAAAAACGAGCCGCTACCGCAAGTGTTGTCTAACACAACATCACCTGGTTTCGAATACGTCCTTATAAGATAACGTCCTAAACTCACGGGTTTTTGCGTTGGATGCCAAACAGGTCCCTCGGATTCCGCTGTTTTACAATAAATAATATCTGTCGGATAACGGCTTCCTTCACTTGCGACATGACGTGGGGCAAAATCCCCATAGCTGCCACTCAATTGATTTTTTCTGACACCTTTATCATAGGGACAACCTTTTTCCATTTGAGGATTATATACAGGCTGTTTCTCGTAAAAAACGCATACATCCTCATGCTTGCGCAAAGGTTGCTTTTTTGCATTTAAAAAATTAGTTGATTTAGATTTTTCCCACACCCATTTATATTTAAACATCGACAAATTGCTCATTATTAAAGCGGCAGTAAAGACCCCCTGCGAAGTTAGCACAATAGCACCATCTTCTTTTACAATTCGTCGATATTGGCACCACAATTTATCAAGAGGAATAACGGAATCCCAATGATTTTGTGTCGTCCCATACGGTAAATCACATAGCACCATATCAACACAATTATCAGGGAGTTTATCCATATACGAAAGACAGTCAGACTGTACTACACTATTTAAGAACTTGTTTTCAGACAGTTTTTTCATATCATCCTAATTACATTTTTTTTAAATATAGCCATTAAAGAAACTCAATTAACGACAAAAAAAGGCAATTTCATTCTTCGATTCGTTTCAAATCATACTTTTTCTTAAAAATTAACCTAACCAAATTAGGTTTTAGTCATTCATTAAGCAACAACTGTTTGCACGCTTGGCGTCTTCCATTTACTAGCTTTGTCCCCATTATGAACGAATACAAACTTTGGCTTATGGTCTGGGTGCTCCGCATCCTTCTATTCATTAAGCTCTGCGTCGTGTTCGCGGCGTTCTTTTTCGTCAGGAACTACAAGCACATAAAGGAAAATGGCTTCAACGACATTTTCTTTTGCTGGCAGACCTGGTGGAGAGCCAGCGTCACCCTGTATAGGGAGCTGATGCGCTAATCTTTTCCTATATTGGAAGGAGCATTTCATCCTTATAACAAGTTCTCCAAAATTGCAAAACAGGAGTCAACGCATGGTCAAATACACTTGGTTGTTTATCTTCATACTTCTGTTCGCAGGATGAAACGAGGAAAAGGAGTTCTTGACGCCCTCATCCGATAAAATCGTGATAGACGTAACGCATAAGGACATTTCATTTGACGGTGAAAAGGTTGGTGAACCGATTAAGGACATAGAAGAAGACAAGTCGCATTCGCTTACAATTTTGCCATTGGACAAAACATTAAGAAGGATGAACCCCAGGCCTACCA
>JAEEGL016399498.1_pt1 | contig 12440 bp, 6 predicted proteins | sample 9134231 | NCBI WGS metagenome assembly JAEEGL01 (sample SAMN16246548, study PRJNA631951) | gut metagenome | biome: gut microbiome; feature: rumen; material: fiber-attached | host: Bos | place: Iran: Karaj | collected 2018-10 | reverse complement strand
GAACCAACGGAAGGACTCTTCGTCGCGCTCGGGTGGACGGGTCAGTGGAACGCGCGCTTTGAGAACGTGAACCAGAGCCTATCGACGGTGAAAATCCAGGCGGGCATGGAAAAAATCGCGACGATTCTCCATCCCGGCGAAACGATCCGTTCGCCGCGCGCGCTCATTATGCCGTGGCGCTCCGACAGACTCGCGTCGCAAGCGCTTTTCCGCCGGTTGCTCATGTTCCATTATGCTCCGCATATCGACGGCAAGCCGGTCAAACTCGAGATCATCTCGCAATGCTTCGACCGCTACTATCGTAAACGCGCCGGATGGGAGAAGGCGGCGTCGCAAATTGAGTCCGCGCGACTCCTCAAGAAACTCGGCGGCACGACTTACTGGTTCGACGCCGCATGGTTCCCGCTAGGATTCCCGAACGGGGTCGGCAACTGGCGTTCCGATCCTGAAAATTTCCCCAACGGGGTCGAGGAATTGGGGAACGCGCTCAAAGAGCTCGGGCTTAAGTTCGTCCTATGGTTCGAGCCGGAACGGGTAGCGCCGGGCTCCGATATCGCGAAGAACCTCCCCGACTACGTCTTTGGCGGCGAACAGGGCGGTCTCTATAAGCTCAACGATCCTGAAGCGCGCGCGTATCTCACCGATCTACTCCTCAAACGCATTAAAGAATTCCGAGTCGACGTCTACCGTAACGACTTCAATCTCGATCCCCTTCCCTACTGGCGCGACGCCGACGAGCCGAATCGCGTCGGCATGACGGAAATTCGCTATGTCGAGGGGCATTACGAGATGTGGAACCGATTCATTAAGGAGAATCCGGGACTCTGGATCGACGACTGCGCCTCCGGCGGTCGCCGCATCGATTTGGAAACGATCAGTATTTCCGTACCGCTCTGGCGTTCCGACACGTGCTGCTGGCCCGGTCATCCGGAATGGGATCAAAACCAAACCATTGGACTCGCGCAGTATCTGCCCCTCTTCTCTTGTAGCTCTTGGGATCCGAGTCCCTATACCTTCCGAAGCGCGGCTAATCCCGGCGCCATCATGCAGTACAATTTCCTCGACTCCGATTTCGACGAAGAATTGACGCGAGCTTCGATCGAGGAAGCGAAACGATACCAGAAATTCTGGTACGGCGACTTCTACCCGCTGACCGACGCCTCGCAGGGCAAAAAAGGCGTCGCCGCATGGCAGCTGCACCGCCCCGATCTTGACGCGGGACTCGTCTACGTCTTCCGTCGTCCGGAATCCCCGATCGCCGCAATTGAACTCGATCTGCGCGCTATTGACTCAAACGCGACGTATCGCGTCGTCGTCAAGCCGGACTACGTCGCGCCTCCGCAAGCGCAGGAGCTACCGGGCGCCCAATTGGCGACGCTTCTCGTTGCGTTAGCAAAGAAGGGCGCGGCGACCGTCGTCGAGTATTCTCGAATCAAGTGATTGACCTTCCTTTTCAGTAATAGTAAAAGCGCGCTATGCGGAAACTCGCATAGCGCGCTCTTAATTATTTCAGGTCGAGTCGTCGATCAAACGAACTTGAGAAGCGCGTAGCGTTTCTTACCGCTGCGCAGAACGACGACCGTTTCGCTAGCCAGGTCGGCGGCGCTGATAATGTGCGCGACGTCCGTTACCTGACGATTGTTCACGTACGCGCCTCCCTGCTGAACGGCGCGGCGCGCGTCGCTCTTCGTCTTCGCCAGTCCGGTGAGAACGAACGCGTCGAGGAGCGTAATCTCGCCGTGCGAAAGTTGCTCCTGCGTGCATTCCTTACTAGGAACGTCCGCGAAGATCGACGCGAGTTCTTTATCGGACGCCTTGCTAATTTCCGCGCCGAAGAAGATTTCGGTCGCCTTCTGAGCCGCGCGAATTCCCTCTTCGCCGTGCGCAAGCGTCGTCAGTTCCGTCGCCACTTGCTTCTGCAGAATGCGTTTGCCCAAATTCGCGCGGTGCTCTTCAATGAGCGCCGTCGCTTCTTCCTGATTGAGATCGGTAAAGAATTTGAACGCGTTTTCAATATCGGCGTCGTCGACGTTGATCCAATACTGATAGAACTGATAGGGGCTCGTCTTTTCCGCGTCCAACCACAGAGCGCCCGACGTCGATTTCCCCATCTTCTGACCGTCGCTCTTGAGGAGAAGTTTACTCGTCAGACCGTAGAGCTGAACGCCGTCGCACATGCGGCGCGCAAGGTCGATGCCCGCCGTAATATTGCCCCATTGGTCGCTGCCGCCGATCTGAACTTCGCAGTTGTACTCTTTATAGAGATGGACAAAGTCGAAGGATTGGAGAAGCATGTAGCTGAATTCCGTATAGCTCAGACCGTTCTCCGCGTCCAAACGACTCTTCACGGAATCCTTCGAGAGCATAACGTTAATCTGGAAAAGCTTGCCGATATCGCGCAGAAAATCGAGATACGTCCAGTCTTTCGTCCAGTCGTAGTTATTCACAAGACGCGCGGAGTTGTCGACCCCGTCGAAGTCAATAAAACGCGACAACTGCTTCTTAATGCACTCAACGTTGTGCGCGATCTGCTCGACCGTGAGAAGATTGCGCTCTGAACTGCGACCGCTCGGATCGCCGATCATACCCGTCGCGCCCCCCACCAAGGCGAGCGGCTTGTGCCCGGCGCGCTGGAAACGACGAAGGTTCATTATCGCGACAAGGTGCCCGACGTGCAGAGAGTCCGCCGTCGGATCGAAGCCGTTGTACACGACGCGCGGAGTCGAGAGGAATTCCGCGATGTGTTCGTCGGTCGTTTGGTTAAGGAGTCCGCGCCAAGTCATCTCTTGAACGACGTCAAATTTTACGCTCATCTGTTCGCCTTCTCTATATGGTTCGAGGATGTGGAGAGCGCGCCGCATCGCCAACGCAATCGGCGCGAATTAGTCGGTTCATTATACAGCGCGACCGGCGTTTGTAAATAGGAAGCTGGTTCGCGACAGGCTAGAAAATCGACGCCATTGGCGCGCCTATTGCTTACAGAAAAACGACGACAATCAACGCGGTCCCCCTTTGCAAATTCACCGAATCGCGTATTACTAAAGTAGCGGCGCCGAAACGCTCAAAGACGGCGCGCTAACGCAGAGAATCGATTGACAATAGGTGCAAGATGGCTTGGCAATATTCCGAAAAGACGAAACAACTCTTCATGGACGCCGTTCAAGGCAAGTCCGGCGCGCACGTCGGCGAAATTGAGAATCCCGACGGCGTCGGCGAACATGGTTCCGTAGCCTGCGGCGACGCGCTAAAATTCATGTTTCGCGTGCAGAAAGACGATTCCGATCCTTTAAAGGACAAGATCGTCGAAGCGAAGTTCCTCACCTTCGGATGCACCTCCGCTATCGCGGCCTCCGAAGCGCTCTGCCGCATTATTGAAGAAAAAGCGCTCACTCCGATCGAAGCGCTTAAAATTACCAATCAAGATATCGTCGAGTACCTCGAAGGACTGCCGACGCAAAAGATCCACTGCTCCGTTATGGGCGCCGAAGCGCTCGAGACCGCCGTCTTCGACTGGGCGGCCAAACGCGGCGTCGACATGGAAGCGCTCGGTATCCGCCAACTCAACAACGACGAACACGAAGGGCGACTCATATGCTCGTGCTTCGGAATTACCGAGCCCTATCTAAGACGCAAGATTAAGGAGCTCAATCTCAAAACGGTCGACGAAGTTACCGGCGCGATTAAAGCGGGGGGCGCGTGCGGAACCTGCCGCGGCGAAATTCAGGACGTCATAAACGAAATTTGGTCGACCGCGTCCTGCGCGACGGGAACTTGCGATCTACCGGAAGAAACGAAAAAAGCGATCGAAGGCGTTCTCACCGTCGACGAGCCTAAAAAAGAGGAACCGTCCAAGCGGGAGCGCGCAAGCTCCTTCGTTCCGCTCGCAACGGTCGCGCAAAAGGCGGACGGAACCTACGAAAACCGACCCGCGCTCGCGCCCGAAGAAACTCCCGACGCCGCGCTCCTCGCGAAGTCGCGCGCGGAATACGCCGACGCGTCTCCGTATAAACGCGCAAAACTCATCGAGAAGGTTCTTGAAGAGGTCGCGCGGCCGATCATGCAACGAGACGGCGGCGATCTCGAAATCGTCGACGTCAAGGACAATCTCGTCTACGTCTCGCTCGTCGGCGCATGCGAAGACTGCGACAGCGCGACCCTTACCCTTGAAATGCTCGTCGAAACCGTTCTGCAAGATCGGCTTGATCCGAATATCAAAGTCGTCCAAATCTAAAGCGTCGGGTCGCCTTCTTCACAAATCAACGCCGATCGCGCGACGTCGCGCGGTCGGCGTTTTTCATTCGCTAAGGGGCATGCGAAACGAAAACTATTTCGCAAGCTTACCGATTCGATCGAGGTAGCCGGTTAGGTCGTCGATATCGAAATCGTTCAAGACGCCGTGAATCGTATTCGTGAGCGGAATCGGTCCGTATTCGCGACCGAGCTGTTCCATCCAGGTCGGAAGCTCGCCTTCGAGCTTAACGCTTTCAAAAGCGTCCGGCGACGCGATCGTCGCAATGAGCGCGATCGTGCCGGCGTAACCTTCGGCGACGAGACGAATCTTCTTAACGCCGTGTTGCGCGCGATAGAAATTCGCGATCGCAAAGAGATCGTCGGCGCGCATGCCGACGTACGTCTTACCGAGCAAGTACGCCAGGCAGTTGTCGGATCCGTCGGTTCCAAAGTGATTGTACGCGTAATAATTGCGACCGATCGCCTGCGCGTCGCCGTACCCGCGCAACTCGACCGCCGCAATCTTCGCGCCGTTCGCGTTCGCAAACGCCGCTTGCGTCGATTCCGTATTGCGACCCGCGTCGCTAATTACGAGCGTGAGTTCGTCGAACTTCTCGTCGCCGCCGAAATTCTCGCGACTCGTTAGGAAGATTTGCGGATCCGTCTCGTAAACGACGTCGCGGCCGCCCTCGATCGCCGCGGTCGCAACTTCTTTCGCGGTCGGAAGCTGATCGTCCGGACGAAGAATAGCGCGCGTTCGAACGAGCGCGGCCGCGTTCTCGGCCGTTATGTCTTGCCACTTGGCGCGACGCGAGGGCTCAAGCTCTTGAGCGAGCGCTATATTGAGATCGCGCGAAGTAAGCGCGCCGGGGAGCGTCATGACGCTTTTGCCCGATTTGATCGACAGGATTTCGGCGTCGGTAAGGAGCGGCTGATCGTGTTCGGTAATCTCGTCGTTGCGTCCGGTAAACCATAACAACGCCCAACGCACCGTGCCGACGCGCGCCTCTTCCGAATAGCCATGGTCGGCGTCCTTCTCGACGATCGAAATGCGGTTCTGATAACCGAGCCTCGAGAAAATGCGAACTGCGTAACGGTAAGATTCCCAGCCGTCGTCGCAGTTAAAGAAGTCTTTCGTCGCGCAGCACATGAGCACTGGCATAGGCGCGCGCATAAAGAGGTAGTCGGCGTGATCCATACCGAAAGCGAGCTGACCGAAAATATTCTGCTCGCCGTCTTGAGGACCGAGGTTGTGCGTTAAATCGTCAAAGATATTGCAGATATAACAAGACGGAGCGCCAAGCGCAATGCGTTCGTCTAGGTTCATAATGTAGGACGACTGCGTTCCGCCGCCGGACGTGCCGCACACGCCGATTTTATCCGCGATTATGTCGGGGCGACTCTGAAGATAGTCGATCGCGCGCATTCCGTCCCAGACCTCAAAGGTCGCCGTATTGCGACCGACGAGAATCGAGCCCGCTTGCACAAGGTTGTGCGCCGGGACGCTCTGCGTAACGGGTTTTCCTTCGGCGTTCAAATACTGATAACGCTCGCCTTGGTCGATCGGATCCATAACGAACGCCGCGAGTCCGTTCACCGCCGCGAGAATTCCAAGACTCTGATACAATTCGTACGCCTTGCCGTTCGACGAATGTCCGCACACAATGAGCATCGCAGGATACGGAGGCTTAAATCGTTCTTCCAACGGCAGGAAAAGGGCGCCCGTGACGTAGACCTTCGGAACGCTCTCGAATATCACGTTTTCAACGCGGAATTTCTCTCGCGTCGTTTTACCCGTAATCTGAACGTTCAGCGGCGCGTCGTGATCCCACATTGGACCGAGCGCTTCTCGAAATTCTTTAAGAAGTCGCTGTTGATACGCCTCGACGTCCTCTTTGGTCTTCAGCGTGTTATAGGTCGCGATCCATTTCTCTTTCGCGGCGTCAATTTCCGACAGGAGCTTTGTGCGCATCATAGCTTCCGCGTTCTCGCAAACTCCGGAAGACTCCATTAGCGGCTTCGGTTTCTCGTCCGCAGCGCGCGCGCTACTCGACGCAAACGCGATTAGCGCGAGGGCGACTACCGGCGCTAATCGTCTCAATTCTCTCATGACTCTCATGTAACAACGTCCTTTCAATTCACTTTGAGGATGACTTGCCAAGACGCGCGTCGACGCGTCGCAATGAATTGTACCAGGCGCGTCGACAAACTTCAATAGGTTGGGTATAAGTCGGCGGATTCTTTTTCATTCCCGTAATAAACGTCAAATTCAACGCAACTCGCTTTCTCAGATTAACGCGTCAAAAATCAAATGAACGCGCGCATATCGACCGGAATATTCCCAATAACTCGAACGATCCGGACTATTATGACAGAGAACGCTATCGTAAACTGAGACGCGCTAACTTGACTTTTTGGCGCTTTGTGTAAAATAGAACGTTGGATGAGCGGTCGGTACGCCCGGCGATCGCTTGTCAAACCGGTTAGACAAGACGCTCCCGCTATTCCACCTAATTCGTCGCGATTATTATGACGTCGCTCATTCCATTAATCCTCGCAACCTTCTTCGCATCAATGTTCGGCGCGCTAGCCTTCTGTAAACTAGCCCCGAAACTCGGGCTACTCGATCGTCCAGACGCGAAGAGAAAACTCCAGCAAACGCCGATTCCCGTCGGCGGCGGCATGGTCGTTTTTGCCGTCTTCGCAGTCGCGCTCTGCGCGCTGGCGGCGAGCGGAGGTCTGGAATCGACCGCGACGCTCGGGGGAAAAATCGTCGCCGCGACCATAATCTCGTGCGTGTGCGCCGTCGTGGGACTAATCGACGATCGCTGGGGCCTCGGAGGGGGCGCGAAATGCGCCGCCGAACTACTTCCTATCGCCGCCATCGTCATGATAACGACGCCGCCAGCGGCGATTTTTGTATCCGGATCGACTTTTTCACTAGGTTCGTTCTTCTACCTTATCGCGTTCCTGTGGCTCTTCGGGTGCGTCAACTCTTTTAATCTCCTCGACGGCGCCGACGGTTTCGTTGGAACGCTCGGCGCAATGTGTCTCGTTACGCTCGCGCTCACGGCGATCTCCACCGGCGCCGGCGACATGGCGACCGTATGCTGGCTCGTCGCCGCCGCGCTCCTCGGGTTTCTCGTTTGGAACGCGCCCCCCGCGCGAGTCTACTTGGGCGACTCTGGCAGTCTTACGCTCGGATTCGTCGTCGGCTTCTTCGCCCTGCGCGTTTTCGCCGTCGACGGCGTTCTGCGCCCCATTCCCGCGCTCGCGCTCATCGCGTTGCCGATCCTGGATTCGACCTGCGCCTTCGCTCGCCGACGCAACGCCGGTCGCAGCGTCTTCTCTCCCGACCTCGCGCACCTCCATCATCGCATTCAGCGCCGGTTCGGTCGCGGCTATCCGACGCTCGGCGCGCTTATTCTTCTCCAGACGCCGCTGTGCCTCGGCGCCTTTTTCGGAGTCTACTATCGACTCGACGTTATTCCGATACTTGCGGTCGTCGTCGTAATCGGCGCGCTCGTTGCGACCGATCTCTTCGCGCGCGAGGAATTGTACTCCACGTGGCGACGACTGCGCGCAAGCTACGCGCGGCGTTTTCGTCGCGCGGAATACGACGACGAAGGACGGCTCCTCGGCTCCAAGAGCGTCGACGAATGGCGACGGTTCTGGCGCGTCGTTCTCAAGACCGCGCAAAACGACGAATGCGTCTTCCTGCAGCTCAATTTCAATCTGCCCCAGGCCGGCGTCGACTGGCAGGGCGAATGGCTCGCGCAACGCGGTCGCAACGACAATAAACGTAGCCTTACCCTCGAGGATCACGTCGAGGACGACCGGCTCGTCAAACGCAAGCGCGCCAAGATTAAATTCGAAATTCCGCTCCGACTCGACGGCGACGTCGTCGGCGCGTTGCGCGCGCATTACGATTCGAGAATCATGGAATTCAACGAAGCGGTCAAACGCGTCGAAACGCTCGTTACGCTCTGCGGAGACGCGCTCATGAACTACGGGGTTTCCTTCAGCGTCGAATCGCCGATCTATTTCGAACGACGCGCGCTCTCGCGAACCGCCGCGCAGGAACTCGACGGCGCGACGAACGATTCAACGAAAGACGTTCAAAATAAACTATAATCCGCAACGACGCTAGGAGGAACACGAATGCGCGACGTTGAACGAATACGCGTCCTGAACTCGAGCGTCGACGTTCTCAGTTTCCAAACCGCGCTCGACGCCGCATGCGCGCTCGCTAAGGACCATACGACGACAAGTTATATCGTCGCCGTCAATCCGGAAAAGGTCATGATCGCGCAGCGCGATTCCTTTATCGCCGAATTTCTCGAACGCGCCGATCTGCTCATTCCCGACGGAATCGGCGTCGTCGTCGCCGCTAAATGGTTGCTCAATAAAACGCTCGAACGCGTGCCCGGCGCCGATCTCGCGGAAGCGCTCTTTCGCGTCTCCGGGGAACGCGAACTTAATCTCTTCCTCTTCGGCGCCTCTGAGAACGTCAACGCCGAAACAGAACGCGTCATGCGCGCGCGCTATCCCGACGTGAGGATCGTCGGTCGCCAGAACGGCTATCTGCCGGAAAGCGAATACGATACGCTTGTCGCGCGGATTAACGCGTCGAACGCGGACGCGCTTCTCCTCGCGCTCGGCAGTCCGAAGCAAGAGCGGTGGACGGCGACTTACGGCGCGCGCCTCGACGTCGGCGTCTGCATGGGGGTTGGCGGCGCGTTCGACACGTTCGCGGGCGCCGTCAAACGCGCGCCGGTCGTATGGCAAAAGATGCGGCTCGAGTGGCTGTATCGTCTCGTTCGTCAGCCGAAACGCTTTTGGCGTCAGCGTCGAATCTTTATTTTCGCGGCGCGCGTGCTTATGAAGAAACTCATACTTACGCTAACTTGTCGTCGCCGCGAGGAATAGGAGCTCGCTATGAAACTGCTCGCACAACATTTATCGGACGGCAAACCGCACGTCGTCGACGCGCCGCTCCCGCAATTGGAACCGGGTCGGATTCTAGTACGCAATCGCTATTCCGCCGTAAGCTCCGGCACGGAAGGCGCGACTGTTCGTTCCGCGCGTAAAAATATCGTCGCCAAAGCGCTCGAACGCCCTAAGGACGTTAAGGCGGTCCTCGAACTTGCGCGCCGGCAGGGCGTCGTTCAAGCGTATCGCGCCGTGTCGAAAAAGCTCGACGCATACTCCACGCTCGGATATTCCAGCGCCGGACGCGTCGTCGCGGTCGGGCCTGACGTCGTCGGATTCGAGGTCGGCGACGCGGTCGCGTGCGCCGGCGTCGGGTACGCGAATCACGCGGAATACGTCGTCGTACCCACGAATCTGTGCGCGCGCCTGGCGCCAGACGCCGATCTTAAACTTGCGGCGTACAATACGTTAGGCGCGATCGCCATGCAGGGCGCGCGCCAGGCGGATCTGCGACTCGGCGAGACGTGCGTCGTGATCGGACTCGGGATCGTCGGCGTCTTGGTTTGTCAGCTTATGAAGGCCGCCGGGGTCAAAACGATCGGAATCGACGTCCTCGACTCCGCCGTAACGAAAGCGCGCGAACTTGAAATCGACGCCTATCGCCGCGACAATCCCGCGCTCGACGATATTATCGCGCGCCAGACGCGCGGGCTCGGCGCCGACGCCGTTGTTATCGCCGCCGGATCCGAGTCGCTCGATCCGATTAACTATGCGGGTCGCATAGCGCGCAAAAAGGGTCGCGTCGTCGTTCTGGGCGCGACTCCAACCGGCTTCGAACGCAATCCAGACTATTACCCGAAAGAGCTCGAACTGCGCATGTCCTGCTCCTACGGTCCCGGCCGTTACGATCTCGACTACGAAGAAAAAGGACGCGACTATCCGCCCGGCTACGTTCGCTGGACGGAGAATCGCAATATGCAAGCGTTTCAAGATCTTATTTATGAACGCAAACTCGATCTCTCCGCGCTCACGACCCACGTCTTTCCAATCGACGACGCGCCGCAAGCGTACGACATGATACTCAATCGCAGCGAGTCTTTCCTCGGCGTTCTCATTGAATATCCGGAAGCTAACGACGTTCAACGCGTTACGCAAGAGGCGCGGCGCGAGACGAAAAAGTCGAAATCGACGAAGAACGAAGCGACGAAGAAAACGACGTTCGGCTACGCGTTCGTCGGCGCGGGAAGCTATGCGCAGGGTTCGCTATTGCCGAATATGCCGATCTCGCGTTCCTTCCGCCCGGTCGCCGTACTCACGCGTTCCGGCGCGAGCGCGCTACGCGTCGCGGAGAAGTTCGGATTTGCAGAACGCGCGTCGAACGCGGACGAGATTTTTGCTTCCGATAAGATCGACGTCGTCTTTATTGCAACGCGCCATAATTTACACGCCGATCTAACGTTGCGCGCGTTGCGAGCTGGAAAAAGCGTTTTTGTCGAAAAACCGCTCTGCCTTACCCTCGACGAATTCGTCGAACTTCGAGACGAATATGAAACGTTAACGCAACAGTTTCCTAGTCAGAAGCTTATGGTCGGCTTTAATCGTCGTTTCGCGCCGACCGCGCTCGCGCTTAAAGATCGACTCGCCGACGCGCCAATCGCCGTAACCTATCGCGTCAACGCCGGCGCGATTCCGAAAGAATCCTGGATTCAGGACGCGGAACTCGGCGGCGGGCGAATTTTAGGAGAAGTCTGTCACTTTATTGATTTCGCCGCATGGCTCGCCGGAAGCGCGCCGACCTCCGTCTACGCCGCCGCAATGCGCGACCCAAACGCGCTCAGCGACACGCTTACGATCGCGCTACGCCTAGCAGACGGTTCGATCGCCAATATCAACTACTTCGCCAACGGAGCGAAAGCGATCGCAAAGGAAAGAGTCGAAGTTTATCAGTCTGGGCAGACCTTTATACTCGACGATTTTAGAGCGTTAACGCTTTATAACGAGCGAGGTAAGACCCTATTGGTAAAAGGTCGTCAAGACAAGGGACAACGTGAAATGCTCGCGCGCTTCGTCGATTCGATCCAAGCCGACGCGAAGCCCGCGATTCCCGCCGAAGAAATCTTCAGCTCGACCTTAGCGACTTTCGGAGCGCGCGAATCAATCGCGTCCCGACAAGAGATCGCGCTACAATGAGAACCGCGATACGCAAAGGATACGAAAATGACGTCAACGCGCAACGACCACGCAATCGCGCCCTCGGAGTTCGCTCGAATCGCGGTCAATCTCCTTACCTACGCGCGCGAACGCAACTTCGAAGGCGTCGATCCCTACGACGCGCTTAATTCGCCATTCGCTAATCTACTAACGCTCGGAACTAAACCTGGACGAATCATTTTAACGCAACTTCTGCGTCGTTCCCCGATTAATTTCCGTCCTATCTTGCGCGTTAAGCCGGCCGCCAATCCGAAAGCGTTGGGACTCTTCCTCGAAGGCGTCGTTAAGCTGGCGCGATTGCAACGCGAGAGGAAATTAAACGTCGATTTCGATCTCTCGGAAATCGCGCGCGCGATCGTTGCGAGACTCTTCGAACTACGTTCGCCGAACGCTTCCGGCGCCGCTTGGGGGTATAACTTTCCATGGCAGAACCGGTTCCAACTACTCCCGGCGTGGACCCCGACGATCGTCAACGTCGCCTTTATCGCGCACGCGCTCCTCGACTACTTCGACGCCTTTCAAGACTACGAAGCGCTCGACCTCGCACGATCGTCCGCCGAGTTCATTTTGAACGATCTCAATCGCCTCGACGTCGGCGATTCCGAATTCTGCTTCAGCTATACCCCGCTCGACGAGAACTACGTCCATAACGCCAATCTCCTCGGCGCAAGCCTTCTCCTAAGACTCGCCGTCCAATACGATCGTCCCGAACTATACGCAACCGCGCTCGCCGCATATCGTTATTCCCTCAATCGCCAACGCGAAGACGGCGCCTGGTTCTACGCCGAACGACGCGAACAACATTGGATCGATTCCTTCCACACCGGCTTCAATCTCGAAGCGATTCGCCGCGCGATCGAGCTCGGCGCTCTAGAGGAGTATCGCGACGCCTATCGTAACGGGGTCCGGTTCTACGCATATCGCTTCTTCGAAGAAAACGGGCGACCAAATTACTACGCCGACCGTCCCTATCTCGTCGACGTTCACGCGCCTATGGAAGCCCTATGTTTCTTTGCGCGCGAGAAGGATTACGAAGCCCTAACGCTACGCGTCGCTAACTGGACGCT
>JAEEGL014526342.1_pt1 | contig 12440 bp, 10 predicted proteins | sample 9134231 | NCBI WGS metagenome assembly JAEEGL01 (sample SAMN16246548, study PRJNA631951) | gut metagenome | biome: gut microbiome; feature: rumen; material: fiber-attached | host: Bos | place: Iran: Karaj | collected 2018-10 | reverse complement strand
AGTCACGCTGGTGCGGCCGGCCTCCTTGTAGTTGGCCAAACCGCGCTGCAAAGCCTCTTCGTTGATGTCGTTGAAGATGATGTTCTTGATGCCGGCTGCAACAAAAGCCTTGGCAATGTTGAAACCGATACCATAGGATGCGCCTGTGATCCACGCATTCTTTCCTTCCAATGAGAAATCTTTAAGTGAAGTCATTTTTGTAGATATTTAATATTGTTGGAAATTAGGCTTGTTCTATTAATTGTCATTCTGAACGTTTGCAAAACGTCTGTGAAACTAACGAAGTGAAGAATCTCTAATTTTTAGATATTTCGCTTTCGCTCAATATGACAACTTTTAGAAGAATCCTTTACTTTTTGGCCCACCAGATAATAAGGATGATGATGCCGATGACTGGGATGAAGGCCAATAACTGCCACCAACCGGATTTGCCGATGTCATGCAGACGACGTGCACCAACAGCCAATTGTGGGAGAAGCAGAACCAGACTGAGGAATGAGGCGAAAACGGTAGCGCACAAGATGCAATCAATAATGAGGCAGAACAGGAAGAACCACCAGAATTCAGACCTGCTGGCCTTGCCAGAAAAGTCAACATACTTGCTGAAGCATGTCTTGATAGATGTTACAAAATCCATAGTTGAAGTATTTTAGGTTAGTAAAATTCTAACAATGTCATGTTGAGCGATAGCGAAACATCTAAATATTTCTATATGAGTATTTTGAGATTCTTCGCTTCACTCAGAATGACAATTGAACATTTTTTATCTCAAGTCGGTCTCCTTGAACCAGTCCTGATCGCTGTAGTCGAGATTCTCACCGCCCATGCCCCAGATGAAGGTATAGTTGTGGGTTGCAGCGGCCGAATGGATTGACCACTCTGGTGAAAGTACGGCCTGGTCTTTCTTCATCCAGATGACACGAGTCTCGGTCGGTTCGCCCATGAAGTGGCAGACGGCCTGATCCTCTGGAATGTCGAAATAGAAATATGCCTCCATGCGGCGGCTGTGTGTGTGTGCCGGCATGGTGTTCCAAACTGAGCCAGGCTTCAACTCGGTCATGCCCATCTGCAGCTGGCAGGTAGGGAGCACCTGATTGACAAGCATACGGTTGATGACGCGGTCGTTCGAACCTTCCAGCGAACCCAATTTGAGGATGGCACCGGCCTTTTCAGCCTCGGCCTTGGTCACTTTCTTGGTCGGATAGGTCGTGTGAGCTGTGCAGGAGTTGAAATAGAACTTGGCTGGCTTGCTGGCATCCTTGCTCTTGAAGGTGACGTTCTTGTCGCCACGGCCGATGTAAAGTGCCTCCTTGAAGTTCAGTTCAAATTCGCCTTCGCCTTCAACGACTACAACGCCGGCACCTTCGCCTACGTTGAAGATACCGATTTCGCGGCGGGTGAGGAAGTATGGAGCCTTGAGTGGGTCGATGGCTTCGAGAGGCAGTGCCTCATTGACGGGCATTGCGCCGCCGACAACCATGCGGTCGTACATTGAGTAAACCATGTTCACCTCATCGGCTGCAAAAACGGTTTCGATGAGGAACTCCTTGCGGTTGCGCGCTGTGTCGTAGTGCTTTGCATCCTCGGGATGAGAAGCGTAGCGCAGTTGGTAGTTGGTTTTCATTCTGAAATTTAATAAATATTTGGGTTAAACTTTGTCAATGATTGGGTTGTTGGCCAATGGCTTTCCTCGCGCTCCATTGGCCATGACCTGCTTAAATCAGCGATTCGCGCAGGATGAGGTCGTGACGGATGATCATGTGCGTCGGGGTCTCCAGCGAGTTGTCCTCGTCCTCCTTGATGCGTGCGATGAGGATGTGGGCCGTCTGTTCGCCCATGCGCTGCTGGTTGAGTTCGACTGAGGCCAATGGTGTTGCCAGATAGGCGTCGAGAGGTTCATTGGCCACACCGATGATGGCAATGTCCTGCGGGATGCGCAGACCTTTCTTCAGGAAGGTGTCCATGGCAGTGATGGCAGGGAAGTCACCGGCCGAGAAGATGCCGTCCGGACGGTCTTCCATCTGGAGAATCTTCTGTGCGGCATCGTAGCCCGTTTCGATGGTGATGCCCGGGATGATCCATTCCTGGCGGAAAGAGAGGTGCAGGTCGTCCAATGCCTTGCGGTAGCCGCGATAACGGTCGATGTAGGAGCGCTGCGTCTGTGGTCCGGCAAAATGGCCGATTTTCTGGCATCCGCGGCGGTGCAACTGTACAACAGCGTCGTAGCCGATCTGGAAATTGTCGTTGGAAATTGTATCGAAGTCCTGACAATCGATTGGCAGACGGTCAAAGAAGACCAACGGAATGTTGTGGGCCTTACATAGCTCGATGTAGTCGTTGGCGCTTTGGGTATTTACTGAGAGGGAGATGGCGATGCCATCGACCTTCTTTTGGATGAGTGACTTGAGTGCGGAGTATTCCTCGTCGGCCTGTTCGTTGCTGGCCGCGATGATGATCTGGAAACCAGACTGCTGTGCAACTTTCTGGAATGCGCTGATGATGCTCGCAAAGAAGTTTCGGTCGATACGTGGGACAATGATTCCCAATACGTTACCGCGTCCGGTGCGCAAGTGGTGCGCAATAGGATCGGGCATATAGTTCAGCTCGCGAGCCAGTTTCTTTACCGCTTCTCGTGTTTTGGCACTGATTCTCGGGTTACCTTGCAGGGCACGGGAAACTGTCGATGCAGTGGTGCCCAAGCGTTGCGCAAGGTCATAGATTGTAACTTTGTTTTTATCGCCCATTTCTCAAATAAATTAGGTGAAGGTTTGTTCGGTTCAGTTGTTGATTAAAAAAATCGAATACTGGATTGTCTTTGTAACAATCGGGTGCAAAGGTACAATAAAAATGCTGTATGTCCAAATTTTTGTGCAACTTTTTTAAATATTTTTGCACTAATTGGCCGAGGAAACCACAAAAAAGGCGATAAAACGCGATGAAATGCCGTACAACACGTTTGCACAAGTTCGGAACATTGGCCAAAATGGGAAAAAGAGGGCGGACGTCCCGCCGGTGCAACCATTCTGTGTAATGGCCAATGGCGATGACGTCCGTCGTGTGAAATCCGGATGGCCGATGGGTCAATTCTTGTTGACCGTGACGTCCAGCTTGTTGTATGGGAACATGTAGCCCGACTTGCGGAGTTCCTGATAGACCGTGTAGTTCATATATCCGGCCACGGCCCAGTAGTCGCTGCTCTTGCACCAGCTGCGGGTGGCGATGGTCACGCCGCTTTCGCCCAGTTTGGCCAGGCCCTGCCAGGGTGCGGTGACGGGTTCGCCGTCGATAGGCTCCTGGAGGATGAGGGGGCAGCGTGACTGGATGTCGGCAATGGCCTTGCGCACCTCGTCGTAATCTGTGCCGTAGGTGAAGTCGAAGTTGACATCGACGCGGCGGTAGGGCTGGGTCGAGACGTTCTGCATCGAGCCGGTCGAGAGAGAGCCGTTGGGGATGATGATGGTCTTGTTGTCGGTCGTGGTCAGGATGGTGTTGAAGATCTGAATCTCGCGCACGATGCCCTCGTAGCCCTGTGCGACGATGTAGTCACCTACCTTGTAGGGCTTGAAGAGCAGAATCATCACGCCGCCCGCGAAGTTGCCCAACGTGCCGCTCATTGCCATGCCGATGGCCATGCCGGCGCCCGTGAAGAGTGCAACGAATGACGATGTTTCGATGCCCAGGACCGAGACGATGGCGATAATCAGCACGAGCCAGAGCACGACGTTGATGATGCTTGACAGGAAGCTGCGCAACGAGGGTTCGACGGTGCGTTTTTCCATCACCTTGTTGGCCAATGTCTTGATCTTTTTGATGATCCACTTGCCGATGAGATAGATGACGATGGCGGCGACGATGTTCTTGCAGAGGTCAACTGCATAGCCTGTGAGATTTTGTGTGGCGCTCTCACTGAACCAACTGAAAATTTGATCCATAGTTTTAATTAAAATATTAAATGAGAAATGTTATATCATTGTGACGCCGATACCGGGACGGTCGTTCGTGGTGATGTAGCCGTCCACGATTTTCATGCCTTCGAACGGGTCATTGGCTATCAAAAGGTTTCCGTCGAGGTCCGCGTAGTCGGCATAGGGGGCAAGCTGGGCGGCGGCACTCACGGCGCACGAGGTCTCGGTCATGCAGCCCAACATTACCTTCAGGCCGAGGCGTCTGGCTTCGCGCACCATCTGGGCCGCCTCGTTCAGGCCGGTGCACTTCATCAGCTTGATGTTGATGCCCGAAAAGCTGTCGGCGATGCGGGGCAGGTCGGCCAGGCGTTGCACTGATTCATCGGCCACAATGGGCAGCGGCGAACGTTCCTTGAGCCACGCGTGGTCGGCCAGATTCTGTTTCGGGAGTGGCTGTTCGACCATGATGCAGCCCTGCGAAGTGAGCCATTCGATTTCGGCTAATGCCTTCGCGCGGTCAGTCCAGCCCTGGTTGGCATCGACGGTGAGCGGCAGGTCGGTCTCGCGGCGGATGGCCTTGACCAGTTCGTGGTCGCCCGGCACGCCCACCTTGATCTTCAGGCGACGGAATTGGCCGTCCACTTCACGCACCTTCTGGCGGACGACCTCCTCGGTGTCAATTCCGATGGTGTAGGTTGTGGCCAATGGCGCATCGGCCGCCCATTCCGCTGGCAGATTGTGTCGCTCGGCGAGTATTGGCCGCACTGATCTTCCCTCGATTTTCCCCTGCAGGTCGTGCAGGGCGATGTCCATGGCAGCCTTGGCGGCGCAGTTCCCGGGGGCGATTCGGCCGATGTAGTTCAGGATCTCGTCGGTCTGCATCGGGTCGCGGAAGGGGGAGAGGTCCACCTGCGTGAGGAAGTGGCAGACGCTCTCGATCGACTCGCCCAGGTAGGGTGGCATGGAGGCCTCGCCGTAGCCCGTGAGGCCCTCGTGCTCCAGTTCGACAAGCACGTCGGGCGTGGTTGTACGGGAGCAAGTGGCTACCGTGAAGGTGTGTTTCAGTTGCAGAGGATATGGCCGGAAGGAAAGTTTCATAAAGCGTGATTTTCGTGCCGCAAATATAGTGATAATTGGGAAAAACCACAAAAAGAAGTGTGAAAATTTGTCTTATTTAAATAAATAGTGTATATTCGCAGCCGATTTTTAGAGCGATTATGACCGAATTTCTGCAAACTGTAGCCCGTCACTATTTCCGTGTGCTGCCCCGACTGGAAAACGGGCAGTTGGACTACCTGCAGTTCACCGATTGGCTCTTTGTCTTCCCCAGCCGTCGCGCGGGGCTTTTCTTCGGCAAATACCTGTGCGACCTGAACGATGAAAAACCGCTGCTTTCTCCCGGACGGATTACCATCGGCGACCTGTTCGGCCTCTTTTCCGACTATCGTGTGGCCGACCGTACGGAGCTGCTTTTCCGCCTCTATCGGGTCTATAACGAGGTGCGGCGGGAGAAAGATCCATTGGCCAATGCCGAGCGCTTCGAGAACTTCATCTTCTGGGGCGAGATGATGTTGCGCGACTTTGACGAGGTCGATAAATACCTGATTCCGGCCGACAAGCTGTTCCACAACGTCCGCGACCTGAAGGAGCTGGATGAATTCATGGATTGGGACGAAGAGACATTGGCCATATTCCGGACTTTTTGGGCCAATGTTGCTCCCCAGAACACCGCCGCAGGTTCGGCCAAGGAGTCTTTCACGCGCACGTGGGCCATCCTTTACGAGGTCTATGCGCGATTCCGGCAGGAACTGCGTCGCGAGAAGATGGCCTACGAGGGTATGCGCCAACGCGACGTGGTCGAGCGGCTGGCCTTCGACGACATGGAGGCGCGGCTGATGCGCCTGCCGCGGCACATCGTCCTGGTCGGCATCACGGCCATCAACCGGGCCGAGCGCGAACTGCTCCTGTGGCTCAAGGAGCGCGGCGTCTTGGAGTGCTGTTGGGATTATGCCGACCCACAGGTGCAGGACATCGCCTTCGTCAAGGAGAACCTGCGCGATTTCGGCAATGCGCTTTCGGCCGATGAGAGCCGCGCCGGCATCGTTCCCATTGGCCAGAAACACCTTGTGCGCATGGCTGTCCCCTCGGGCGTAGGGCAGACGGGCGAGGCGGCCAAGGTCCTGAAGCAGTGGGGCAGCCGCGACGCCATCCACACGGCCGTTGTACTGCCCGACGAACACCTGCTCGACTCGATGCTCTACCAGCTGCCGGCCGAGTTTGAGACCTACAACGTGACGATGGGCTACTCGTTGAAATCGACGCCCGTCACGACCCTGGTCGAGGCGCTCATCTTCCTTCAGAGCAACATCCGCCGCGATGCGCAACGGGGTGCGACATTCTATTACAAGGCCGTCCTGCCACTGCTTTCCCACGCCTTCCTGCTCGATCTGGATCTTGACCAATGCTCCCGCCTGCGCACGGAAATCAACCGCAAGTCGCTCTATCAGGTGCCTGTCTCGATGTTGCAGGCCGATGAAATGTTGCGGCTCATCTTCCGTCCGGGCGACCCCATCGGTTATCTGCGCTCCGTCCTGCAGTATTTCCTGGGTCGTTTCCAGCCATCCGCCGACGAGGGGGAGGAGATGGAGGTTGTGGCCGATGGCGCATCGGCCGAAAAACCGGACCGCCACATCCTGAACCGCGAGTGTCTCATCGCCTATCTGCAGGTACTTGACCAGCTTGAGAGCGAATTGCAGGCCGCTGGAATGACCGCGATGGACGACGCGTCGCTCTATCACCTCATCCGCAAGATGGCCCAGGGATTGAGCGTCAGCTTCAGCGGCGAACCGCTCATGGGCCTGCAGGTGATGGGCGTGCTTGAAACCCGCGCCATCGACTTTGAGCGCGTCGTAATCCTCTCGATGAACGAAGGAGTCGTCCCCGCCAAGCCGTCGCAGAACTCATTCATCCCCAATACGTTGCGGCAGGCCTTCTCCCTTCCGACGCAGATTTACAAGGACCTCGTCTTCGCCTACCATTTCTACCGGCTCATCAGCCGCGCGAGCGAAGTCGTCTTCCTCTACGACAGCCGCGTGGATGGCGTGAAATCGTCGGGCGAACAGAGCCGTTACCTCCTGCAACTGGAGTATCTGACCGATGCCGTCATCGAAGAGCGTGCGCCGCTCAACCGCATTGTCTCGCAAGGGGAATCGGCCATCACCGTCCGGAAGGATGCCGACGTCATGGCCCAGCTGGAGCAGTTCAAGGCGGGCGGCCGCAGCAAGTTCTCGGCCACGTCGCTCAAGACCTACATCTCGTGTCCGTTGGAGTTCTATTTGGCCAATGTCCGCCACCTGACGACCGACGACGAGATGGACGACGAGATGGACGACAGCAAGTTCGGCACCATCCTGCACGACACGCTCCGGGCATTCTACGCGCGGTTTGAGGGGGAGATGGTCATGGCCGATGTGCTTAAAAAGGCCATCGGTGACCCGAAAATCATCCTTGGCTACGTGCGCGCCGAATACGAAAAGCAGTTCAATTGCGCGCCCGACAACGGCTACCAGCAGCTCGTCTGCTCGATGATTGCCGAGAATGTCAAGAGCGTGCTGAAACACGACATCGGGCGGACGCCGTTCCTCTATCTGGCGGGCGAGTTCGAGTGCGAGCTTGACTATCGGGTGAACGAGTCGCTCACCGTGCGGCTGAAGGCCATCTACGACCGCCTGGACATGGGCCGTAATCCCGATGGAACCAGTTCGTTGCGCATTGTCGACTACAAGACGGGAAGCCCGAAAATCAGTCAGCAGAGCAAGATGGACATCGGCAATATCGAAGAGATCTTTGCGGCCGATTCCAAGTGCTCGAAAGAGGCGTTCCAGCTGCTGTTCTACTGTCTGACGCTCAAGTACATCGGCCCTGAATACAAGGAAAAGATGAACCTGCTACCGCCATCGGCCAAGAACGCCTACCAGCGGCTCGAACCGCACCTGTACTTCACGCGGACGTTCATGAACGAGAACGAGGAGGGCAGGACACAGCTTCTGGACGACTTCGAGCCGCACCGCACCTCCATCGAGGCGCAGACCAAGGCCCTGTTCGAGGAAATCTTCAATCCCGAAGTGCCCTTCGCCCAGACCGACAAGACGGACAACTGCAAGTTCTGCAAGTTTACCGACATCTGTAACCGGAATTAAATATCAATTCTCTGATAATGAGTGAAAAGAAACAGACCCAAGAAGCTGAACTGGTGCAGCGGCTGCTGAATCCCGACACACGACGTGCCGCCTTCAGCGAGCTGGTCAGTACCTATCAGGAACAGCTCTATTGGCAGATACGAAAACTGGTCATCAACCACGATGACACGGCCGATGTGCTCCAGAACACATTGCTGAAAGTCTGGCAGAACCTGGGCAACTTCCGTGGTGACTCGAAGCTCAGCACGTGGATGTACACCATCGCCCACAACGAGGCCGTCTCGTTCCTGACCAAGATGCAGGCCGAGCGCGACGCGACACTGGACGACCCCGAGGGCTACCTCCAGACGCAGGTCGAGGGCGACAAGTATTTCGACGGCGACGAGACCCAGAAACGCCTGCTCGCGGCCATCGCCACCCTGCCTACACGCCAGCGACAGGTGTTCAACATGCGCTACTACGACGAGATGCCCTACGAGGAGATTTCCCAGATACTCGGCGCTACCGTCGGAGCCCTGAAAGCCTCCTATCACTTCGCCATCGACCGCATCACGCAATACTTCGCCCAGTTTGAGGAGTGATGGCCAATGCCAATTTCTAAAAAAATGTAAAAATTTTTTAAACCTTTCGATGGTACTCCCATCAAAAGGGAAAACCGTAAGAATATGAATACTTTAGATGAAATCAAGTTCAAGAGAGGAGCTCGTCGGAAGGCCGGAATGACCGTCCCCGAGGGCTTTTTCGAGCAGTTCCAGCAGCAGCTGGAGGCCAAGATTGATACGCTTGAGGCCGTCAAGCCCGCACCCGTGGTCGAAATGCCACGGCGCAATACGTTCACGTTGCGGGCCATGATTGCCGCCAGCGTCGTCGCTCTGGTCGCCCTTGGCATCGGAACCTATTATTTGTTGGCCGATGACCCATGGGAGGATTTCGATACACAATTCGCCAAGATTGACAGCGTCGCCGATGGTTCCGAGATGGAGGATGTCGTGGTCGGCTCCGTCAACGACTACGACCTCTACGAGTATTATTGTGAACTTTAAGCAGTTGTATAACATCATGTAGGGCCGTCCGGAAATCGTCTTCTTGACCACCTACTTAACAATCCAGGAATATGAAAAAGTTATTGCTTGTATTCACGCTCTTGACCGGGTTGTTGGCCAATGCACCAGCCGTCGCCCAGAATAACGGAGGCGGCGACCGCCAGTTCCCCTCGTTCGAGCAGTTTATGGCCGAAAAGATCTGTTTTCTGGTCAAGGAAATGAAACTGAATGCAGCCGATTCGACCAAGTTTATCTCTGTCTATCAGGAACTCCAGCGGGAGAAGGGCCAGCTGATGATGAAGTATCGCGGCACGCGCGACGTCATCCGCAAGATCCGCAGGGGTGAGACCGTGGCCGACAGCCTCTACATCAAGGTCGTCAACATCGACGCCCAGGTGCAGGCCGAGGATGCCCAGCTGGAGCTGAAATATATCGACCGCTTTGCCAAGGTGCTTACGCCCAAGCAGCTGTTCGACTACCGCCAGGCCGAGAAGAAGTTCAAGAACAACCTCATGCAGCGCCGCCCGAAGCGGGAGGAGGATGCGTCCCGTCGCTTCCGTCGTTCCCCCTATGATACAGAGGCAGCACCGCCAGTAAAGAATTAACGGGCCCGATTTTCAGAGAATGTCCATTGGACAAAAAAGGAACACATACAACACATTAACTATTTAATCTCAACTATTTTATGGTACTTGATTCATTGCAGAACAGTGCAAAGTACGAGTCTTTGCACCCTGCGTTCAAACAGGCATTTGATTTCGTTAAGAACACCGATTGGTCAAAGACCGAGCCCGGCAAGTTTATGCTCAACGGCAAGGATCTGTTTGTAAACTACACGTTGGCCACCGGCAAGACCGCCGATGTCGCCAAGATGGAGACTCACAAGGATTATATCGACATCCAGATTGCCATCGAGAAGGCCGAGACGATGGGCTACACGCCTACCTGCGAGCTGAAGGAGCCACGCGAGCCATACAATGCCGAGAAGGACATCACCTTCTACTTCGACAAGGCCCAGAACTACATCATCGTACAGCCCGGCCAGTTCTGCATCTTCTGGCCAGAAGACGGTCACCAGCCTTGCATAGCCGAGGGCGAGTTCCACAAGGTGATTGTGAAGGTGAAACTGTAAATCATTGGCAATCAGAATAGTTGCAGATGGCACAACCGTGTCATCTGCATCTTCACATAAATATCTATCAAATGAAAACACAGCAAAACAGCAAACGTTCGTTTGCGGGATTCCCGAAATTGGCCAACCAGGTTTTGGCTACCCATGACGAAGAGACCATCCGCCACTGGATGGACAAACTGAAGCCCAATTCCTTCCGCCTGCTCCGTTCCGACCCCTATCTGGCTCCCTACAGCGACGCTATCATGGGCCGATACAAATATCAGGTGTGGAAAGAGCACGTCCTGACGCAGAATGCCGGAAGCCTGAGCCAGATGGCGTCGGGCTACAACTACTTCGGCCTGCATTTCGACAAGTCGGCACAGACATGGACGCTGCGCGAGTGGGCACCGAACGCCACAAAGATTGTGCTCATCGGAACGTTCAACGGCTGGCAGGAGAGCGACGAATATGCCATGACGCGTTTGGGCGACAACGGCGTGTGGGAGATTGTGCTGCCGGCCGACAAGATGCACCACGAAGACCTCTACAAGCTGAAGCTCTCCTGGACCGGTGGGGACGGGGAACGCATCCCGTCGTATGCCGCCCGCGTCGTGCAGGACGAGCAGCCACAAATCTTCTCGGCACAGGTGTGGGCACCCGAACGTCCGTACCGTTTCCGCAACAGGATGTTCAAGCCGTCGGTCGATCCGTTGTTCATCTACGAGTGCCACATCGGCATGGCCACGCAGGAGGAGAAGGTGGGCACCTACGAGGAATTCCGCGTGAACGTCCTGCCGCGTGTGCGCCGTCTGGGCTACACCGCCATCCAGATTATGGCCATCCAGGAGCACCCGTACTATGGTTCGTTCGGCTATCATGTGTCCAATTTCTTTGCCGCATCGAGTCGTTTCGGCACGCCCGACGAGCTGAAACACCTCATCGACGATGCGCACGGCATGGGCATTGCCGTCATCATGGACATCGTACACAGCCATGCTGTCAAGAACGAAGTCGAGGGCTTGGGCAACTTCTGCGGGCAGGCCGACCAGTATTTCTATGGCGACAGCCGACGCGAGCATCCGGCGTGGGACAGCCTCTGCTTCAACTATGCGTCGAACGAGGTGCTGCACTTCCTGTTGAGCAACTGCAAGTATTGGCTCGATGTCTATAATTTCGACGGTTTCCGCTTCGACGGCGTGACCTCGATGCTCTATTGCAATCATGGCCTTGGCCAAGACTTTACGGGCTATGGCGACTACTACAACGGCAATCAGGACGGCGATGCCATCTGCTACCTGACATTGGCCAACAAGCTGATCCACGAGTTCAAGCCATCGGCCATCACCATTGCCGAAGAGATGTCGGGAATGCCGGGCTTGGCTGCTCCGATCGAGGACGGCGGCATCGGCTTCGACTACCGACTGGCGATGGGCATCCCCGACTATTGGATCAAGCTGCTCAAGGAGAAGCGCGACGAGGACTGGAACACGACCGACATCTTCTGGAAGCTGACCGACAAGCGCCGCGACGAGAAGACCATCTCGTATGTCGAGAGCCACGACCAGGCGCTGGTGGGCGACAAGACCGTCATCTTCCGCCTGATTGACAGCGACATGTACTGGCACTTCCGCATCGGCGACGAGAATATGGCCGTGCATCGCGGCATCGCCCTGCACAAGATGATCCGCCTCATCACGATGTCCACGATGGGCGGCGGTTACCTCAACTTCATGGGCAACGAGTTCGGCCATCCCGAGTGGATTGATTTCCCGCGCGAGGGCAACGGCTGGAGCTACAAGTATGCACGCCGCCAGTGGGACCTGCTCGACCGCGACGACTTGAACTACAAGTTCCTGAACCAGTGGGATTGCGATGCCGTCCACCTGTTGCAGAGCGTCCACAAGTACAGCGAGAGCCCGATCATCCCGATTTGGGACAACCGTGGCGACCACGTCATCGCCTTCGAGCGTCGTCGTCTGCTCTTCGTGTTCAATTTTGACGGCCAACGCTCCTTCACCGACTACGGGTTCCTGTGCCGCATGGCCGACTACAGGCTCGTCCTGAACAGCGATGACCCGAAGTACGGCGGTTTCGGCAACGTGAAGATTGGGGAGGACGAGGTCTATCGGCCACAACCCGACCCGATGTACGCGGCCGACGGCAAGGGTTGGCTCAAGCT
>JAEEGL014266793.1_pt1 | contig 12440 bp, 10 predicted proteins | sample 9134231 | NCBI WGS metagenome assembly JAEEGL01 (sample SAMN16246548, study PRJNA631951) | gut metagenome | biome: gut microbiome; feature: rumen; material: fiber-attached | host: Bos | place: Iran: Karaj | collected 2018-10 | reverse complement strand
TTATATACTTAATCTATATGGGAATCATGAATATACAACAACTTTAGAAAAAAAACTTGAAGAATTAGGAAAAAATAATTAAGGAGATGCGATTATGAATACTATTTACTTAACAGATGAAGAATTATGTATGTTGGAGCAGCTTACGTATCTAAGCGAAGATGTTGCTGAAGCTGCTTCAAATGATACTTTTAAGGTGGAATTCTTCAGAATTAACAAATAACATATCGATTTGAAAATTAAAGATATTTTAAGTAGATTTAACGATACAGCTCTTGCTAACCTTCGCAGTCATTCGGAAGCGATTGATCCATATAAAATCAGCGGAGTTGAATGGGCTGATATTATAGATTATCTTAAGACAAGCCGACTGAAAGATCTGTATTTGACAGATATCATGTTTAATAACGATAATTTTAATACATATATTGAACTGGTATATGAGAAGAATAACGAAAAGGAGGGTGAGAATAAAGAAATAAAAAAGGAATACATAAGTGTAAAGAACGATGTTATAACTGATGCTCTAAGGAAAAAAATAATTGAAAATAATCTTCAGTCACTTGTTTATAATAAAGTAACTGGTAAATATTTCGCTAATGCTAAAGATGATGAAGAGTATCCTTCATATCAACCCGATGATTATGTTCCAGTGAAAATTTATCGTCTTCCACTTGTACTTTGCTTTGTTGAGCAAGAAAAAGATGAAAATGGACATGAATATAAAAGGCAGATGCTTAAAGAGCATGAAGCCATAATCGCGTATAAAGGCACTTCAGGTGCTGATGAATGGGCAGATAATGTTAAGGGCGCTTATGTAACTGAGACTTTACCTCAAAAAGAAGCTTTGGATTTTGCGAACAGAATGGTTAGGGAACATAACTTTACTGAACTTACTGTAACCGGTCACTCTAAGGGCGCTAACAAAGCTATGTACACCACGATAATGTGCCCAAATGTAACACGCTGTGTTTCATTTGACGGTCAGGGTTTTTCAAGAGAGTTTATGAGTGATCTCAATAATATACCCAAAATTCTTAAACGTTCCAAGCTCATTACTCAATATTCATTGTCAACTGATTTTGTACATATCCTCTTGAATCAGCTTCCGGGTTCAAGACAGATATATTGTAAGGGATATGGAGTGGACAGTATTGGCTCAAACCATTCTCCAAATTCATTCTTTGTTCAGGAAACAAGTAAAGTTGACGGAAATGAAGTAGTCAATCTTAAATTAGTTAATTCTCATCCTACTTTTACTATAGAAGAAGAAAAAACAAACGTTACTACATTAAAAGGATTAATAGATCAAATTGTTACTCATGGAAGTGTAGAATTTCTTCAGTACGTTGAAAAGTGGCTGCCATTAGCCGTTAAAAAAGATAAAGAAGAATTAAACAATGTGCTTTTTGGTGATATTCCGCATTTCTCTGAGCTGTTAGCTAATTTGTTCTATTATACTAATAAAAATGATCTTGATTTTTATGATGTTATAGATTTGATGAATGAATTTAGTTGTAGTCTTGGAATTGGAGATGCCTTTGAACCAACAATTAATTGGGTATTTTATTTGTTAAAACAATCTGTAGATTTAGATGAAAACGAGAAAATAAAATACATTGTATATGATTTATTGGACAAAGAAAATAATGACAGTATAATATCAGATGTATCATCTGGATCAAACAATATAGTTATTGATGACCTATTTTCATGGGATGAAATAGAAAAAGATGCCATGGATTATATAATAAACAATATAATAAATAAAGTTGATGATATTGATAAACCGGTAAGTTTAAAAGATAAGGCAATACATTTCTTTGAGAAACTTACTAAACCTACCATATCAAAGCTTATAGACGACGTTGCATTCTATAAAGCAAATAAAAAATTAGATGATATAATTGATTCTTATGAAAATGTTATCAATATGATAAAGCAAAACTTTGATTCACTATGGTCAGAAATGCAAAAATCATACGCAGTATTAAAAGCTGAAGATAATGATCTCCTAAAAATTTATTATTCTGATTATATTTCAGAAAACGAAAAAAATAAAGAGGATTTTAAGAAGGTTTTTTCTGATAATCTTGGCTCCTTTTTTAATGAATATCCGATCATGTTTAGCGATTCAAATTATAATACTGTGGATGAATTTGTTAGAGATTATTTAAATGATCCTGAATCTGCAATTTTCGGTTATTCAAATAATATAATGCTCAATAGATTTATGAAGAATTTCATAAACACGATAATATATAATGCAGTTAAGGAATTGCCTGCCAAATATGCTCGTTCATGGAGAATCGAAGATTCCGGTAATAATGTTATTTCAGATTACTCATCTGATACAGTTCTCTATACTGGCAAAGGTGATGATTTAGTTTATACTGGGAATGAAAGCAGTATAATACTCGGCGGTGAAGGAAATGATGTTATAATTGCCGGTGAAGGAAATGATGAATTATATGGTGATTCAGGTGATGACTATATAGATGCTGGTAATGGCCACAATTATATTTATGGTGGAGAAGATAAAGACTCTATATACGGCGGCACAGGTGTAGATGAAATTTTCGGTGGAGCTGGCGATGATACGATTTATGCTGGTGATGGTGAAGACAAGATATATGGTGGAGATAACACAGATACAATTCACGGTGGTGAAGATAGAGACTGGATCTATGGAGATGAAGGCGAAGATACCATTTATGGTGATGGTGGAAACGATACTATAGATGGTGGTATTGGTAATGATACTTTATACGGAAATGATGATAATGATACTTTAAGAGGAAGAGAAGGCAACGATACGCTTAACGGCGGTTTTAACGATGATACTCTCCGTGGAGGAGATAATTCGGATACATATCATTTCTATAAATCTGGTGGCAATGACAATATTTATGATAAGTATGGTTCAAATACGATTGTCTTTGATGGCGTTGATATGTCCGACCTCTCAATTGCTTACACTGATACGGAGCATCATAATCTGCTTTTCACTATTATATCTACAAATGATACCTTAAAAATCATAGATTATAAGAACACAGCAGATAATTTCAAGTATAAATTTGAAGATGACTCGGATTACTATACTATTGAGGATAATGAAGGTGTACTTTCTTTTTCTAAGATAGAAGACAATGATATTGGTGTCAGATATGGTAGCCATTGGGAAGAACAGCACGATGATAATGAAAAAAGAAACAGTAACAGATATAGTACAGCGACTGCGGCACAGCCTCCGAGAGATCCACTTGTTATAGATTTGGGAACAAAGGGCATTAATCTTTCTACAGTTGAAAACGGTGTTCACTTTGATATTGACAAAAACGGCTTTGCTGAAAAGACAGTATGGACTGATGGAGAAGACGGATTCCTTGTTTTAGACAGAAATTACAACGGAATAATTGATGACGGCGGAGAGTTGTTCAGTGATCATGTGATAATGAAAAACGGTCTTACATCCTCTGACGGATTTGAAGCACTTGCTGATCTTGATGAAGATAACAATGGTATCATTGATGAAAAAGATTCAAGATTTTTCGATCTTCGTGTTTGGGTAGATTCGGAAAGAGACGGATTTTCCACAGCTGATGAAATCAAAACCTTAGCAGATTTAGGTATAACGTCAATCGTACTTCCAGAAAATCAAGCAGATCCGGATGATGATACAGTCGAGTTTATTAAAACCGGCTCTGTAATTTTTGAAGAAGGCATTCGTGATATTCAGGAACATTGGTTTGAGATCAATGGAGCAGACACTCAGGAAATCACTGTAAACAATGTGGAAAACGATCTGACATCATTTGGTAATATGCACAGCCTTTCCTATGCTCTGGAGCATGATGAAAGCGGAGAACTTCAGGCTTTAGTAGATTCCTTTAAGAATACAGACAGCTTTATTGAAAAGCGTATTATTTCCAGAAAGCTCCTCTACTTCATTACGGGTTCAACAGATATTAATGTGAACTCAAGAGGTGGTACAATTGATGCCAGAAACCTTCATGTCCTTGAAACGATCATGGGTGTGGATTCCTTTGTCGGTGTGAATGGTAGTACTACGCCAAACTCCACAGCAGCATCTATCCTGAATCAGCTATTTACCGACTTTGACAGAACATATTTCAATCTCATGAATAAGGTCCTTGGTATGGCTGATTATCTGGAAATGATAGAGGAAGAACCAAATGAAAAAGGAGAGATTGTTCTTGATCTCACCTCTGTTGAAGGAGTAGTAGATCACTACATTTCACTTGATATAGATGTACATGAGATGTTATACAATATCGGTATCTATGTAAAATCTTACGATACAACTTATGAAACTGATCATCTCAATTCCTTTATTGCACATTACCCTGACTATGCTGATGAAATCAGCGCAATGGTGAACGGCAATTTTGTAATTGGTACTAAGGAAGACGATACACTGAACGGCTTCAGTACACAAGATATCATCTGGGCAGAAGATGGAAACGACAGCGTCAGCACAGGTTCGGGCAACGATATCATCTACGGCGGTGCTGGCGACGATACAATCAACGCTGGCTCTGGAGATGATGTTGTCTACGGTAATGATGGCAATGACAATATTATCGGCGACGATGGAAACGAGCTTCTTTATGGCGGAGACAATGACGACATTATAAACGGTAACGCTGGGAATGACATTATTTACGGTGAAAACGGAAATGATACTATTACCGGTGGCACAGGTGAAGATGTTCTTTACGGCGGAGACGGCAACGATTCCCTTAGCGGCGGCTCAGGCGATGATATACTCAGCGGTGGAGCAGGTGATGATACATATATTATCAACACTGAACACGGAAATGATACTATCTATGACTCTGAAGGTCTCAGTACGCTTGCATTTGGCGATGAACTGAGTGCCGATGGCTACTCATTACATATCGACATAAACAGCGGTATTTCTCTCGTCAATACTGAGACTGAAGAAACTATCTCTATACCGGATTTCATCAATATGCCGGAAGCATATGACTTCACATTTGAAGGCGAAGCACAGATCATCGGCGGCGGTTCTTCTCGTCAGGTGATTGAAGGAACGGATGAGGATGACACAATTACTGCCGAAAATGGATTTAATATAATCAGAGGCGGAAATGGCGATGACACCATTACCGGAGGCGATAACCTCGACTTCATTTATGGCGGCGAAGGAAACGATGTTATCAACGGCGGCAATGGAACAAATATTATCCGTGGTGAAGCCGGAGATGATGCCATCACAGACGGAGTCAATGACAGTTATCTTGATGGCGGTGACGGTAACGACACTATCCATGCAGGTGCAGGCAATGATGTTATCATTGGCGGTGCAGGCGTTGATATACTTTACGGCGAAGACGGAGACGATGTTATCGCAGGCAATGAAGATAACGATGAGATCAACGGTGGTAACGGTAATGATACTGTTTATGCTGATGCAGGAAATGATACCGTTCACGGTGATGACGGAAACGATTCCCTGTTCGGCGGAGACGGTAATGATACACTTTACGGTGATGCAGGTGATGATTATCTCGAAGCAGGCAATGGTGAAGATACTCTCTACGGCGGCGAAGGAAATGATGTATTTGTCGGCGGTGAAGGCATAAACAATATGTACGGTGAAGACGGCGACGATATATTCCACGGCGGAAACGGCATAAATAATATGTACGGCGGTGACGGTGATGACAACTTCACAGGAGGAGAACTTGCTGACTATATCGAAGGCGGTGCCGGAAATGATACCATGAACGGCGGCAACGGCAATAATCGTATGTTTGGTAATGACGGCGATGATACTATCTACGGCGGAAATGACGATGACCATATTGATGGCGGTGAAGGAAACGACGAAGTCTTCGGTGGTAACGGAGTGAACACGATTTACGGCGGTGCTGGCAACGATATAATTCATGACGGTGATAATGACAGCTTCCTCTATGGCGGTGACGGAGATGATGAGATCCGTGCAGGCGGCGGTTCAGATGTTCTCGACGGCGGTGCAGGCAATGACTACCTCCAGAGTGATCACGGCGGTGATACATATGTATTCGGCATTGGATATGACGTTGATACGATCAATGCTTCTGCTGATCTTAATACCATTCTTATACACGGCTATACAGCTGCTGATATGCATAACACAAGAATGCAGAATAACGACCTTGTTATCGACTTTGGTGAGGATACAGGAGACAGACTTGTAATTACAGGCTTCTTTAACTTCACAAGCAATCGTGACTTTAACTTTACATTCGATGATGAAACAGTTCTCAGACAGCATGATATCACAGCAAAATCAGCTCCGATAACAGGTACGGACGATAATGACTACCTCTTCGGAACTGACGGTAATGATATATTTGACGGCGGTGCTGGTGACGACTGCCTTAACGGAAGCAACGGAGAAGATACCTACATCTTCGGCAAAGGTTACGCTCATGACACTATCAATGAATGGGGCAGCGACCACAGTTTTGTTGAACTAAAGGACGTTGCTTCTGATGAGGTAACAATATCAGATCAGTGGGGATCAAATCTCCTTATCGCTGTTAATGATACTGAGGACGTGCTTACTATCAGTAACTTCAAATGGGGACAGGCTTCATATACGTTCAGATTTGCAGATGGTGCAGAAGGCTATGTAGATAAGGAGACATGGCAGCTTGTTCTCACAAAGCAGCCTGATCCGGTAGAGGAAGACCTCGAACAGACAAATGCTGAGCTTCTCAATGGAATATATTCTGATGATGAGTTCGGAGCAGATATATTTGAAAACGACAGCACTATTATCTCAGAAGTAACTGACAGCATCACAGTATCAGATGATACAGATGAAGTATCAGATATGACAGATATCCAGACTATGATACTTGCTGAGAATATGTCTGCATTCTCTGATGACAGCAATGTATACGACAATGCAAATATTACCGATATTACTGCGGATACAGCTGCTTTAGATCAGCTTCTAATTTCTTCAGTACAGTAATTCAATATTTCGTGCAGCAGCTATATGCTGCTGCATATTTTTGTGTAAACGGAGGTCGTAAAATGACAAAAAAACAAGACAGCGGACTGTCCTGTTTTATGATAGTTATGAAATTCCTTGGCATACCTATTACCAAGGAACAAGCTGAAAGCCTTGCCGTTCTTGATCCGGAACAAAAGACCGGGGAAGTTGAGATAATACAATCGGCTAAAGCATTAAAGACAAAAGCAAGGCTGTGCCAGCTGAATGTTAACAAACTAAAAAATGTGATGTCTCCGATAATTGCCAAGGATAATAATGGTGAATTTTTCATAGTAGCCAAGTCTAAAGAGGATCAATTTATGATACTCTTTGCAGATAAAACTCAGCCGGAAGTCAAAAGCCGTGAAGAATTGTCACAGATATGGGACGGAACTGCTATTATCATAACCAAGAAAGGAATACTTGACCGCGAAGCAGCATTCAGCTTCAAATGGTTCATTCCGACTATACTCAAATTCAAGAAAGAGTTCATACAGGTTCTGATAGCGGTATTTACTATCCAGATACTTGGCATACTTACTCCTGTGATGACACAGGTAGTTGTTGATAAGGTGCTTGTTCACCGCAGTATGTCGACACTGAACGTGCTTGCGATAGGAATTGCGATAGTATATATCTACGAGCTGATATTAGGACTTGCGAAGAATTACGTATTCACGCATACCACGAACCGTATAGACGTGATGCTGAGCTATAAGCTGTTCAAGCACTTATTCGCCTTGCCGCTCAAGTATTTTGAGTCAAGGCGAGTCGGAGAAACAGTTGCAAGAGTAAGGGAACTTGACAGCATACGTAGTTTCCTGACCGGCACTCCGCTGTCGTCAATGATAGACCTGATATTCATAATTGTATATATCGTAGTCCTGTTCCTTTACAGTAAGTTCCTTACACTTATCGTTCTGTGTTCAATACCGGTATATGCTATTCTTTCAGCAATAGTAACTCCGCTTTTCAAGAAGAGACTTGATGAAAAATTTGAGACCGGAGCTAATACTCAGTCATTTTTAGTTGAGTCCATTACAGGTGTTCAGACTGTAAAATCATACGCTCTTGAGCCTAAATTCGAGAAGAAGTGGGGAGAACTGCAAGCTGATTACGTCAAGGCAAGCTATAAGACTTCTATGGTATCTGCAACTGCCGGAACAGTCGGTCAGTTCATTCAGAAAGTGTTTGACCTGCTGATACTATTCTTTGGTGCAAAGGCTGTTATGGACGGAAACTTTACTGTCGGTCAGCTTGTTGCATTTCGTATGCTCTCAGGAAGAGTAAGTGGGCCGGTGCTCAGACTTGTTCAGTTGTGGCAGGAATACCAGCAGGCTTCACTCTCTGTAAAGCGTATCGGAGACATTTTCAATACTGCTCCGGAGCCTGTTCTCAATGCTAATCAGACCTCTATGCCGACACTCAAAGGTAAGATATCGTTTGAAAACGTTCATTTCAGATATGATCCACAGGGCGGCGAAGTCATAAAGGGGATGAGCTTTGACGTTGAAGCCGGAACAATAGTCGGAGTTGTAGGACGAAGCGGTTCAGGCAAAAGTACAGTCTCTAAGCTGATACAGCGTCTGTATATCCCTGAGGGCGGAAAGATAACTGTTGACGGTATGGACATTTCACTTGTAAATCCAGCTATGCTGAGAAAGCAGATCGGTGTTGTTTTACAGGAGAACTTTATGTTCAACGGCACAGTGGCTGAAAATATATCTATTCACTGCCCGACTGCGACTATGGATCAGATAATCAAATGCGCAACCATTGCAGGTGCTAATGACTTTATACTTGAGCTTCCTAATGGCTACAATACCATAATCGGTGAAAAAGGAATGGGACTTTCCGGGGGGCAGAAGCAGCGTATTGCAATAGCAAGAGCTATTCTTGCTGATCCGAAGATACTGATATTTGACGAGGCAACTTCCGCTCTTGACTATGAATCAGAAAGCATTATCCAGAATAATCTGAAAGAAATATGCAGGGGACGTACAGTTCTAATAATCGCACATCGTCTTTCGACATTGAAGGATGCTCAGAAGATAATGGTCATTGACAAGGGCGAACTCGTCGAATATGACACGCATGAAAGACTGCTTGCTTCAAATGGTCTGTATGCTTACCTTTACAATCAGCAGCTGAGAGGTGATGTAGATGGATAATAAGGAAACAAATTACATACTGAAACACAGCCGTAAGCGTGATAAGGAACTGAAATATGACTTTATGCCGTCTATGCTTGAAATAATCGAAAGACCGGCTCACAAAGGCGGTACAATTATAATACTGGGTGTGTTCACACTACTCATTGCTGCTGTTATATGGGCTTGCTGCTCTAAAACGGACGTTGTGGTGACTGCAAACGGAAGTATCCAGCCGACCGGAAATCTCAGCATAGTACAGCCGCAGTCCAACGGCGTTATCAAGGCTATAAACGTTTCTGAGGGCGCTCACGTTGAAAAGGACGAAATTCTCGTAGAACTTGATACCGGTCTCATTGATGTGGACATTGACAAGCTCAATGCTCAGAAGAAAATATACTCCGTTCAGAAAGAGATATACAATAGAATTCGCAACGGTGAAGATGTTTCGAATATCAGCGTGTATTCTTATGATGCAGAAGTGCAGACCTATGTACGGTCAATAAAGGACTCCTACGCAGAATATATATCCACCCTTTCTGATTATGAAAAACAGAAGGATAATGCGGAATTATCCAAGCAGATAGCGCAGATACAACTTGATGAGTACAAGGCTACCGGTACACAGAGACAGCAGCAGTCGCAGGAATTGGTAGTTCAGCAGGCAGAATTAGCAGTTGAAAAGGCATCGCTGAGCGTTGAAAACTGTAAGAAGAAGTATATGGCAGATGTGAGTGCTAAAATCGCTGAGGCAGGCTCTAAAATTCAGGAGATAGACACCTCTGCCGAGAAATACCGTCTTTCAAAGGACTGTCAGAGCATTACTGCTCCGGTAAGCGGATATGTGAATTCAATATCTGTCAATACACTCGGTGCCACGGTAACTCAGGGACAGCAGCTTATAACGATAGTTCCTGATGACATGCCTTCAGAAATGGTGTGCTATGTAAAGAATATGGATATTGCTGATGTCAGCGTTGGAATGGACACTGAGATAAAGCTCGAAGCCTATCCGTACAATAAATATGGTACTGTCAAAGGCAAGGTAAAGTACATTAGTCCGAGTTCTTTTCAGAATGAGAATTTGGGCAGCGTTTATCTTGTGAAAATCGAACTTACTGACTGGAATGACAGCATTGACATTATTTCCGGTCTGTCAGGAAGTATCGAGATAAAAACCGGTGAACGCTCCATTATGAAATACTTCCTTGATCCAATAACGAAGGGATTCGGTGAGAGCTTGAAGGAAAACTAAACGATTATTGACATAAGCAATTTAATTGCGGCATTAGAGTATGGCGATGAAAGTAAAGGGTTATATCATATTTTATATGGCTCCCCAAAAAAAGCCGGACATTTAAAGCACTTCTCAGATAGAGGAATAAAATGTTAAATCATTTATGTATCAAGCGGTGCAAAGTTCACCTATAAGGAAAGGCGAACGTATTGGAGAAACAGGACACCTTGAACTTTGGGCTGATTATATAATTGATGACGAAAGTTATCGCCTTGCTTATGGTGATAATGGTTTTATAGTATCATTTTATCCAATTTAATATGTAGGAGGAAGTGGAATGTTTGAATTAATTTCTATTGAAAATGACTGTATGACAAGGTATGTGTATTTGAAAAATTGCGAAACCGGTGTAGTAGAATTATGTTTTGATGACTCTGAACTCTGTTATGAAGGTCAAAAAGACTTCTGGTTTATGAAAGTCGGAGAACGCTATGAATGCAAGATACTTCTGTTTGGATGCCCTCTTAAACCAGGCGAAGAAATTGATGAGGACTGTATTCTTTGTAGAATAATTGGCCCAATGGAAAAACTTGGGTTATATAATATAATTCCTGTTGAGAGCGGAGGGAATTACTATTATATTTCAGAGAAAGATGCAAAAAAGATAGGTTACGCTGATGGATTTATATTTCATTCTACGAGAAGGGATCTGGTTCAAGTTAATGATGTTATAATTCCAAGATTTCTGTGATAATCATAAAAGGAGCAAACAATGCATGAAGTAATATCTATAGCAGAAGCATGTATGACACGATACGTGCATTTAAGGAATTGTGAAACAGGAGCGATTGAGCATTGCTTTGATGATTCTGATTTATGTGATGAAGGACAGAAAGACTTCTGGTTTATGAAAGTCGGAGAACGCTATGAATGCAAGATACTTCTGTTTGGAAGAACTCTTAAACCAGGTGAAGAAATTGATGAGGATTGTATGCTTTGTAGAATAATTGGACCAATGGAAAAACTTGGGTTATATAATATAATTCCCGTTGAGAGTGGAGGAAGCTATTATTATATTTCTGAGAAAGATGCAAAAAATATTGACTTCACTAATGAGTTTATATTTGATTCTTCAAGAAGGGATCTGGTTCAAGTGGATGATATTATAGCTCCAAAATTTTTGAGGTGATATAATGAATAATCCAGAAAACTTTTACGAACTTTTATTAATGATAAAACAGCGCCCTGGTGCTTTTTTAGGTGAAAAATCAGCGTTGAAACTCAAGAGTTTCTTAGACGGCTTTGAGTATGCAATGTTTTTATGCAATAATGAAAGCTTTACTAAAAAATATGCTGATTTTAAAAAATGGTTTGAAATAAAACACAACATCAGAAACACTGATTCATGGTATGAATATTTGATAAGACATTATGATGATGTTAAGGCATTTGATGTGTTTTTCAGAGAAGTGGAAGAATTTTTTGACCAAATACGAGGAAGTAAAAATGTTTGAATTATGTCTATCGAAGAAAGCTATGTGACAAGATATTAGTTTTTGAAGAATTGCGAAATCAAACTCAGGATGGCAGCTTTTTGGGGGGAAGTTTTTGAAAGGACACACAAATGATTATTTACGACTTAATTCAAAGGACATCAGCAGATGATGTGCTAAAATCAATCAAATTTTATTTTGGTACTAAGCATACAACCGAGATCAAAGATTTCTTAATTAAATTGAAAGATATGGAACTACAGGTGTGTAGACATATTTTAACAATTACAATCAACGCATATAAGGAAGTTGATGATGAAGTAGAATATCTAGATGATTTTAATGAAAATGACCCTGATATTATTTATGATGTAACAGCTTACAAAGGAAAAACGTGTGGTGGATATTGATGCTACCCGTGTGGTACAGCGTAAGGCTGACGATATTCGCAAGGCTTTCAAGGCTTGGATCTTCAAAGATCCGCAGCGCCGTGAAGCTATTGTAGAGCGTTACAATGAGCT
>JAEEGL012767880.1_pt1 | contig 12440 bp, 15 predicted proteins | sample 9134231 | NCBI WGS metagenome assembly JAEEGL01 (sample SAMN16246548, study PRJNA631951) | gut metagenome | biome: gut microbiome; feature: rumen; material: fiber-attached | host: Bos | place: Iran: Karaj | collected 2018-10 | reverse complement strand
TAAACCTTTAGAGCGAAGGAGAAAACCTTGGTGAGAGCCCAAGAAAAAGCAAAAAGCCGAGATTTCTCTCGGCTTTTGCGCTTCAGGATGGGCTTGAACCAACGACCCCCTGATTAACAGTTGTAAAAAGTGGATTTTTATGAGTATTTATGAGTCTTGTATTTCTATGAATATCAATGCATTACAAATTTGACCTCATTTTTTGAGCACGTCTGAATACGTTTAAATAAGGGTACGTGCGTTCCCGTGGTGTTCCCGAATTTCGACCAACGGCCACCTGTTTTTTGATAGAATTCCCAAATTCTGCTTTCAATTTGAAACATCAGTTTATAGTAGGCGATATATCTTTATGATTCAGTAAGAACCAGGCGTGACTGAAAAACAACTGTTTCTTTGCCTCCTCGTCAGGATTCTCGACCACGACAGGCTGATGACGAAGCTTGCCGCCTATCGTCATATAATATACTCGCCTGTCGTGTCAAGTTGCCATTTGTCTTCACCAGCAGTATTATGGTTTTTGAATACCTTTTTCCACATATCGCAGTTTGCTTATTATAGTCAGAACCCTATGCGTCGTATGTCCTTCTTCGAGTTCAGGCGCTCGCCTTCGCAATAGTCGCGAAGCGTGGCAAGCGGTTCTGCCTGATTGCCATACAAAATGCTGTTGATGGCATATTTGCGGGCAACGTTCTCGATTTGGCCACCGCTCAGCTCGTAGGAATTGGCCAGTGATATAGAATCGGCTTCCGACAAATCGGGAATCATGGTTTGCCACAGCTTCTTGCGCACGGTAGAATCTGGGCTATCGAACTTGATTTTGTAGAGGAATCTCCGTTCAAAGGCTGAATCGAGGTTGTTGGCCAGGTTGGTGGTGGCAATCATGATGCCATCGAGTGTCTCCATCTCTTGCAGGATGATGTTCTGTATCGTGTTCTCCATCTTGTCGACAGCGCTCTCAGCGCCCTGTTTGCGAATGCCGATGATGGCATCTGCCTCATTGAATAGCAGGATGGGGGTTTTCTTCAGGTCCGACACGTTCTCTTCTCCTTCGGAATGGTCTGAGGCGGCCTTGCTTGCCATCTCGCGGTAACGGTCGAACAGCGCCTTGATATTCTTCTCTGATTCGCCCACCCACTTGCTTTTGATTCTCGGAACGTCAACCACCATGATATCGCGCCCAGTCTGTCGTGCCAACTGATAGACCGTCTCGGTCTTGCCCGTACCAGGTCCGCCATAAAAGAGGCAGGTGAAACCATTGCGGAAACCGCTATTCTGCATGCGCTTGCGTATTTGGCCATATTTCTCGGGTTGCAGGAATGCCTTCAGTTCTTCTACTTGTTTCTCATTACTGTCTGAGTAGAACATTTTCTTCGGTGTCAGGTCTGTGGCTTTCATTACGTCGGCTGGCACTTCATTATTGATGGTTACTCTAAGTTCGGAAAGTAAGATACGCTTTGCCTTGTCAGTCAGTTTATAGCGGTTGGGATTGGCGATGCCGTCTTCGCAGAGATATTCAATCAGGTTCTTCTCCATCAGTTCGTGTTTACCACTTTGCAATAACGTCTTTTCACGGCAGAACATGGGTTGGCTATCGTAGATGTCCTCCATCTGTCCAAAGCGGATATCCTCGTCGTTCTCACTAATCAGTAAGTGACAGAACAGCACCAGCAACGTTTGATGCATAGTGGTGAGATCGAGTTCTTTCAGTTTGCGTACAAAGGTCAGATGCTTGTTTTCATCGAGCAATTGCTTAATTTCATTCTTCAACTCTTTCGGCGAGATGGCATCTTTGGACAAATCATCGAACCACAGCTCCAACAACTCAAACAACTCTGTGCAGTCAAGGTTGGTGCGGCGCGGCAGCTCGTAAACCTCGTTGTGCTTCAGGTGCTTGATGACCACATTAGGCACATCGAAGCTATCCTCATCTTTCGCGTCACGATAGCGCAACAGACGCCGGCGTATCAAGGCATCAATGTCGTTGGCATAGCTCAGGATGCGAATCTTATTCATGCCTAGATAGCTGGCCAAATCGTCATATTCTACACAGCGTGGCCCCTTCTCCATGCAGACACAGAACAGCAATGCCTGTCTTTCGGTGATGCCAAACGAATCAGCGAGAAAACCCAGTTCGGGAGCGGCCTGCATCATAATATCTTCACTCATCTTAGAATCCTCAGAGAGTGTTACCACCCGTTCAATAGCTTGTAGCAACGTGGGCATGGTAAAAACGGCCTTCTTCTTTTTGCTTGTTGTTGCTTTCTCTTTTGTTGTCGTTTTCTTTTCCATAGTTTGTTCGGTTATTTTTTTTTCAATACGGATTGTTCTTTTCACTTAGGCAGCAAGAGCTATAGGCTCCTGCTGTTTGGGTGTGAGGTGGAAATGGCTGGTCATTTTCTGAATGAGTGTGTCAACTTCGTGGGAAGTGAGGTTGAGGAGGGTAATGGTATAGAGACCATTTGAAAGGTTGGCGACGTTGGCGATGCGCTTGTTGTTGATGTACTTGCGAATCTTGTTGAACTGGTTCTGAGAATTGGTGCGAATGGTTGTCATGTCTTTAAAAGTTTTTATTTGTTATTAAATTGATGATCAGGTCTTGAGCCCTCACAATCATAATATAGAAACAACCATGAAAAAATTTAATGAAAACGGCAACTTTTTTTTCACTATTTCAGAAAAAAAACATTAACTTTGTAGCGCAAGACCAAATAGGAGAAATTGCTATTAACTTTAATTGATCTCGGAATATAACTATATATAATGAACAATCGTGAAGTGATATGAGAAACAGTTTTTTGAAATCTTACAACTTTTTTTGCCTTTATGAAGAGGAAAAGCAAAGAAAAAAGTAAAAAAAGTAGTTGCAGCATTAAATTTTTCTGAACATCGTTCTATATTATGGATGTAACCTTTAACGGAACGATGAGACAAACAGAAAAATAACGAAAGGCTAAAAAATGGAGAAGAAAGAGAACAAGAAGATTATTGTTTATGTGGACCTCGACAACACATTGGTGGATTTCATGTCGGGTGTCGAGACGTGTGACAAGAAAGACGTGGAGCTCTATGGTAAAACCGACGATTTGGATGAGATTCCTGGTGTCTTTTCGCTGATGGAGCCGATAGACGGAGCCCAAGATGCATTCCAGTTCTTGGCCGAGCATTTCGACACCTACATCCTCTCAACGGCGCCTTGGAACAATCCTTCAGCGTGGAGCGACAAGCTCTGTTGGGTGAAAAAGTATTTAGGTGATGCTGCCTACAAGCGTCTCATCCTCTCTCACCACAAAGACCTTCTACGCGGTGACTATCTCATCGATGACAGTACGAAAAATGGAGTAGCTGATTTCCAAGGCAAACACATCCACTTCGGCACACCAGAATTCCCCAACTGGCAGACAGTCATCGAATACTTCCAGCAGCTCATAGAGAAATAACAATATCTAAACTCAACAAAACAAAGAATATGACCAATAACGAGAACTCTGATCACTACGTCATCTACGAATTGGAACATATCATTGCCAGTCGAACCTATGGCAGTAAGCATCGACATGTCCATGTGAAAAACATTTCATTCTTCAGTACTTTGGAAAGTGCGGAGGCTGCCATGCGATTGTATATCATTGATGAGAAGAAATCCCTAGGTGAGGAGGAGTATCGCCACTATTGCAAGGCTTATCAAATAGTTGAGAGAAAGGTTTACAATCATCCTACCATAGAGACTGACATCTTCAACCCATGGAGATCCTATTCTGCTGACGGGGAAATGTGTCAGGATCATATGTCCTGACTTTGAATTTTCATCGTGTTGTAACTATATTACATAAACAAATAAGAAGAGATATGACAAAAGAAGAAATGTGGCAGAAAGGGAATGAAGCTCGAAAGGCTGCCAAGGCATTGCAACGGAAGTTGCAGACGGTGTCAGACCCTGATGAGCGGAAACAACTGGCACGACAGACGAACGATCTGTTTGCCGAAGCAAGCTCATTGAGGAATGAGGCAAAGAACCGCCAAGCTCTGGAAGAAAGCATTGAGCGGGAATTCATTGGCATGGCAGCAGATTTAGAAGACGACTGAAATTTTTATGATGAAGGAATCGGAATGCTAAGATTCAGAGTGAAACCAACAAGAATAAATAACTAATCAGAGTAATATGAGTAACATAATTTCATTGGGGTTGTTAACCCAACGCCGCGAGGATGCCAAGAAAATGGAGGCCCGCGCAAAGGAGTTGTTGAAAGAACTGAATGCTAATTCAGAGTTTAGAATTGATATCGACTTCCGTGAAGCGGACGCCGAAAGTAATTATTGGTTTAACCGTCTGTGGGGTGTGAGCATCATCGATGTAACAGACCATATCGACAGCACTACAGGAGAAAGTAGTGCCTCGATAGCCGATAAAATCATGGAAGGTGTTGCAGCTACCTTCCCTGATGTCAAGATGCGCTATAGGATGTCTTGGGAAGGTCCGCTGGCCCGAGAGGCGGTATCGGTAAACAGAGAACTGGTGGAGGTGGATCCATGGACTTTCGTGGTGCATGTGGCTGACAACGATGCCTATCAGCGGCTGCTCGACATCCTTAACACTAAGGACTTGCTTCTGGAGCAATGGCCCAACCGACGTTCCATAGGCTGGCGTTACGACAAGAACACCGAGGTAGTGCGAACAGAACTACTCGCGGAAGAGGTGAGCCGACAGATGGGCGACTCTGAGTTGCTAGTCTATCGCTACCTAGACGGGTATACTGATCCTTGTTTGGGAGAATATGCTTACGCCCGCAATGGTCACATCGAATGGGTGCATACTGACCAGGAAAGACTTGGTTTGATGGAAATGCTGAATAGGCCTATCTCCATAGAGAATGACATTGAGGCCGTTGACGGCGACTGCTTCACGGTGGAAGACATTCTTATTCGCCCGGATGTGGTGTTTGAATACTATCTCACGAAGGCTCGTGAAGGGAAAAGATGCTATCAAGATGTTCTCATCAGCCTGTTGGCAGAGAATGAAGTTCTCAAGCGCCGTTTGCAACCTTCCGATGAGCAGTGGATACACCAAAGGATGATGGAACAAGAAAAAGAAACTGAGGAGCGAAAGGCCGAACCATTCCCATTTTAATAGTATCCAATCTTTTCCTTGTAATATGGCCAAATAGTGCTTAATTGTTAAAAATGCAATAGAATGATACGCTAATTCAAAGAAATTGCGTATCTTTGTTGCAGCAATCGTATTATTGACTGCAACCTAAAACTATAGAATGGGTAAAGGATTATCAAAGTCACGCTACACAGCCTTTTGCCAGTGCCCAAAGAACCTTTGGCTAAAGGTGTATAAACCAGAGGAGGCTCTTGTTGATGAGGGCCTGCAGTCTCGTTTTGAACAGGGCAACGATATAGGCAATTTGGCGAAGGGATACTTCGGTCCTTACGTAGAAGTGACAACGACCAAAGATGACGGCAGCCCAGACAGTGTCGCAATGGTCGAAAAAACCAAGCTGGAGATGGACCGGTGTACATCGAACATTTGCGAGGCATCATTTACGTTCGAAGGTAATTATTGTGCGGTAGACATCCTGCGCAAGACTGCTGACGGATGGGCTATGTATGAAGTGAAGAGTACCAGTTTTCCTGAGTTCAATGGTAAAGAGGCAAAGTTGGAGAAATATGCCCCCGACATCGCCTATCAGAAATGGTTGCTGACGCAATGTGGTGTGAATGTCACGGGCACATACCTCGTCTGCCTCAATAGCGACTATGTGCGGCAGGGCGAACTAGACATCCAACAACTTTTCGTTGTTACTGACATGAAAGAACTGGTGGAGAACGAATACTTGAAGGTCCCCGCTCGCGTGAAGCAGGCCATGAAGGTAATCGACAGCGAGGGAGAGCCCACCTGCGAACTATCGGAGCATTGCATGAAGCCCTACGCCTGTGCCTTCTGGAAATATTGCAAGGGGCAGCACGGCATACCCTCACCCTCGGTCTTCGATGTCTATGGCGGCAAGGGACGTGGGGGCTTCACCTTCAAGAAGAAGCTCAACTGCTACAATCAGGGGCTCGTCACATTCGAGGATTTGTGCCATACGAATATCGGCCCTATTCAGAACATGCAGATTGAGTCGGCGCTGACAGGTAGGGAGTTCATCAACCCAGAAGGCATTCGCCGTTTCCTCGACCAGCTTACCTATCCACTCTACTTCCTTGACTTCGAGACCATGCAGGATGCTGTGCCACAATACGATGGTGCGAAGGTCTATGCACAGATCACTTTCCAGTATTCGCTGCACATTAAGCAGGATGAGACGGTCCCTTATGAGCACCGCGAATTTCTGGCTCCCAGCGATGGACAGGACCCACGCCGCGCTTTGGCAGAACAGCTCTGCAATGACATACCTAAAAGTGTATGTGTGTTAGCCTATAACAAGACGTTTGAGTATAGTCGTATACGTGAACTGGCCGCACTCTATCCAGACCTGAGGGACCACTTGCTGAACATTGCAGACCATATCATCGATCTCATTGACCCCTTCCGTGCTGGTGATTATTATGTGCCTGCTATGGGAGGTTCGTTCTCTATCAAGAGTGTGCTGCCAGCCCTCTTCCCCGATGATCCTGAACTCAACTATCACAATCTCGATGAACGTTGTCAGAACGGAGGCGATGCCATGACCATCTTCCCACGCATCAAGGATATGGCACCCGAAGAAGCCAATGCCAGTCGTGAAGCCCTCCTCCGCTACTGCGAACTCGACACCTGGGCTATGGTGAAGGTGTGGCAGAAACTGAAAGAAAAAGCCGGAGTGATTTGAATTTCCGTCAAGTTTTTGCTATATTAGTACAAGCAAAACAGAAATGATGTATTATGGCACGGAATAGATTCAAAACGGAGTATGAGAACATCACGTTTAACTTCACAGTGATGGAGTATCCGCCGCCGACGATGTATGATTCGAAAGGCGAGTACTTCAATTGGGGAGAGAAGGAGAATGGCGAGGAGAGGATGCTGCGCCTACCTTTCCACAACCAGTGGTATAAGGTAAGAGTGACATTCTATGATGAAGAGTCGCAGCGGAAAGCCTATTCAAGTTTCTATCTTCCGATTGCAGATTGGATTTCGGCAAAGGAACGCCGTGAGTATGTGATGCAAATTGTCTACCGGGAAATCGCTGTGCCGGAACATATTCTTGGCGATGGGGAGTCGTGCAATGCCTTCTGGGAATCGGTGGCAAAGGTACGCGAAAAGGTGTACGAGGCACTTGACTACAATACTTACGAGGGATTCTGAGCAATGGCGTAGGAAAAGAAATGACCACCCTATAAAATTCCATAGAATTTGGAATAATCGCAAATAATCACTATATTTGCAGTCGAATAATTAAAAACCTAAAAGTACAAGCCGGAGTGATTTGAATTATCTTCTGAAAGTGACTATATTAACAAATGAACAATTTAAATGATTTTTAAAATGGAAAATCTTGAACAAAGAGTGCTTACTCTCTTAAGCAGTCTGCCTTTCCAACAGTTAAAGGCATTCTACAACCAGACAACGCTTTTCAATGTCATTGGGGCAGAGCGTAATGAGAACAGACACAGTGCATTTCTTGGCTGGTTGCTCAACCCAGAGTCAAGTCATGGCCTTGGCACCGAACCGCTAAAGTTGTTCTTGAGACTTGTGGCAACATTGAAAAGGGGGGCTCAGACCTTTGGCGAAGTACTCTACAGGAAGGTGTTAGCTGGCAATTTTGAAATAGAGTTGTTGGAACCCATCGAGTTGGAGAAAAATGTTGGGGAGTGGGAACCGACACTCGAGCAGAGAAGGTCTGTCGTAGGCCCAGGTCATGATAAGTGGATTAAACAACCGAGAAAAGACCGTATTGATGTTTGGACTGTTGTCTGTCTGACCTATGAAGAGGAAGGCGTTGAGAAAAAACACGCATTCCCGATAGTTGTAGAGAACAAGATTTATAGTAATCTGGGTGAAAAACAAACTCAACGTTACTATGACGCGATGCTGCGATATATAGATACTATGAAGGGACCTGAAATGGCTTATTCACCCATAGGCGTGTTGTTGTCCCCTGATGGCAAGAATCCTGATTGCGGCCAGTTTACCAGTATGACCTATCAGCAGCTGCTGAATTACGTGTTGACTCCTGTTTCCGTAATGACGATGCCTGCTACAGAGCATTCCTTTATTGAAACGTATATTCGCAATTTGGGACGCCCGTCTGATGCTGCCAATCACGACTATTCGCCTTTGGCTGTTTCCAAAGAGGAGTGTGAACTCATTAAGAGTGTACAAAGCGTTGATAAAACCAATCTCCTGGATGAATTGCTAGTGGCTACCTATGGTTCCAAGGCGGAACAGGTGATTGACAGAACGTTACCTATAGACGATGCAGAACAGCAGCGACTCCTACAGGAAGTATGGGATGCAAACGAAGACGTGTTTAAGGCCGTGGTTTATCAGCAATATACAAAAAAGAAGGATATTCTGACGAAGCTGTTCAAAGGAAACAACCGCGACAACACTAAGTATAGTGTCTATTATAGCGATGGAAAAACGGAGGTATTCCCAGGGAAACGTTTGTCGAAAGCTATGGCAGCCTGTGCCATCTTCAAAGCCTATCTTTCCTCTCGTCCATCAACCACTTTGGAGCAGTTGCGTGAAGCATTCCCCTGTGAGGGCATAAACTACTATTATTGGGACAACTACTACGCAGACCTCTTCTACCTGTACCCAGAAGAGGTGAATGAAGCAGGTGAGCCTTGTCTTACCTTTACTTCTAACAAACGAAACGGTTTGTTCTCGCTCGCAAAGTGGGACTTCTATCTTGGCAGCGAACAGTTACTTCCGCTTGCAGATGGGACAAAGGTCATGTGTGTAAAGATGTGGCGTAAAGGCGATTTCGATCGTCTGTTATGGCATGTGGAGAACGAGTTGAGACCAAGAGTAGGAAAGTTTGTCGTTATAGAGGAGTGCCTGTAACAATATTCCTGCAGAAAAAGTTGAATTGGAGTAAGTCAATAAACCGCATCAAGGAGAACCAGCCTTCAGCTTCTTACCAAAACTGGAGGTTGGTTCCCTCATTTCTGCAAGAAACAATCAAAACCTAATAAGTACCTCGCGATGTATAGGGAATCGGCAATATGAGATGTTATGAATGAATGGAAGAAACTTGAACTTTTTTCTACAATTAGTAAAAAGCACATTGGATCACTCGATCAAACAGGATTGGAATATAACTTATTGAAGTGTGGAATTGATAATAATGGACCATGTTGTTCTGACCATGATTTGCTAAAAGCTTTTAAGGATGCAATTAATACTACTATGGACGAATCAGAACTATATCAAGCAATTGAAAATATTTGCATGGATTATAGTTCTAACTTTCTCTGAAAATGGATGATCTACGGAAAAAATGCCATCGATACAGTTTACCACCTGCCTTTTTTTAAAAAACTCCATAGAATTTGGAATAATCGCAAATAATCACTATATTTGCAGTCGAATAATTGAAAACCTAGAAGTTCAAGCAATCAAAACCTAATAAGAACCTCACGATGTATAGGAAATCGTTACGTGTATTATGCCTATTAGTATTACAAAAGATGGTATTAAAACAGTACCTTCGTTAAAAAGTTTTATAGGGAAAGAAGCAGACAATGCCGTTAAAAAAATAGAAGAACGTCTATCTTATGTAAAAAACGCTGACTGCATAGGTGTTAATGGATATCGAAACATTACCATGAGGAAACTTGGAAAGCACATAGAGATAGTATGTAAAACAGAAGATATGAAAGATGTGGCAGCAAAACGTATTTGGCCTTCCCAAACGGATTGGTATGTTATGGACATTTTTGTCTATGATGAAAGACCACCAAAAGGGAAAGGTTTTTATTAAAACTTTATAATACATTTTGAATAGATATGCTCGGGGCATTAGGTATTTTGCCAATATTATAATATGTGTGGCATTCGGCGCATAGGGCTGGGTATTCAAGTGGTTTGGATATATCGTTGACACATTGTTTGATGGGCTTGATGGCAAAAAGTTTGCAAGCCTGAAAAAATAACCGCCCGCCTACAATACCATTGATTGTAGGCGGGCGGTTTGATAGATGGGGGAGATTAGTCCCATTCGTCTGGACGGGTTTCTCCTTTGTAATATAGGTCTATTTCACCTTGGCTGTCAAGGAGATGGTGGATGAGGTCGTCAGAGAATGGTGGACGCAAGCAGAATTTCCCTCCTCTGTTTGCAAACCAACACTCTACATCTTCTAGTGTGTCAGGAAGAATGATTGTTTTCAATGACCTGCATCCCGTGAAAGCATTCTGGCGAATGAGCTTCAGCGTGGAGGGGAATTTGATGGTGGTCAGATTGATGCAATCTGCGAAGGCTCCTTCCCTGATTTCGGTGATGCCTTCTCCCAGTTCCACTTCCGTTAGTTCAACGTCATCTTTGAAGGCATCGCGCTTAACGATGTCGCTGTTTTGGAATACGAGGTCAGACCTTGTTAAGTTAATGCTTCTGGTGTTTCCACTAATCTTTAATGCCATAATCGTTTAACGATTCACCTGATACATCGTGAGGTTTTAAGTTAAATGGTTCGTTTATAATGTTTTGTTATAGCACTGCCATTAGACCGATGACGATGGCGAGGATCCAGATGAGGCAACCCCACGAAGTGGAGCATCCCTCGCTCAGGAAGTCGAATATCCAACCGAGGATCTTCAGACCCCATCCCAAGAGGCTGAATGCCAAGAGGATGACGATGACGAGTGCGATGATGCCGACAATCTCCATAGGTGTTCGAGTTTAGGTTGTATTCATTTGATAGATGTTGCAAAGAGAACTTTTTTTCTTGCATAATATAGTTAATCTCTGAAAAAATATTCAAAAGAAGGACGATGTTTTTTTGTATTGTTATAATGGTTGACCAGGATGGAGATGTTGGTTTGTGGTGTGTGGAGTGGAAATAAATATGCATCCATTTGAAGAAGAAAGATATGAGAGATAAACCGATAAAGAGTTGCTCCTGCTTAACGGTAAGATATATAATGATTCCCATGAACTGAGAAAAGCCATATCGGGCTACGCTAAAAATGAGAACAAAGAGAACATCAATGTATTTACTGTGCTAACTTTCAGCTGTGAGGAAAACAAAGCTTCATTCATGGAGAAATACGGTTTCACAGCCTATGAAAAATATATCAAAAGAGAAATCTTGGATCAGATAATCGAACAGTCAAAAACGCCAAAATAACCAGCCACTATGAACAAGAGGGAAATACCAGATTTAGAAACTTTCAAAAAGGTTGCACGCAAGTTGCGAGGTCATAAGTCCAACATGGCAGACTATTTTGGAATAGACCGTAACACTCTATTAAAGTGGACAAGGGATAATCCTGAATATGGGGATGTGGTCGCCAATTCACGTATGCGTTGTTTCGATGACATATACGACAGAGCATATTTGTTAGCAAGCGGCATTCCCGATTACAAAGAAGTTGAGAATGCCAACGGACAAAAACAAATAATCTTTAATGGCTGGATAGAGAGGCCAGATGGCCAGATGCAACGATACCTCTTAAGAACACTCGGTAGAGAAGAAGGATTCGGAGAACATATTGACGTGACCACTAACAGTAATGTGCTGGGAACGAGAGTTCTCACCCCGCAGGAAGCAAAAGAGTTCCTCAGACAAATTGAAGAAAGTTGTTAGACCATAATAATATAATAACCGCATTTCATATTTATTGACGGTGCATGTCTTTGTACTCATATAATATCATTTGATGGGGAACTGACCGTGAGGTTTGTTCCCTTTCTCTTTTCATCACCCTCCCACGCTCGTCCTTCTCCTGGCTTATGTGGTAATCTAATAGTAACCGTCTTTGATTGTCAACTCCACATTTTTCAGTAAAAAATGAGGTGTAATAAAGTGTTAAAATAGCCGTTCGGTTGTGTTTTTCGGTTGTACTTTGTTGCACAAAAAAAGAGATTACTTTCGTAACCTCTTGATTTTCAGGGCGCTTTAGGATGGGCTTGAGATTTGTCTCGGAGAGACCCTTCGAATGAGCGTTTACAGTCGGCGAAGCCGGAGTAAACCTTTTAAAGCGAAGGAGACAACCTTGGTAAAAGCCCAAGAAAAAGCAAAAAGCCGAGAAAACTCTCGGCTTTTGCGCTTCAGGATGGGCTTGAGATTTATCTCGGAGAGACCCTTCGACTGAGCGTTTGCAGTCGGCGAAGCCGGGGTAAACCTTTCGAGCGAAGGAGAAAACCTTGGTGAAAAACCCATAGAAAAGCAAAAAGCCGAGATTTCTCTCGGCTTTTGCGCTTCAGGATGGGCTTGAACCTGAATATATGAAACCAACAGAAATTATTAGAAATTACAAGAAACTAAATACCAATAAGTTACATAAAAGT
>JAEEGL012016666.1_pt1 | contig 12440 bp, 9 predicted proteins | sample 9134231 | NCBI WGS metagenome assembly JAEEGL01 (sample SAMN16246548, study PRJNA631951) | gut metagenome | biome: gut microbiome; feature: rumen; material: fiber-attached | host: Bos | place: Iran: Karaj | collected 2018-10 | reverse complement strand
ATCTGGATAATAAAACCATCTTCCCAAACCCTGTATATATAAATACCGAAGCAAATCTCAACGGATATAATCATTAATTTCTTTCTGCTATTCTACCAAGATTTTGACTTATTGTAAAGTGCACCGGATTATGGTACAGTAGTATCAGTACGTATGTTCGAGGATTCTTATGGGCCCGATTTTCTTTCACATTGACGTCAATTCAGCCTTTTTAAGCTGGACAGCGGTGGACAAACTCAATAACGGAGCTACTGTAGATTTAAGAGAAGTTCCCTCGATTATCGGCGGTGACCGCGAGACCCGTCACGGCATCGTCACGGCCAAATCCATCCCTGCCAAGAGGCTTGGAATCGAGACCGCCGAGCCCGTTGCCTCCGCGCTTAAGAAATGCCCTAATCTCATTATCGAATCTCCGAATTTTAAACTTTACTCGCGTATGAGCCATCTTTTTAAAGACTACCTTTATTCTTTGACCGATGATGTGGAGCCTGCGAGTATCGATGAATGTTACCTCTACTACACTCCGATTGCGCATCGCTACGAATCACCCGAGGCCTGTGCGGCCATGATAAGGCACGATATCTATACACGTTTCGGTTTCACTGTTAATGTGGGTATTTCTGACAGAAAGGTTCTTGCCAAGATGGCTTCGGACTTTTCCAAGCCCGATAAGACCCATACGCTATATTCATATGAGATTAAGCAGAAACTGTGGCCTTTACCTGTCCGTGACTTATTCTTATGCGGTAAGTCTGCCGCGGCCACTCTTAATAAGCTCGGTATATTCACAATCGGCGAGCTTGCCCGCACGGATAAGGACATTCTGGTATCGCACCTTAAGAGTCACGGAATCACACTTTGGGAATTTGCCAACGGCATAGATGATTCTAAGGTAGAGACCGAAGTTCAGGAAGCCAAAGGTATAGGCAATTCCACTACCGTTGCTCGCGATGTAACCGACCGGTCTGTGGCTTCCGATGTCATATATTCTTTGTGCGAGTCTGTATCCAAACGTCTCCACGACTCAGGAGTCCTCGCCACTCAGGTCACTGTAGAGATTAAGTACTCCGACTTTAAGACCTTCTCTCACCAATGCGGAACCGACTCACCTATCGAGACCACAGTTGCCTTGCACAGGGTTTCCATGATGCTTTTCGACAGACTCTGGAATGGCGAGCCCATTAGACTACTCGGTGTCCGGGCCGGTAAGCTTGTTAAGCCCGACGAACCTTATCAGTTGAGTCTGTTCTCGGAAGGATACTTATCGGACAGTTCCGCTCCCCAATCCGGAGCGACTCATCCGACATCCGCTCCCGCCGTAGACACAGAGAAGAACAGGAAGCTTGAGGCGGCACTTCGCTCCATCCGCGACCGCTTCGGCGACAACTCCGTTACAAAAGGAAAACCGAACCGCTAGATTAACGGTCCGGTTTCTTTTTCTGTACTGAGTATCCGAATTTGCCTATGTTCTCACCGAGCGTATAGTACTTGCCGTGAGAATAGGTGATGGGGTCTGAGTCCTCGAATGTGAACTTGCCCTTTTCATCCATGTATTTGTCATCCGCGTGAACCGCTACCACTTCGCCGTAGAAGATGGTGTGACTGCCAAGGTCCTCGTACTTGGTAACCTTGCACTCGATGTTCACGGGGCTTTCTTCAATCATATCTGCCTTAATGGCACTGCAGGGGATGGGGGTGAGTCCCGTATCCTTCCATTTGTCGGTATCGCGTCCGCTCTTCACACCGCAATAATCGGTGGCAAATGCCAAATCTCTTGTAGTGAGGTTAATGCAAAACTCCTTGCTTTTTTCAAGAAGTGCGTATGAATAACGCGATTTTCTCACCGATATCGATACCATCGCAGGGTCCGAATTGATGGTGCCTGCCCATGCGAGCGTTATAATATTGGACTTGCCGTTATCGTCTGCCACGGTAACCATTACCACCGGCAGGGGATAGAGCATATTGCCCGGTTTAAAATCTACTTTACCCATTCTCTATTTCCACCTTTAGAATCCGAAGTGGCTGATGAGTATGAAGAGTGCCACAGCAATGCCTACCATTGAAATGCCGCTGAATACAAGCGCAACGATGGCGCAAGGCTTAATCCCGCGAATCTTCTTCTCGATGTGAAGGTGCTGAATCGCAATGGCTTCGGACTGCTGCTTAAGCTCCTCGATAACTGCTGCCTGCACGTTTCTGTATACGCGCACATTCTCCATATGAGCTTCCTCGCCGGATGCCTTGAAAGAACTCTCAACCGTAGCCTTAAGTGCTTCAAGCTCAGCCGCAATCTTGGTAAGTTCTTCGGAGCCTTCGGAACCGCCTGTGGCTCTGAATTCCTCTATCTTCTCGATGGCGCTTGCAACAAGCTGAGTGGTGGCTTCATTGGTCTCTACTGCCTTGAAGCTTAATCTTCTCATATCGCTGACTGCCTTCTCAAGCTCATTAGCCTTTTCTCTTGCTTTCTCTAATTCCTTGGCTTCCGCTTCGGAATTGGCCTTGATGGCATCGCCCGCACCGAATTTGCTCGTAATCTTGTCAAAAAAACTGTCCATACTCTCTCCTTACCCCACTATCTGTCTGTACCGTTACGATCGAGGTTCTGTACCTCTTCATTTAACAATAACATATGATCGTCCAGTTTGGAAACCATATATGCACATTCCACGAGTTCGTCCTGAATGTTCTTCGGAACATCGGCGCCCTCAAATTTATAATTGATCTTATGCTCAAGGCTGGCCCAGAAATCCTGCGCAACCGTACGAATCTGAATCTCAACCTTCGTATCCACAATTCTGTCCGACAAATACACCGGCACCGTCACAAGCATATGATAGCTCATGTAACCGCTGGGCTTGGGATTCTTGATATAGTCCCTGACCTCGATTACCCTGATGTCCGACTGATTGGAAATCATATCTGCAATACGGTAGATGTCGTTGGTAAAAGAACAAATAACTCTGATACCCGCGATATCGTTAACATACGCCACCATATTGTCGATAGTGGATTCCTGTCCGTATTTTCTAAGTTTCTTGACTATGCTCTCGGGAGTCTTGAGTCTTGACTTGATATGCTCGATGGGATTGTACTGATGTACATGCTGAAACTCATCGTTAAGAATCTCAAGCTTGGTATTAATCTGTTTGAGTGCAGACGAATAAAGAAGGGTGACTTCGTTCCATGTCTGCACTTCGCTGTTTCGCTCTTCTTTGGTAGTAACTTCCATATTTTCCCTTTTTTAACAAATTTTAGGTGTGGCGCTTCATCGCTCCACACCAATTGTTATTATAGCATAATTCGGTTAACGTTTAATTGTTTTTGCGCAAAAAGTTATTAATAATCCGTGAAACCTATGGTAAAATATTGCGAAAGAAACTTCTCAGCGAAAGGAAAACCTGTGGGTTATGCGTATCTGGGTAAAGATGTTTGAAAGCAATCATATGATTAAAGACTTAACCATCGAAGACTACTCTTCCGACACCCGCACCCACAAGGTCTATAACGCCCTCGAGAAAGCCTGCATCGAGTTCGACCTTCAGAAACCCATCTGGCTTGAGTCTACCATCGCGGATTTCAAGAGAACCGGCAAGACCCGCTTCACGCGTGATTGCTTTATAGAAGATATTTCTTTTGACTATCTGGAGTTTCACGTAATTGAAGAAGATTATTGAGTAAAGAAAACCCGTGACGTCCTTCATGGCGCCACGGGCTTTTTGCATTAGTCGTCGTATCCGTTTGGATTGTTTTTCTGCCAGTTCCAGGAATCGGCACACATTTCTTTGATGCCGTTCTCAGCCTCCCAGCCTAACTCCTTGCGGGCAAGGTCCGGTGAAGCGTAGTTAATGGCAATGTCGCCTGCACGACGGGGTCCGATTTCGTAAGGAATCTTAACGCCCGTAGCGGCTTCGAAATTCTTAACGATATCAAGCACGCTATAGCCTGTGCCGGTACCGAGGTTGTAAATCTTGAGGCCTGCATTCTCCTCAATCTTCTTAAGCGCCTTAACGTGACCCTTAGCAAGGTCTACAACATGAATATAGTCGCGTACGCCGGTTCCGTCGGGAGTATCGTAGTCGTTACCGAATACCGTAAGGTGATCGCGCTTGCCGACAGCCACCTGAGTGATGTAAGGCATCAGGTTATTGGGGATACCGTTGGGGTTCTCACCGATAAGACCCGACTTGTGAGCGCCGATAGGGTTAAAGTATCTAAGCAGGATAACATTCCACTCATTGTCGGCCTTCTGAATATCCGAAAGAATCTGCTCAAGCATGGACTTGGTCCAGCCATAAGGATTGGTGCAGACGCCCTTGGGGCATTCCTCGGTAATCGGAATGAATGCAGGGTCGCCGTATACGGTCGATGAGGAAGAAAAGATAATGTTCTTAACTCCGTGCTTTCTCATAACATCCACAAGAGTAAGGGTTCCCGCAATATTGTTCTCGTAGTATTCCCACGGCTTGGCAACAGATTCGCCTACTGCCTTAAGTCCTGCGAAGTGAATGCAGGCGTCAACTTTTTCTTTGGCCAGGATTTCATCAAGCTTCTCTCTGTCCAAGATATCGCACTTGTAAAAAGAAACCTTCTTGCCTGTAATCTGAGCCACTCTGTCAAGCGACTTCTCGGAAGAGTTACTGAGGTTATCTACAACAACCACATCATAACCCGCGTTCTGCAGTTCAACTACCGTATGAGAGCCAATATATCCGGCTCCGCCCGTAACAAGTATTTTCATCTAAAAATCTCCTTTATATCATTCCGATTCGCACACGACTCTATTGCCCTATGCGGTGTTACCCGATTTTAAGCGTCTCGCCCGCCTTAACCATATAAGGCTTGTTATCGTAAGTAAACCAGATATCGATTGCCGTAGGGTTCTCGACCATGGTAACGTCAGCGGTGAATCTAAGCTGCTTGCAGCACTCAAGATAATTGTAAATCTCGATGTTGGTGGCATACCAGATATCGTCGTGGCCGCCCATAAGCTCGCCGAACCTCTCGATTCTGTCCCAGTTGTTATTGGCCTCGAATTCGTAAGCGTGACCCCAGAGATAGAATATCTGAGGATAGCCCCAGTCACCTTTCATAGACAGGAACTTATCGCAAAGATTGAAAAGCTCGGGATCGTCGTGGTGACATGTAGGATCGAGTCTTAACCAGTCTTCCGGAGGATTGAACCAGTGCGTGGAACGAACCGTACGCGCGTACACGATTCCGCACTGCTTTAAAATATCCACAACGGTGTCGTTAAAGCATCCGAAGGGATAAGCGTGTCCTCTTACGACACAGTTAAACTGCTCCTCAAGGGTTCTTCTGTCTTCCATGATTTCCTTGGTCGCTACGTGGGGCGGGATGCGGTTAAGGAAAGGATGTGTATAGCCGTGAGTCGCAACCTCCATACCGTTCTGAATATAGAGCTTGTCAATCTCGGACTTGGGCATTCTTCTGTGAATGGTGCCCTCGGGATAAACCGTTCCCTCTGCCGCGTAAATTCCGCTGTTAAGGTTAAATGTGCCCTTAAGGCCGTATTTAACCATTATCTCTATTAATTTCTTATCCTGCTCGACGCCGTCGTCGTAGCTTAAGGTGAGCGCCTTGTGAAGGCCTCCCGGATAACACATGCATAATTCTGCCATATAATACCTCCCAATATACTGTAAATAATTTTAAAATTCTATTAATCTTGCCGCCTAGAACAATTCTTTTAAGTTAAGCGACGCCTGATAAAGTTCTTTCTTGGACGCGGGAATCTTGCCTGTGGGACTCACGTTTTTATCCGTCGAAAGAAGACTTATGGCCTCCTTAAGCGTACATCCGCGCTTCACGCACACATCCGTAAGCATCGCCTCGAGGGAAAGTGCATTCTCGTCTTCCGCCTTCTCCACCGCTTCCACATACATCGCAAAAGCATACTCACCCTTCTCAGCATTGGGATTGGCCTTTAAGTCTGCAAGTACCTCTGCGGGAGTACCGCGATATATGCGTTCGAAAGTCTTGGTAAGATCGTTGCAAAGCGCAACCTTAGCCGTCGGAAAAGCCTCAGAAAGAAGCTCCATCGTATCAATTATACGCTTCGGCGACTCATAAAAAATATACAATTCCGACTTATTGCCCGCTATATAATCAAACAGCTTCTCGGCATCTCTCTTCTCTCTCGGGAAGAATCCCATAAAAAGAAAACTTTCCGAAGGAAGCCCCGACACCGACACAACCGTAGCCGCAGCGCAGCATCCCGGCACACCTACCACCTCGATGCCCGCCTCTGCGCAAGCCTCCACGAGGATGAATCCCGGGTCGTTAATGCAGGGAGTTCCCGCATCTGACACCACCGCAATAGACTTTCCGTCGAGAATCTCGCGTACTAGTCTGTCTACCGCCTGACGCTCGTTAAACTTGTGATTGGCAGTCTGAGGGGTGTGAATGTCGAAATGTGTCAGTAATTTAATTGTATTGCGTGTGTCCTCCGCCGCAATCAAATCTACGGATCTAAGCGTTTCAATCGCTCTCTCCGAGAAATCCGAAAGATTGCCTATGGGAGTAGCCACCACATATAATTTACCGCTCATTACAGATTAAGTCCCTTCGCTTCGTCGCAACCAAGAACTATGTTAAGACACTGAATGGCAGCGCCCGAAGCACCCTTGCCGAGGTTATCAAAGCTTGTCGCAACCACTACTCTGTCTTCATTACCCGTTACATAAATGCGCATTCCGTCCCAGCCTGCGCACTCGCTTGAGAAAAGTGTACCGCCTGCTTCAACATCAGCGCCGAAAGGCATTACCTTAATAAACTTCTCGCCTTCATAATAACGCGCATAGAAATCCCTGATTTCTTCAGGTGTCTTCTTAACACTCAATAAATCCGTGAAAATCGGAACCTGCACTATCATACCGCTGTGGTAATTGGTGGTAAAAGGAGCAAACAACGGCTCTCTCTTAAGTCCGGTAATAGCCTTCATTTCCTTTAAATGCTTGTGAGACTGGGTCCAGGCGTACATTCTTGCGGAATCAAACTTGGCGTCACGACCTTCCTCTTCATAAGCCGCAATAAGCTTCTTACCGCCGCCGCTGTAACCCGAAGCCGCAAATACCGACACAGGGTAGTCCGCAGGCATAATGCCTTCTTTAACCAAAGGATACGCAACAGCTATAAAGCCCGAAGCATAGCAGCCGGGAACCGCAATCTTGCGACCGTTCTTAATCTTAGCCCTGTGTTCCGGTGATAACTCCGGAAAACCGTATGCCCAGTCGGGAAGAGTTCTGTGTGCGGTTGACGCATCGATAATAACAGTCTTGTCATTGTCCACCATCTCAGCCGCCTCAATAGCCGCCTGGTCGGGAAGGCACAAGAATGTCACATCTGATTCATTTATAAGTCTCTTAATCTCCGCCGGGTCCTTCCTCAGTTCCGGGGAAATCTTTAAAATCTCAATATCGTCGCGCTTCTCGAAACGCTCATTAATGCGAAGTCCCGTGGTGCCTTCGCTTCCGTCGATAAATACTTTAGTCATACAGTCTCACTCCCATATGTTTTTCTTTTTCTTACTTTACCACATTCGCGTGGCAAAAAAAACAAACTTTTACAGCAAAAGAAAAAGGCGGCCGTTTTCCCGGCCGCCCAATCTTAAAGTGCTTTATTTCTTACCAAATCTTACAAGCTTACCGTTCTCGTCGAATACTGCGTGAGTACTCTTGGCGATAAGTCCGTTGGTGTGGGTGATGTAGTAGCTCTTGCCCTTAACTACCTTGCAGTCGCCTGCTACGTAGTAGAGGTCGCCGTCTACTTCGATAAGACCTGCGTATGTACGCTTGCCGTTCTCATAGTAGAAGGTTGAGCCCTTCTCATCATAGAATCCGTTCTTGTCGGTAATCATCTTGCCGTCTGCATCGAATTCGTATACACCGTAGTCCTTAAGACCGTTGGTCTTACTTACGGTTACAAATCCAGTTGCAAGCTCGCCGTTCTCGATTACGTAGTAGAAGTCTCCGTTATATTCTACAAGACCTGCTCTGTGACCGATCTTGTTGTTCTTGTAATATGCGGTCTTGCCGTCTACTGTAAGAACACCGTCGAGAATAAGGATTCCGTTGTCACCTGTCTTGTAGGTGCCTTCAGGGATTCTTCCGTTGGTGTTGGTAACTTCAACCTCGGGAGTCTTAACAATATTGCCTTCTTCATCTACGTAATATAAGTATGCACCTACTCTGACTACGCCCGCATTCTTCTGGAGATAGCCATCCTTATAGAATCTATCGCCGTCATAAGTCTTCTTGATACCATTTATAAGCATTCTGCCGTTTTCATCGAAATCTGCATGGCAGGAGTCCATGATACCGTTTGTGAGCTTTACAAAATAGTGTCCGCCTCTGAATACAACACCGTTACCGATTACATAACAGAAAGAGTTGTCGCACATCTCGATAAGGCCTGCATAAACACGCTTATCATTTTCGTAGTAATATAAGCCACCGTCTTCTTCGTAGATACCGTTCTTGGGTTCGGGAACATATGGTATGGGCTCACCATATACCAGCTGAATGGTACCAAATACTTCAGGTGACGACCAGCCGCTGCCGGTCTTGTCAGCCCAGCTTAAGGTACCGCTTCTCTTGCCGCTTGCATTGGCATCATTAACCTGAAGCTCGAGACCTACAAGAGAGCCGTATTTTGCCTCAATATCGGTCCATTTGAATGCCGCTTCAACAAGATACCCCTTTTCGGTAAGTACCACTTCCGAAATCACGTTTTCTTCAACACACTTCGTGCCGTTGAAGGATTTTTCGTTTAAGAAGTTAATGCGATACTGCTTGTCGTCTGCCTGATAAGCAGATTCTTTACCATTGTTCTCGTCGATGAATACTTCGATGGAATCTTGCTCATGTGCCTGTGAAGCATCCTTATTAAGGAGAGCATCTTCAACGTCCATAAGGACGTATAAGTATTCTTCATCCCAAAGTAACTTGGCGGTAGCAGATACTTCCGCGCCAAGATTAATGGTAAGCGGAATTGCTTCAGCCTTAGTCCAATATGCGTCATCTGCAACACCGTCAACATCTACCCAGCCGTACTCTACTCCAAGCAAAGGCTTAACATTTGTTACTGCATAATACTTGTTTGTCGTTTCCTGACTGAATGAAGTGTCACTGAATGCGTACTTTTTGTCGCCGTCAGTAATAACAACGTCGAACTTAAACTTATTGTTTAAAAGAGCTTCATTATTTACTTCGTGGAGATCATTCATTACATAGCCATATTCTGTATCGTTTGTTTCATCTCTGATAAATGTATCTTCATGGTTCTCGCCATCGTAGTAATATATTGTAACTCTGTCACCGTCATTATAATCCGGTGTAGTGTCATTGATTTTAATCTGTAAGAAGAATTTTCCGTCTTTCCACATGGGAATCAAAGAGCCTATTCCGTCTGCAAATTCATACTCTTTACCATTTCTAAAATCATAGTCAAAGCCCACCATCTGCACCATGGATACGTTTCTGATTTCGGGCTCTAATTCGCCTGCATTGCAAAGAGCGTAGAATGCGGGCTTAGCCTTGTAATTGTTATCGAAAAGTAACGGATACTGCTTGCTGTTGCCGTTGGAACCGCCGCCTGCGCCGTTAGCTGTCTGAAGCCATGAATGCTTGTCAACTACGCCCCAGATGGTGAAACCGGTAACGTTGGTACCTTCTTCGATAAGTCTTCTTACAGTGTCATATAAATCTTTGTATCTCTTAGCAAGCTGCTCGTCCTTAGGACCTGTGCTGCCCTTGAAGTCGATTTCAGTGAACTGTACCTGATCTACGAGCTTGCCGTAATCTGTAGCTGCTTTCTTAACAGCTTCCATTGTAGGATTGGTATCCTCACAGAAGTAGTGAGCCTGCATACCCATACCATCAATTCTGGAGCCGGGTGTAGCCTGTACGTTTCTGATAAGGTTTAAGATACCCTTCGCCTTATTAGGCTGATATGCATTGTAGTCGTTGTAGAACAATGCGATATTGGCGGGCATATATCTGTTGGCGTATACGAATGCGTTGTTGATGAACTCAGGACTTCCGTATACTCTCCACCATGTGGAGTTCTCACTTGCATTTCTGTAAGTGCCTGTGCCGTCGCTGACTGCTTCGTTAACAACGTCCCAGCCATAGAATAAATCTTTGTACTTGGAGCCCTCTGAAGTGTAGTGTTCGCACACGCCTCTGATATAAGCTTCAAGACGCTTATTCATAACTTCGGGTGTAACATAACCCTTGGAAGTATCGTAATCTTCACGGAAGAAGAAATCGGGAGTCTGAGAGTGCCATACAAGCACGTGACCACGGATTCTGATCTTCTTGTCGGGATGTTCATTGTTCCAATTTACAAAGAAATCAAGGTATCTGTCAGGATTGGAGAAATCAAGTACGGGGAATAAAATCTCTTCACCGTTTAACTCAACCATTACTCTCTCTGCGTTCTGCTTAAGCATTGAATCGGGCTTAAGTTCGTTACCGAGTGTAACACCGTTAAAGTGCTTGGTAACAAGTTCCATTTCCATGGAATCCGCAAATTCCTGATAGCTGATAGCTGTACCCACAATAAAGTCTTCTCCGAGAACAGCTGTCATCTCATCACGAAGGTTAACGATATCATACTCAACACCCTTCTCTACGGGAGGCTCTGTCTCCGGTGTGGTATCGATAACAATTTCTACACTGTCGATGGTAATTGTTGCAGGGAACACGTCGTCCTGTCCGTTCATAGACATTACTGCGATGTTGGTGATTTCTTCATCGCCTGCATAGGAAAGGCTGTATGTAGTCTTGCCGTTTTGTCCGTAGAAAGCCTGAAGTTCGGTTCCGTTTGCATCGTAAAGTTTAAATGCTACTGTAAGGCCCTGATCCTTGACATTGATCTTTAAGGATTTAATCTTGTCAGCCTTAACGGGCTTTCTGAGTGCGAACCAGTATTCGGTCCATTCTTTTGCAAAGGAAAGAGTATTGCCTTCAACAGCAGCGCCTTCCCAGCGCTCTGTAAACACAAGATCCTCCGGACCGTATGAGTCTGTCTCTTCATATACAACAGGTGTATATTTAACGGAAATCTTGTCTATGGTAATGCTGTAAGGATAAACTCCGTCGTCTGCAGCGGGCATTGACATGATACCGATATATCTTACATCGCCGTCGTAATTGGGTACTATTGAGTACTCAGACTTGCCGTTGTTGCTGTAATTGGGCATCTTCTCATTCATCTCTGAATCATAAAGCTTGATGCAGACGTTATTGCCCTGGTCGGAAACAGCTACGTTAACGAAATTAACTTCGTTGGTAGGATAAGTCTTGCCAAGATCCACAACGTATTCCTGATACTGTCCGTCAAAAGAAAGAACGTTGGAACCGGCGGGAGCGTTGCTCCATCTGTCGGCAAAAGAAAGCTCTGTATATTCATCAAGGCCTTCTGTCACAGGCTTCTCGGGCTCAACTGCCTTGTTGTTAACCTTAACCGTAATGCTTGATACAGTAACACTGTAAGGATATGCCGCTTCTCCCTCCGGGATAGACATAATGCCTACGTATCTGATCTCGCCGTCAAAGTTGGGAACGAGTGTGTACTCGGTGTTTCCCGTATTGTGATAAACAGCAAGGTTCTCAGCGAATCCCTCGCCGTAAAGCTTTAATGTAACATCATCGTTCTGCTCCGCAAAAGCAACGGTTACGCTTTCAACGTTGGCTGAATTAAGCGTCTTGCCAAGGTCGAATACGAACTCGTTGTACTGAGCGCCGAATGTAAGAACGTTTGACTCTGTGGGAGTATTGTCCCATCTTCCCGCAAAAGTAAGATTCTCGTTAAATACGAGATCTGTGACTTCAACTGCGGGCTCTGTAGGTTCAACTACGGGCTCCTCAGGCTCTACTACAGGCTCCTCGGGCTCTGTAACGGGAGCTTCAACTCCGAGCTCTCTCTCGGTTACAAATGTAACTGATGAGAATGTGAAAGACTTCTCTTCATCAGCACAATTCATAAAGCCGATTTCGGTAGGAACGCCACCCGTAAATTCAATGCTGTCGGACCAATAATTTACGTCAGCTTCGCCAGCTGTCTTATAAATTTTGAGTCCCAGATTCTCTGTTGATGATACGCTTACCCTATAACCCTTAAGACCTGCCTTAACAACATCTTCGGGGATTGCGTATTTAACTTCTGCATACTGAGCGGAATAGTTGAAGGTGATACCTTCCTCTGTTTCCTCGGCCGTATACTGATATCCGCCGGGTGTTCCGAGTTCAGCGATTGCATAAGTTGTCTCATATACGTCGCCGTTTGCCACGGACTCGGCCGCATATGACTGCCCCACATTGGTAAAGGTGCTTGTTAAAAACAACAAACCTGCCAGTGCCAGTGAGACTACTTTGTGTAATCTTTTGTGCATATTATGCCCCTTCCCTTTCGTT
>JAEEGL017329017.1_pt1 | contig 12441 bp, 11 predicted proteins | sample 9134231 | NCBI WGS metagenome assembly JAEEGL01 (sample SAMN16246548, study PRJNA631951) | gut metagenome | biome: gut microbiome; feature: rumen; material: fiber-attached | host: Bos | place: Iran: Karaj | collected 2018-10 | reverse complement strand
ATCAAAGATCTCGTATCTCATAAATAACGAGTTCTTGTATAATCTTCCTAACTCTACTCTCACGAATCAGATTATTCCGAGGAATGAGGATGTAATAAGGAAAGAAGTACTTAGGTTCTTCAGCGAATTCATATGCTAGGATTCTAATATGCATCACATAATAGCACTATCTGCTATCTTAGTAACATTAGTGCTACTAGTACTTATGCTAAAAAGATGGCACAAACGAAAACTTATAAAAAGATATCTTAAAGTTCTCAAAGAATCAATGGATAGTGAGTTTTACAAAAATAACAGAGAAATCAGAATGTCTTTGTTATCAAAGCTCAATTCATTGGACTTTGAGAACCTAGTTTTGAATACCGATATTGAAGATATCGAGGAGAAAATAAAATGCTTATAAAACCTTCGATATCTTCAGTTGAGGATATCGATGATATTACAAACATCGAACAAAAAAGACGATACATTATCATATACAAATACAATAAACCTCACGATTGGATGATGTCTGAGACATTGGGGTTATTTGGTAATGGTAATGATGATGTATATCTTATAAACGATTCAGTAGTTGTTGGAAAGGATTATCTAGTCCCTAGCGGAATAAAACTCTATTGTAGAAATTGTTATCGTGGAGTTGTTAGAAATCCTTTTTTAGACAATGGCATAATTAATAAACTCGCCCCATGTACGTTCGCTGAAGGTACATTCATGAATAGACTCCATAGAAAAAATGACGCTCCATTTGTAATATCGTCCCCAAGCATCTTACTTGCTTCTGGTGGCCCTGGAGGTTGTTCTTTCGAAGAAGAGCTTATGTGTGAGCTTAATAGTGATTACATACAGCCATTTCCTAAGTTTTACAACATAGAAGACCAAGCTTGGCTTAGTAACAGGAATAGCAAATTAAAAATAGGAGATTTCACATACGATATAACCGATGTTCCGTCATATAGTTTAGGGGAACTTATAGATAAGTATACTCGCGTATGTGTAATGGAACTTCCGAGCGACAATTTTTTGAATCTAACGTCCAATCCCTTTTACAGGACTAATCAACAACTTGATATAAAAGATATACTTGAGTCATTTAAAGTTCACGTAAACGATATTTATATATCGATACAGATGAGTTTGATTAATTCAATATTTTCAAAAGCTGATATTATAATCGATTTAGATAGTGGCACATTCAATATACCATTAAACAGCTTAAAACTCAAATTTGCTAATATCGATAAAGAATACATTCAGAAAGATTTTGCTAAACTAGCTTTTGATATAAATCAAAATGTAGATAATGTTTCTGAATGTTTCCAGTATGTACCTGATGAACTTTACAAACGTGGTATGTTCCCAAATAGATTAACTATATCAGTATCAAATACGTTTAGTAGCATTAAACTATCGAACATAAACGATAAAATATTTAAACCAAACTTGTCAAAAATAAGTACATCCGATGGGGACGAACTAGTTCAAATGTTCTGTAGCGCTATCGGATAAGGAGAACATCATGCTGATAAAACGAAACTTCGGTTCGTTTAGCAACGATATCAACGAATCACACTATAACGAGAAGACAGGAATATATAGACTTAAACGTACTATCTATATATTCATCCCGAAAGAAAGCTATAACTTAAGAAATTTCACATACGGGAAAATAGTAATAAAGAATGATGTAGTATACAAGTCAGACACAGCGCTTTACATGTCTATATCATTCCCAGATTCGCATACAATACGTAGTGCAATATACTTTGGAACATTTGCTACTCCAGAGCCTGGAAACATAAGACATCCTTTTGCTAAGTGTGATATAAACTGTGCAACAACTTCCGAAAGGATTGTGATGAAAGATAATGAAACTGTATCAATATCTCCATCTATATGGAATAAGAAAACTCTGTGTGCAAGAGCAGACGATTTTGATGACAGTCAATATTGGAATCTGAATGAAATGCTTGAACCGGAGTCTATCATACTTACTCCACAATACTACACAGATCTTGATATGCAGAATAGAAACGAAGATTACTACTCCATAAACTCAGAGTTAGATTTCTCGTATAAGCTATCAGATCTTATAGACAATAATACCACAATAATCTATATGGATATAAACAAATATGATACCATGAGAATTAGCTTTCATGGTTATAATTCTCCATATCTTGAGAATACTTGTAAAGATTCAATAGATGTTGGAACACAGCTTAAAAGTTCATTCGCATCTTTCGTTGGAAGTGGAACTACATTCATATACGATAGCGATGCTAAAGGAATGAACCAAGACGGTGTTATGTATCATGGTGGTAGCGTAGCGTTTGGTAAAGATTATACCAAACAATATCTTGCTGAAAATCTTGGTGGAGCTTTGGAGCTATTCTCTTCTACCTGTAAAGATATAGCATCTAAATATGGTCATATCCGTGCTATGTATAACCCTGCCGCAATCGGAGATAAGTTTAAGATCAACTTCAAAGATTATAAAACTTCTCCAATAATTACACCTAGTGAGATAGCAGATAATGGATGTGTAGTTAAAGGTAGTGAATCCAATACTAACCCTATATCAGGAATAGATAATGAGTTCACTAATGATATTTATGTCAATGAAATACTCAGTAATTTTCAAGACGCTAATATTGATAGTTTTAATATGGAGGTAAGTTAATGTGCGTACTAAAACTGGAAAACAGTTGATCACTAAATCGACTAAAGTTAAAGCTCTATCAGGAAGCATGGTTCCATTTGGACAATGTGTAGGTAAATGTAGACTACACCATTGCTTCCTTACACAAACCCAATTAAAGAATCGTCAATGTATCCTAAAGAACTGTAAAAGTTTGATTAAGATACTTGATAATCCTTATTGGGAAAGAAAAGCTAAATTAAACGAAACTAAGAAGGAGCATAAAAAAGAAAAGAAAGCAGTTATAGATAATGCATCTAAAAATTCTCAGCAAGTTAAGAAAGATAAGCCTACCATTAAATACAAAAGCAATCCGTATAGTTTTACATCAAGTATCGGAGATCTGATAAAGTCTAGTTCTAATGACAAAGAAAAAGATATATCAGATTCATAAGGATGGAATGAATTATGATCATTAGACCTAAACAAAGATTAGATGAAGATGATGAATACATAACAAACAAGTTTGGATTCAAAATAAAAACGGGTTTGAACAATGAATCGTCCTTATCTAAACATAGATTTGCTGTAAATGGTAACAGCATCCGAGAAGAATCTCTACTCATATTACCAAAAAAGAAACTTATGGTAAAGGAAATAAGCATAGGATGTTTATCTTTAGATTATGGAAGTATTTTAGGTAGACCATACTATCCTGGAAATAGGTGTAGAGTAGTTCACGATTTAAGCTCTGGTAAACTTATCGAATGGGGAGTTTCATCAGAGTTACCTTCTAATGGCGGACATAAGTCAGATCAATTGCTTGGTTTTATATCCGACTTAAATCCGATAAAACAAATCCGTCACTCAAACGATATTTACTGTACGAAGTACATAGAACCCATTACAAACTATTATGATATAGAGCACATCGCTGATTCTATATATAGCACAGAAGATAGTCTTCAGCTTCCATATAATGAATTCATAGGACTACTCAACAGCTTCTTTAGTCAGTGGACCTTCGATTTACCTTTTGAGTGTACAGTGATACTCGATTCCAAACTCGGCTTTACTATAAAGCACTTCAAGTATTTAAAAGGTATAATCGACTATGATATAATAATTAAAAGAGCTGGAGAATTTGTAAAACAACTAGATAAACTAGCCGACTTATTCAAACGTAATTCCGAGAATTGGAATAGAAGTTTGAGAGTTACTGTCTTTATAGGAGCCTTTTGTTCAATAGTAAGACTTCATGACAATGAGCATAAAGCTATAACGCTAAACTCAACAATATCTGGTTGTAATCATTTTGAAAGTGTTATTATGAATACAGCAAATAATCCAGATGACTATCCTTTCTCAGAAGAAGCAGGTTTATTGCTCAAAACAAAATTCGGAAATATAACCGATGAGATTATGAGCTCTATAAATTATCTAAGCGACGAATCTTTATATATTTAATTCACGGAGGTTAATATGAATGCTGAAATAGAAACTAGTATTCTATACAACGTAATCAATGAATACCTTGGACCTATTCTGTCACAAACTGGCTACAAGATAACAGCTGAGGGATTCATTGAAAGGCCTAACAAGGACCTTAAAGAAGGATATGAGAGGATAATGTATCAGAATCCAAAATATGTTCAAGGAACTGTGGATCCGACTATCCCACCAATCCTTATACCAAAAGTTCCTATAACAGACAGGGATTATTTGAACATAAAGCTCACGCCGAACTACGACTTGTTTAGTCCGTTCACGTACTTTAAGCATATGGCAATAGTGCTCCTTAAGCTTAAGGATGCTCTTATACCATTCTTTATATCATCTGATGATTGCCACTGCGAAGAAGACTATGATCAGTATAAGGATCTCATAACTATTGGCGATAAGATAAATGAGAAAGGTCTTTGTCAGATAGATCTTGTAAGTTATGAGGATAAGGATAAACCTGTAGTACTTGCAAGCTATGCATCTGAAGATGTCATAAAAAGTATGTTCGGTTTGTGTGTTACTCTGTATCTTGAGTATATCATACCTGGTAAACCAGTTCCTGCAAAATACAAGAATATTGATAGGACTTGGGCTCATATAAAGCGTGAGATGGAAAAATGGGATAAAGCAAGAGTTGCTGTGTCTCAGCTTTCTAAGGTTGAAAGTACTCAGAACTTCTCATCTCCTGAAACTGACTTGTCATTAGCTGTAGCTGACAGTATGACTACAGCAGAAGATATTGCTATAGCAAACTTCAATCAGAATTATTATATTGAACCTGAGGATTGCGAGGATCCTAACGATCCTAACATTAAAGCATACCTTTTGAGTTTGATGTATCCTGATGGAAATATACCTTATATAAAGCCTGATGAGGATGAAAGAATCAATCCCGTGGTTGAAGAGAAGGTCTTAAGTCCTATGGAGGATGAGGTTGTTAAGATAAACGATAATGTTGCCAAAGAGACTATGAAGATCTCAATGGATAACAGTCGTAAAATAGAAGAACAGAAGCATTGTGGAAGTGTATTCTCAATGAAAAAGAAACCTGTTGAAACTTCTCAACCTCAAATGCCTATCATGAATCCGTTTGGAATGCAAATGAATCCTTATGGATTTGGTATGATGGGTGGTGGTAATCCGTTCATAGGTATGAATCAACCAAAACTTCCTCCATCAGATATGAATGAAATATGTTTGTGTAATGTAGTAGACCCTTATGCAAACTATCGATAATTCAAAACAAAAAGGAAGTATTTTATATATTAAATAGATGTCATAGGAGGTAAACATATGACAGGAATGTTTAAGATGGCCGGGGCAATGGTTCTGGCAGTATTCGGTTACAAAACCGCGTGCGCTTGCTTGGCTAAGGCCAAGTGTGTGAACAACGAGAAATGCGGGGATGACAAAGTCAACTTCGATGCGGAGTATGACAAGATCAGTCACAACCCCGCCTATGTTGTCATTGGCTGGAAGAGGCCTGACGGCGGCAAGAAGGACGACGACAAGGCCGAGTAAGGCAAAAACCAAGCTCTAAGAGTCGGATAATGACCACACATTAGTGTGGTCATTTTTATTTATATGAGGGGATTATTTAATGTCTGTATTTAACAGCTTCAACGAAATCGAGAAAGATAAAATTTCCAAAGCATATAAAAGACCAAAGGATAGCATGAATATATCTAAGAATCAGCTTACAGATTCTACGAAAAAATTATTTGAACTTTACGCAACTAAAGGATTTGATCGTAGAAACAAAAAATGGAAGCAACAGGATGGTTTATGCTCTCACAATGTGGAATTCAATATGCTTGGAACTACTGATTTCACTGAAGAAGATAGAAAGAAAGCATTAATCGATAGCTTGGTTACAGCAATCGATTATGCATACGATCTTTGTAAAAATGATCCTGAAAAATATGTTCCAAATAAAATACCGTTAGCTATAGCGACTTACCGAGATATATGGACTAAAATCGTTCACGATTTTGAAGGTAAAGCTTTTGCTAAGGAAATAAATTGGGATATTGAGTAAAATTAGAGCCGGGGATTATCCCCGGCTCTTTTTTATTAATATTAAGTTTAATTATATATTCTCTGTTCTGAATTCTTAATATAAGGAGATTAAAGTATGAGTAATCATGCAAAAACAGATGTCATGTCTATCATGACAGAAGATGTTTACGGCCGTCTTGTTCGCTATCGTCGTAAAGACGACCTTTACGACGACCGTAACGAACTTTTCAATACTCTCAACAAGGCATTTGAAATTGTCTACGAGATTTATTCAGCAAGAGAATCTGGGGACGATTTCATAAACCCAATCATCTTTGATCATTACAATCACTTCTTGGAGTATGTCACTGATCTTTCTAAGTTGTATGGATCATTCATAACAGATCCCGCATCTACAAAATATCACGGAGCATACGCAGGAGGATTGTTTGATCACTCTATGGCGGTCTACGAAGCCGCACTTACGAGTGCTCCAATCTATGGAATCGACAGTTTCAACGTGGATCCAATCGCCTGTATCTTCCACGACATTTGTAAGGTCGGAACATACAGAAGTTATAAACCAGGTACTTTTGAATATTATAACGGTGCCCCGTTCTCAATTGGACACGGATCAGAATCTCTTCGCCGCTTGCTTAAGGCAGGTATCAAGATGAGTGACAATTGGGAACTTGCTGTCAACTACCACATGGGTGTGTTCGACGTTAGCAAGTCGGAAATGATGGCTTTCAGTAGTATCTCAGAAAAGGTTCCTGAGGTTCTTCTGCTTCATCATGCTGACATGATTGCTAGCAAGATCTACCACGTGTAATAAGAAGGGAGGCGTAACGCCTCCCTTCTTTTTTTTATTAGTTAGCTATAAGCCTATTGAAAAGAGTATTGTAACGTTCAATAATCTCTTTTCGTTTTTTCATAGAAACGATGTCATCAATCTTGTCGAATGCACCACTTGACTCAGACGACGTAAACTTTTTCTGGTCAACAGTAGCAGCTTCAACTCCACCGGTAAGATTACCGTCACCATCAACAGTTGGTCCTAACGGAGAGATGAAGTTAGTGGTCTCAACTACGTACCTAGGTTTCCGCTCACCATCTTTCTCATACATCTCATTTGTAATCTCAAGAGATTCAACAGGACCACCAAGAGCACCAAAAACTGAATAGCATGAATTGTTAGCCATTCCGTCAGCTCCCTCAAGTCCAACGTTCGTAAGACTTTCGATAGTACTAATAGCAGAATCCATAGACTCCAAAGATACAAATGACCGCTTAACAGAAGGAGTTAGCCTACTGATAGCTTCAGTCAAAAGCCTGTGCTTCGGGAAAAGACTTCCATCCGCATTTACAGGACTCTGAAGAACAATATCATTATCCTTAATAGATCCAAAATCACAGTCGAAATCAAGACGAATAGCATAACACTCGCTTATATACGGAACATCGGAAATATCCTCAACGACAACATCAAAATTACTATGTCCGAGATTACGAATAGTACGCTTATTTTTCTTATCCTGAATAAACTCGGCAACCTTCTTGAAATACTCAGGAATCTTATCGTTAGCAGTCCAACCGAAGTTGTAATTTACAATCTTTCCACCAAAACGTCCGAAGTAAGTATTCGGCATAGAAGACTCATACCCAAATCCATCGATGCTAATACGATCAAGATTATCTTTAAGATAAGGAGTAAGCAGGGTAAGACTGTCGTTAAACGTCCTGTTACTGTGATAATCTATATTAACGGAAGACATACTCGGATACTTACCATACAGCTTAAGCTCATCGCTAATGCTCTTAGCAAGACCGTAGTAAATCTCATCGTAGATCTGGCCCCAAGTCTTTCCAGTAATCGGATCCTTCTGAGATATCACGTTACCCATATTAATATGAGTATAATTCATAAGAATAAGATAAGCAATCCTCAAGAAAATATTTCCAACCTTAGTTGTAGCACTCTCGTTGAACTTAAGAATTGTCTCAACCTTAGCATCATGAAGAATCATGATATCGTCTAACATGAGTTTAGACCTGTCAGACTTATTATTACTAAGACCTAAGCAATTTTTCAAAGCAACCCTTGCTTCTTCATCACGAATAAGACTTACAACAGGCTTAATCATAGAATTAGAACTGCAAGGAATATCAGAGTTTTTGCTAATCTGAATAGTCGTATTGTACGTTCGGTACTTACACCTCAAAAACTGTACAAGAGCTGTATTGGCGACGTAGTAGAGCGCATTAAACGTTGGATTACGCCTATGATCGGCCATAAGTGTAAACGGGCACTCTGTTATATTATGGAGATAACCAATATCATCTTGAGAAAAGTACGCCTTATTTCCTTTACTGCAATGAGTTGCAAACAAAGCGTTAATAACAGCAGACCAAGAAGAGAACTTAAGCTTAATGTTCCTATAAACAAAAGCTTTCTGAGACCTAGAATACTCAGAGTCTTGGGCAATGTGCGCTTCAGACAAAGCCTCATTAATAGCACCATCTTGTGTATACCTAGTCTGGATGTTACCTTCTCCATCTGATGCTTTACCTGTGAAACTTGCAACATCGGCAGCAGTCGGATAATTAGCAATATCAAAATGGTTCATCTCATCCTTGATAAATGCCTTATAAGCCCAACTAAAGACATCAGGCTTAGCACCAACTATCTTAGCAGCAAAGACAAGATAAGTCATGACAGCAGATGTAACAAGTACATCAGTTACAGACTCAATAACTCCCCTAATGAGTTCTGAGTTATCAGGATCCATTGCTTCTTTAGCAATCTTGATAAGGCGAGAAACTTCACGATCACACACAGCATCTTCATCACGACTCTTATCGTCAAAGAAAAGCTTTCCCATTCCAGGAGCTACCTTAGAACTATCGTTATTGTTAGCATCCCTCTCCCTATTAAACCTATCAGAAAGATTCTCAAGGAAACAGGCAAAAAGCTGATTAATGTCAACATAACAGACAGAACAAAGCCTATCAAGAACAGTATCAGCTCCCATACTATCTTCGATGTCAAATCCGCCAAGATGTATCTCGTTAAGAGAGTTAGTCCTAGTAAGATTCTCACCATACCTGAATGTATCTGAAATAGTAATAGCAATCGGAATCTTTGAAAGACCATATGTCTTATAAACATAGGTGCTGTTTATATCATCAAACCCCGTAAACGGAGTAACAGCAAGCCTAATCTTCTTAAGTGGGGCATAGATATCCTGAGAATTCTTTACGAAGAACGCCTCATCAGCTGAGATAGTTTCAAAAGATCCGTTGACCTCAGTATTCTTACAGATATCAGAAAGAATGACGTTTATAATATCATTCCCATTAGCACCGTTTGAATTGTTAGAAGCTAAGTTCTTAGCAAGAGCTATAATATCTGTAGCACCAATAGACAGAGCTTTAGCAGCTGAAGCTGCCTGATACGGATTAGATGAATACTTTACCGAAATAAAGTCTGCTACATTGGAAAACAGTTTAGCGAATTCCATATAGGAAGCACGGACAAAACCGGGCATATTGCTTTTTATAAATATAACCGATTTCTCATATTGATTTTTGGTTATCATATTTATTCTCCACTCATTGTTTTTCAATTACAGATATAGTCTGACAAAATGCATTGTACAGATCTAATCTAGGATATATATCAAACGCAATCGAAGCGTATAATATACTTAATGCACCTAAAGTGTCTCTAAGTATTGTAGACTGAATTAAATGAAGCATAATCAAAAAACGATCTGGATTACTTCCAGTATACTTCTCCCTATAACGGGTAAGCTCAGTCTTAGTGTTAAGTGTAAACTCAGTCAGCCTATTACAAGCTTGCGAAATAAGTTTAACACAATCTTTTATAGTCTTTTCAGAAAGAAGCTTTGTGTAATATGCCTTATCTATAAGATTAGCAGCAGTATCATAAAACTCACCAACTTCAACATCACCAAGGACAGACTTGAGAGATTTGAATTTCCATCCATTTATAGAAATCTCACTCAAAATCTTAGGCTGGTATCTAAAAATTTTAATCTTAGCTTCCTTAAGCGGACACATAGGAGATAAGTCTAAGAAACAAGCAGTCTCTCCCCAAGAATTATTGAGCATAGACATATAGAACTCCAAAGATTGTATATCCACATCAGCAGGTGTTTCTAATCCAGTAACAACTTCAAGGTTACCGTCCACAACGTTAAGTTTATAAGCTTTAGGATATATTCCAAGAATATCCTCAGGAACACAAGCATGTAAGTCGTTTATAGAATTGTAAAAATAGTGACACAACTCAGCGTTGTTACTCTTCATAAGGTCGACAAGCTGCTGGAACTTAGTGTCGCTATTCTCCTCATCAACACAATTCTTAAACACTTTATAAATCCTATCATTGTTATCAGACAAGCATTTGGTTATGAAAGCAATCCTACAAGTATAACGCCTATAAAAATCATCATCACTTAACGTGAAAGCAGTTATACCGTCTTTCATAAAATCAATAAATGAAGCTTGATTTGAAGGCATAGCTATGCGAGTTTCAGGATCCTTGACACGCATAACCATATAATCACTCCTATTTCCTTTAGGAGGAGATATCTTAACATCCGAAGTAATAGCAACTTTACCTAAGAACTTATCCATAATATTCTTAAGTACTTCAATACGCGCTTCTATTTCTTTTTTAACTCTTGTAGCATACTGACTATAAAGTTCAGCATTAAGATTAGAAGCTATAAGTCTATGTGTTCCTACTTTTTCAGATAATTTTTCTATATTAGAAATATCTTTTGTAGGTAATGATGATTCTGTGGATTTAGGAATTAAATCATTGTTGTTATTGACTATAAACCCACCAATTTCAGTAGCAAGCTTTTTCTCTTCAAATCCGTTATCTTTCACTACCATTAAATCATCTTTGAGTCTTTGATAGAATCTATCAATCTCACCGTTCTCTCTATCATTAGATACTTTACCACCAACAAGACTTTCGTCTTTACCATCCAAGTACCTAGTAATAGTTTCGTTTATCTGATTGGAGACTGCATCAAATGGCATTTCTCCAGCAATTTTGTCATGTACTTGGTTCATATTTGAACCTCTTTATATTGAATTTCATTAAGATGTTTTTCTAACATTACTAGTACTTTTGATAAAAAAACATCTTAATGAAACTTTAAATGCACAAATGGGGGATTATTATGCAGTTAAATGCAGATTCCATCAGTATAATAGATAACACGAAACGTGCTTTTGAAGAGTCGTTCAAAGCTAACTTAGTTAACGACTGTTTCAGAAATATCGTTACAAGGTCTATTCCTCTCAAAGTTGGTGAAAAAGAAAAGATTGACGATCCTAATTTCAGGGATAAGTTCTCAGCTTTACTTTCTGGTGTTTCTGAGAATTTCGTTAAAGAGTTCCAGAATGTTGGTCAGTTTGATACTGGAAACCTGTTCACGTCAATGGTTACTTCTGTTGCTGATAGCGTTTCTCTTGAGTCTGATTATCGCCAGCAGAAGCTTGTGAACAATATTCTTCTTGGACGTATTGACCAGAACAACAAAATGGCTCTTCGTAAAGCTTGCGAGAGCGCTTTTGCTAACACTCATGAGTTTGAGTCCGATAACATCAGGCGCCGTTATATCCAGGACTTGAAGTATATCATGTCTGTTGAGGGTGCTTCTGACGTAATCGAGCGCATTAAGAACGATGTTAAAGATGCTATCGATGAGACTACTGCTAAGAATGAACTCGTTGAGGGAACTACTCAGGAGATTCTTGATTACAAGAATGAGGTTGCTCCGCCTGATGATCAGTATATCGACCCGAACGATCCTTCTACTCAGCCTGATGCTATGGGAGGCGATCCTAATGCAATGGACGGCGGAGTTCAGGATGCTGATCCTACATCTGCTATTAACGACGTTGGGGATGACGGAATGGCTGCTGCTGGAGACCCAAATGCGATGGGTGGAGACCAGGGAATGGTCGATGGTGAGCCTGCTACAGATGGGCAACAAATCTACGAAAGCGAAGTTGGTGGATTAGATCCGTCAGCTGCTGGTATGGGTGGTTCCGATGGAATGGGTTCTGATGCTACTTCTACTGGGGATGATGATCCTAACACTCCTGGTGCTGAACAACTTGCTGGCGGACAACCGCCTGCTCCGCCCACTGGTGGTGCTATGGGCGGTGGTGTTCCTGGCGCTGACGCTGGCGGAATGGGTGGGGATCCTTCCGGAATGGGTGGAGACCAATCTGGCATGGCTGGAGATATGAGT
>JAEEGL017011171.1_pt1 | contig 12441 bp, 8 predicted proteins | sample 9134231 | NCBI WGS metagenome assembly JAEEGL01 (sample SAMN16246548, study PRJNA631951) | gut metagenome | biome: gut microbiome; feature: rumen; material: fiber-attached | host: Bos | place: Iran: Karaj | collected 2018-10 | reverse complement strand
CTTCTTCCTCATGCTTCCCGAGATAAGTGATTACAACGTTAACCGCGTGACCGAGCGCGTTATGCATGCGTGGAAGAACAACGAGTACAGCGGACTTGTTGAGCTTAATGTCGAGACGGAGAGCACCGATACCGATATGCACGAAACGTTCGGAGAGGAAGAAGAGGTCGAAAATCGCATCGCCATCGTAGACGACGAACTGCGTGATCTTGATTTTATTTCAAATACACTTAAGGGAAAAGGATATGAAGTAGCGTCATTTATGAGCGGAGCACAACTTCTCGAGTATTTAAATGACAACAGACCGAATCTCATACTTATAAAGGCCGATATGGAAGGCATGAACGGAATGGAAACCGTTATCGCCGTAAGAAAACAAGGTGGTGCGGTCCGTCGCATACCGATCGTGTTTATCGCAAACGATGATGCTGCAGTCGAACAGCGCGGACTTGAACTCGGGGCTATCGATTTTATAAAGATGCCGATATCAGCCGAGAAACTGCATCTTCGCGTAAGGAATATATTACAGCTGACACTTCTTAAGGATCATATGACTCAGGCGGTTGATAAGAAGACCGAGGAGAACGAAAAGCTCAGTAATCAGATCATCAATGCGCTCGCGACTGCGATCGATGCAAAGGACAAATATTCGAACAAGCACTCAAGCCGTGTTGCAGATTACTCAAAGATGATCGCACTCCGGTACGGGTACAGTGAAGAAAAAGCGGACGAGGTAAGACGCATAGGGCTTCTTCATGATGTCGGAAAGATCGGCATTCCCGATGCGATCATCAACAAGAATGCCAAGCTTACGGAAGAAGAGTACAACGTTATAAAGGACCATCCGAGGATCGGGAAAAACATACTCGGACAGATCAAAGAGAAGCCCGAGATATCCGAAGGTGCGCAATACCATCACGAGCGTTATGACGGCAAAGGTTATCCCGAGGGCCTGACCGGCGATGATATACCTGAGATCGCGCGGATAATAGCCGTTGCGGACGCCTATGATGCGATGTCGAGTAACAGAAGTTACAGGGAACTGCTCCCACAGGCGCAAATAAGGGAAGAGATAGTAAGGTGCAGCGGAACACAGTTCGATCCGAAGTTTGCAAAGATAATGGTAGACATCATCGATGAAGATAAGGATTATCAGTTGAGGGAGCACTAAATGAATAAAAACGGCAGAAACGAAATGTTTCGATCGTCGCATCTGATGATCGTTCTTACATATACGATATTTTCGGCGATACTGATCGCCGAGATATATGTCATGAACTGGGAAAGATGGGCTGTCATACTTATAGCCGCCGGTGTGGTCGCATCGTGGTATATCCATTTTTCGCAGATAGGAAATGATGTCCAGCGTCTGTGGATAGTTTCCGCTCTTATCATGGTGACGTTTTTTTATTACGGTTCGCACGAAACGAGTACGTTTGACCTTGCGGTTGTGATCGCGGTCGTGATGATACTGTATACGATGACCGGCATTCATTCGCTCATAACGCTGTGCCAGATCACGTATTACGTAACGCTCGGGTATCAGCTTCTTAACATGTACAGAAACGGCACGAAGTTTGACGGACTGATGATCTCAAGATCGCTCCTTCATATTGCGGTCGTAACATCCATAGGATGGATCGCAAGAACGATAATAGACAAGTGGAGTGAGGTGCTTGACCAGTCTAGGGAAGAGATATCGTTTCTGAATGAGTCTGTACAGCGCATCAGTGATTTTATCGCGAATGTTTCCCATGAGATACGTACACCGATCAATGCGATACTCGGGATATGCAATATGGCTTCTTCAGATGAAACGGATCCGAAGAAGAGGGACAATTTAAGATCTATCGAGGAAGCCGGCAAAAAGATAGGTGAACAGATCGGCGATATACTTGACTATTCGGAGATCGACAGGAACGATCTTGCAAACAACTATGAGGACTACATGCTCTCATCCCTTCTTCATGATCTTGTAAACGAACTTACTCCTTACAGGAAAAAGGAGATAGAGCTTGTGATCGATGTTGATGCATCGATCCCGTCTGTCATGAACACGGATGCGGGAAAGCTTAAAAAGATACTGTGGCACATTCTCGTGAACAGTTTCAAATACACAAATGAAGGCGGCATTTATATGCACATGTCCGCCGTGCCTCATGAATACGGCATCAATCTGTGCATTGAGGTCAGGGATACCGGAATAGGAATGAATGAACAGCAGCTCGAGAGGATATATGACAGCTTTTACAAAGCCGACTCGGGACGTGACCGTATGACCGGAGGCCTGGGACTCGGGATGCTGATAGTTCACGGATTTGTACGTGCGCTCGGCGGGTTCATGACGATAGAGAGCGCTATCGGAAACGGCACTACCGTAAGGATCAGCATTCCGAACAAAGTTGTCGATCCGAATAACTGCATGTCTGTACGTGACCGTAACAATATAAGCCTCGGCGCATTCCTTCATTTCGAGAAGTATCCGGATCCCCATGTCAGGGAATTCTATGACTCAATGGTAAGAAACATAGTTACCGGAATGAAGGTATCGATGCACAGGGTTGACAACGTTGAATCGCTTCACGCCCTTGTGGAAAGCAAGCGATTGACCCACCTGTTTGCAGGCCCGGAGGAATATAACGGATCTGTTGAATATATGGAGGAGCTTGCGAGAAATGTTATAGTTACCGTCGTTGCAAATCCCGAGGAGCTGATGACACCGCCGGCCTCGAGGGTGCGTGTCATGCCCAAGCCGTTCTACTGTTTCCCGGTAGTAGGTATATTAAACAGCAAGATCACGGATGATATCATTGAAGAAGGAAGAGTCACGTTCCCCGGCGCACGTGTTCTTGTTGTAGATGATGAGCCGATGAACCTGATCGTTTCGACAGGAATGCTTGAGAGATACGGGATGAAAGTGTCAACGTGTGAATCCGGACAGTCGGCCATCGATATGTGCCGTGAGAACGAATACGATGTCATATTTATGGATCATATGATGCCGGGTATGGACGGTGTTGAAGCAATGAAGAGGATAAGGTCCGACATGTCGCGCGGAAAGACCAATATCCCGATCATAGCCTTTACGGCAAATGCGGTAAGTTCTGCCAAAGAGATGTTCAGAAAAGCAGGATTTGACGGATTTATCGGCAAGCCGGTCGATCGCGTAGAACTTGAGAGGGTATTAAAACGCGTTCTTCCTTCGACACTTGTTGTTGTGGAGGAGCTGACCGTTAAGAAGACGGATGTTCTGCCTGTAAACATACCGGAAACAAAAGAAACTTCTGACTCACTTTGCGACAGACTTGCCGCTATCGGTGTCGATACCGAAAAGGGTATGTTTTACTGTCAGAACGACAATGATTTTTACAATACACTCCTTGTGCAGTATGCCCGCGAATCCGCGGATAAGAAGCAAAGGATGGAAGAAGCTTTGGCTACCGCTGACCTTGATGCCTATTCGATACAGGTTCATTCGATCAAGAGTACTTCAAAGATGATCGGCGCCATGGATCTGTCGGAGAGCGCGAGACTTCTCGAACAGGCAGCCAAGGAAGGTAATGCGGATTATGTCAGGGATAATCATGATTCAATGATGAGTGCATATGAGAGAGTACTTACTGCAATAGATCAGGATGATACAAAAGCTTCCGAAGAGTTACCCGCAGACGACATCATCGAATTCGACCCGATGGGGGACGATGCAGAGGGAGGGCAGTAACCGTGGAATTATCGATAGTTGCTTTCGCCAGATACATAATCCATAGGAAGGGGACATATGAAAATATGTCTCTTATAAACAGGCTCATTTACGAGGAAACTCTCGGAGAGATGCGCCTCGGTGTTATCCTCGGTGCCCTGCTGCAGATTTTTTTGTATGCGCAGACTTTTTTCGATTACAGATATTACGGGGATCTTTTGTGCTGTTACAGGGCACTGTATATCGCTTTGTTTGCCCTTATGGTCATATCCATGCTTGTCCTTATGTATGTCAAAAGGGATATTGAAGGCAGAGTTGTTAATCTTGTATGGATAGCTCCGGTCATTTCGTTCTTCATTTTATCAGGGGCTATAGTTGCAACATGTCTTGACTCAATGGCAGGCGGATTTGCCAACCCGGTCGTATACATGACGGTTGTTCTGTTCATTCCGGTCGGAGTGTATATGCATCCGGTCAGTTACATAGTCTTATCGGTAGTTACCGACACAGCCATGATATTAGCATATAGCAGTATAAGATCGGCACAGACGCTGCCTTCCGCACCCACGCTCGGACTCGTCCTGTATCTGCTCTTTAAACTTGTTGTCGGACTTATGATCTTTTTCATGCAGTTTTCATTCAGGGACAACAAGATAAGGAATGAAAATCAGACGAGGGAGATCAGTGACCTCAATAACGCACAGAACAGATTTTTCTCAAGTATGAGCCATGAGATCAGGACACCGATCAATTCGATCATTGGCTTTAATGAAATGATACTCCGCGAGAAGGTAAGCGACGAAGTGGCGGAGGATGCAGCAAATATACGTGCCGCTTCCAACATGCTCCTGCATCTTATCAACGACATCCTTGATATGTCCAAGATCTCATCGGGACAGATGAAACTGAATCCCGCGGCGTACCGCCCGGGTGATATGCTCTCGGAACTTGTCGGCATGTTCTGGCACAGGTGCCGCGAAAAGGGACTTGAATTCCATATAGAGGTTGCACCTGACATTCCGTCAGAACTGTATGGCGATGAAGTACGTATCAAGCAGGTGCTGATAAACGTTTTGAATAACGCGATCAGGTATACGAAGAAAGGTTCGGTAACGCTTTCGATCCAGTGTAACGGTATAAATGACGGAAAGGCCGATATCATTTATTCGGTTACCGATACCGGGATAGGGATCAAAAAGGAAAACCTCCCGCATCTGTTTACTGCATTTAAACGTGTGGACGAAGACAAGAACCGTTATATCGAAGGTACGGGACTCGGATTATCGATCGTTAAAGAGATCACCGAACTTATGGGCGGCAAGGTTTCGGTAAACAGTATATATACCCAGGGCTCGACGTTTGTCATAGAGATACCGCAGATAGTGACTGATTTCTCCGCCATCGGAAACATTAACCTTGAGGAAAAGCATAAAGCAAATCTGTCAGGAAGGTATAAATGCACTTTTGAAGCACCGGAAGCAAAAGTCCTTGCAGTTGATGATAACGAATCCAATCTGCTCGTTGTCCGGAAGATGCTAAGAGATACAAAGGTAATGCTTGATACCGCGCAAAGCGGAGCCGAGGCATTGGAACTGACACTTGCAACATCGTATGATGTTATATTTATGGATCATCTGATGCCTGATATGGACGGTATCGATTGCCTTCACAGGATAAGGGAACAGATCGGTGGTATTTCAAAGAGCGCCAAGATAGTTGCTCTTACAGCAAACGCAGGAAGCGAAAATCGTAAGCTTTACTCCGAAGAAGGATTTGACGGATACCTCGTCAAACCGATCAGCTCGGCGGAACTTGAGACGGAGCTGCTGCGACTCCTTCCGAGAAATCTTGTAAACATATCATCAAACGATGAGAACATACTTGAAGAGAGTATGTCATGGCTTGATTCGGGAACAAAGAAGAAGTCCGTTGTTATCACAACGGAGAGCGTAGCGGACATACCGAGACACCTTGTCGAAAAATACGGGATAAGGCTTATACCTCATAAAGTTGAGACCGAAAACGGTATTTTCGCCGACGGCGACGAGATAGATTCCGACGGCCTTCTCGATTACATGAGGGACGGTCACTCAGTCCGTACACATGCTCCTTCGGCCAAGGAACATGAGGATTTCTTTGCGGCAGCTTTATCGGGAGCTCACAATGTTATCCATCTTACCATTTCCAAAGGCGTTGCCCACAGCGGATTCGCAGATGCCATAGACGGAGCGGCGGCGTTTGATAACGTTACAATTGTAGATACGAGGCATCTATCAAGCGGCCAGGGAATACTCACGCTTGAGGCGTGTATAATGGCAGCGGAAGGGCTTCCTGTAGCAGAGATAATGGACAGGATAAAAACGATGCGTAAATACGTTCGCACGAGCTTTATCGTCGATAATCTTGACTACCTTGCAAGAAACGGACAGATCGGAAAGAGGATAGCAGCGCTCGGAAATGCCATGATGTTCCATCCTGTCATAATCATGAAGAACGGAAAGATGTCGGTCGGCAAGTTCTTCTTCGGGTCGCGCATACGTGCATGGACCAGGTATATCAACAGTACGCTCTCTCCGATATCCGAAATAGACAAGAGTAACCTTTTCATCACATATGTCGGTCTTAACAAGAAAGATCTGGATGTTATCATGGCTCTTGTCGAGAAGCGGGTTCATTTCGATAACGTATACTGCCAGAAGGCATCACCTACGATAGCTGTTAACAGCGGCCCGGGAACATTCGGTCTGCTGTATAAGAGGAAATTCTAAAAAGATGAGTACGGAAACTGTTTCAAAACCTGAAAGGGCGGGGCGCGAAAGCGGTCCCGACCTTATAAGATCGCTTGCATGCTTTTTTGTGGTGGGCGCACACTTTTATCTGAACATGGATTATTACAACGTTCCGATGGAAGGTGCGAAGATGTTTGTGATGACTGCGTGCAGGTGGCTGTTCGTGACGGCGGTACCGCTCTTTTTCATGCTTACGGGATATTTCAAAAAGAAAAAGATGACAGCCGACAGATCGCACTACATGGCACTCATCCCGCTCGTGATATCGTATGTGGTGATATCCGTTGCCAAGATGATACTGTATAACAGACTGTACGGTAAGATATACGGTGTCAAAGAGATCCTTCAGAATCTCGGTAATTATCAGATCGCATGGTACATGGGACTGTATCTTTGTGTGTTCCTTCTCAGCCCGTTTCTTAACAAAGCATGGTATGCGCTGAGTGTAAAAGAGCAGAACATACTGCTTGGTACACTGGCTTTCCTGTGCACGATCTATCCCGCGTTTAAGTATGTGGGGCCGTCGTATTTTATCGGAATCTATCCGGTGCTTTTCTATTATCTCGGAATTGCCGTAAGCCAGAGAAGATGGAGAGCAAACAAGTTGCTTCTTATCGCGATACTCGTAGTTACAATCGTACTTGAAGCGACGATCAGCATGAAGTTTACAACAACAGGAATGTTTGACTGGAATCTCATACAGACTGCGGACGGAACATACGGAACATTCTTCATATCTGTATGTACGATATGTATATTTCTTGCATTGTATGAAGTCGATGTAAAGCCGAAGATCATACGGGCGCTGCTGTCGGCGATAAGTTCCGTATCATTTGAGATATACCTGTTTGCGGGAGCTTACGATGCGATCATATACGGATATGCAAAGAGATATTTAAACGGTCCGGTTGAAGCGTTCTGGTGGTTCTTCGTTACCGTGCCTTTAAGCTTTACGTGCGCGTTCATATCATCGTTTATTTTCAGGAAGGTAGTCAATCTTGTCATCGGACTTATCGCAAAACGAAGTTCATGAAAGCATAATAAAAAAGGGAGCATCCGCTCCCTTTTTTGTATATGGATCTACTTATGATATATAGTTTTGCCGTTTGCAAGGTCAACTCCTTCGGCAGTGCAGTTGCGTCTGTGGAACTGCTCAAGGAGCCTTGCGTCACAATGGCTTGCGTGTTCTATCTTAAGATCGAACATCTCGCTTGTCATCTTGAATGCGCGGTGCTCCTCACGAAGCTGTCTTGCGAGCCAGTCATTGTTCCTGTCATCACGAAGCGTTGAGCTCCCTTTAGCGTCTCCCATATCACGGTTCACACTTATTATATCCTTATGAGGTCTGTAATTTGTAAAGCCGGTTCGCCGGGTTCCCTTACCCGCAACGCTCTGGCCCGGTTTTACCGGTTTATTCACAGCCCATCCGGCATTTTTTGCCCTCTTGATGACGGAAGAGATGATGAATATCAGGATGACTACATAAATTAAACTGCCAAATGCTGCCATATCATTTATCCTTTACTGCTTAGCGCTTTCAGCAAGAGCGGTGATCGTACCTGCAAGGTTTGCAAGATCCGAAGGTACGATAACCTTTGTTGCCTGTCCGTCAGCCATTTTGGCAACTGCATCAAATGACTGAAGTGTGAGATACTGCTGCGTCGGATTGGCTTCGTTGATAAGCCTGATACCTTCTGCCTTTGCCTTCTGAACTGCAAGGAGAGCTTCCGCCTCACCTTCGGCTTCGCGGATACGCTGTTCCTTAACTGCCTCTGCACGGAGGATCGCTGCCTGCTTTTCACCTTCTGCAAGAGTGATCGCCGACTGCTTCTTACCTTCTGCGGTAAGGATGGCTTCACGCTTTTCTCTCTCGGCTCTCATCTGCTTCTCCATTGCATCCTGGATCGACTGGGGAGGCATGATGTTCTTAACCTCGACACGGCTGACTTTGATACCCCATTTATCGGTTGCTTCGTCAAGGATGACCGTGATCTGCGAGTTGATATCGTCACGGCTTGTAAGTGTCTCATCAAGCGTCATGCTACCGATTATGTTACGAAGCGTTGTTGCAGAAAGGTTCTCGATAGCGGCGATCGGACGTTCAACACCGTATGTGAAGAGCTTAGCGTCAAATACGGAGAAGAATACGACAGAGTCGACCATCATCGTAACGTTATCTTTGGTGATAACGGGCTGGGGCTCAAAGTCCGCAACCTGCTCTTTTAACGAGACTTTTTTGACTATCCTGTAAAAGAAAGGAACCTTAAGGTGCAGTCCTGCAGCCCAGGTACTGTGGTATTTACCGAGAAATTCCACTACCCATGCGTTTGCCTGCGGTACGATGCAGATGCATCTGATGCAGAGTATGAGTAAAAACAAAAATACGATCATAAGAAAAATTAATCCGCCCATAACGAATCTCCTTTCAAAATCTGTCTTTAACGCATATTATACCACATGCCGCTAATCTTGTAATGGGGTTGTAAACATGGTAAAATTTCATGCTATGAAGACTCTTTTGTTTATATATAATCCCCGTGCCGGAAAAGGCAGGATAGGAGATCATCTCGGGGATATCGTGGATATATTTACCAAGAGCGGTTATAAGGTCACCATATATCCGACACAGTGTCCCGGAGACGGTGAGGTGATAGCGCGGCAGTGGGCCGCAGATTACGACCGCATAGTATGTGCGGGAGGAGACGGAACTTTAGATGAGATCGTAACCGGTATCAAACTTGCCGGGATAAACATCCCCGTCGGGTATATCCCTGCCGGTTCCACAAACGATTTTGCAAGAAGTATCGGACTTCCGAAGAGTATGAGGAGGGCAGCATCAATAGCGGCCGGCGACAGACTGTTTAAATGCGATCTTGGAAGATTCAATTCGAGATACTTCGTTTATGTTGCCGCTTTCGGTCTGTTTACGGATGTTACATATGAGACGGACCAGAACATGAAGAATCTGTTCGGATATACGGCTTATCTTGCGGAAGCATTAAAAAGACTGCCTTCGGCCAAAGCAATATCGCTTCGTATAACATACGATGATAAGGTGCTGACCGATAATTTCATCGTCGGACTTATTACCAATTCCGATTCCGTCGGCGGGATAAAAGGCATTACCGGACCCGATGTCAAACTTGATGACGGTCTTTTTGAAGTAATGCTCGTTCGTGAACCGGATAATATTCTTGAATTCAATCTGATAGCCCCGGCGATACTCGACCGGCGTGTCAGATCCGATAACGTGATATGCTTTAAGTGTTCAAAGCTGACGGTTGAATCCGACGAGCCGATACCGTGGAACTTTGACGGAGAGTTTGGCGGTAATGTTGACAGAGCCGAGATAATAAACGATCATGAAGCAGTGGAGTTTGTAGTATGACGGGACTTGTTCTTGAAGGCGGAGCGATGCGCGGCCTGTTTTCGGCCGGTGTGCTCGACGTCTTTATGGAGAACGGAATAAAGTTTGATAATGTCATCGGTGTAAGTGCCGGTGCCTGCTTCGGCTGCAATTATGTGTCGGGACAGGCCGGCAGGACGATCCGGTACAATATGAAATATGCGAAGGATAAGAGATACTGCAGCGTTTCGTCACTGATCAAAACCGGTGATATTTTCGGTGCAAAGTTTTGTTATCATACACTGCCGAGGGAACTTGACAAATTTGACGAAGGTGCGTTTATAGATGCGGGCATCCCGTTCTATCTTGTTGTTACGGATGTGGAGACCGGTGAAGCCGGATATCACAGAATGTGTGATGCAAACAATATTGAGTTCGAGTGGATGAGGGCGAGTGCTTCGATGCCGCTCGTATCGAATATCGTTGAGATAGAAGGCGGGAAATATCTTGACGGAGGAGTGGCGGATTCAATTCCTCTCAAGGCTTCCGAAGCGATAGGATGCGAAAAGAACGTAACTGTTCTTACGAAGCCGAGAGGATACAGGAAGACACCGGATAAAACGATGCCGCTTGTTAAGATTAAGTACAGGGATTATCCGAATCTCGTACACGCCATGCAGACGAGGCATATCGCATATAACGAGCAGTTCGATTATTGTCTCAAACAGGAAAAGGCAGGATGCAATTTTGTGATCTGTCCGAAATCACCCCTGCCGATCGGACATATATGCCATGATCCGCTTGTAATGCGTGAAACATATGAGCTCGGGCGCAGCGAAGCAAAAGAGCTGATGCCTGCTCTTGAAAGATATCTTGGACTTTAACTGAGGGGAAGAAAGATCATGAAAACGACTAAGAAGATAATACCGCTTCTGGCGGCTGTGTTAATTGCGGGCACGGCACCGCGGAGTGTAGGTGCAACCGAAATGATGGTCCCGGCGCCGACACAGACCCCTGTACCTGCTGTGACGGCCGCTCCGCTTGCGGTCAAGACAGTCGATCTTGTCATATTTGCCGGACAGAGCAACATGTCCGGAAGAGGAGGAAACGCAAAGGCAGCGCCCGGCGTTCCGGCTGATAAGGGTTATGAATTCAGATACGGGACATGTCCTACGGGAATGTATCCCGTTACCGAGCCTTTCGGTATATACTCAAACGGTTATCTGTGTGATCCTCCAGTACTTCGCGGAGGTTCGCTTGTATCTTCGTTCATGAATGCGTATTACAAGGGGACGGGAGTACCTGTGCTCGGATTCTCGGCCGCAAGGGGCGGCTCGTCAATAGGATACTGGCAGAGCTCACCTGTACAGGCCGAGCTTTCGCAGAAGCTTGATCTGATAAAAGCGTGGTGTGTATCGAACCATATCCATATAAGAAGGATATATGCGGTGTGGCTTCAGGGCGAGACCGACGGTGTTGCCAATATTGAAAAGGACGCCTACAAGACAGGGCTTTCGAATGTATTTGCACCGCTTTATTCAAAAGGACTCAACCAGGTATTTGTTATAACAATCGGTCAGTATGCGGGTCTTCCGGGTACTTATGACAAAGTCATAGCGGCACAGCTTGAGCTGTGCTCGCAGGATCCTCATTTTTCACTCGGGTCCGATGTGCTGAGGACTCTTCCCGCAACATACCTTTCGGACGGATGTCATTACAATCAGTCGGCACTTAATCTTGCGGGATCGCAGAGCGGAAGTGCAGCGGCACTTTATACAAAGCTTACGGGGAACTGATATGCGCAACATTGCATTCTTTCTTGGGGAATTACAGCTTGATTCGCAGCGTAAGGTACTTGAGGGTATCGCGGCAGCTGCGAAGAAGGATGGCAATAATCTTGTTGCTTATGCACTGACACTTTCGACGAATGACGAATTCAACGAAGGTGAGTCAGCGGCTGCACTTCTGGATGATTTTTCCGTTTTCGACGGTTTCATCATATATTCGGAGAGCATATACTCGGAAAAGATAAGGCAGAAGCTTATAAGGAAGATACTTGCGCAAAATAAGCCGGCCGCATCGATCGACTGTCCGATCGAAGGCATGATCAATGTCAGCAGTGACAATGAAGGTGCGATGAGGCTTCTTGCGCGGCATATACTTACGGAGCATAACGTTCGTACGATCAATTTCATCGGGGGACCCGAGGACTCCATAGATGCGGTAACGCGTAAGCGTGTTCTGATCGAAGAGATGGAGAAGGCAGGCCTTGAGTTTGATAAACAGAGATATTACGCCGGAGATTATTATGCCAGGAGCGGGCGCGCCGCGGTCAGGTATTTTGATGAAAAAGGTCTGCTGAAGGCTGATGCTTACATATGCGCAAACGACCAGATGGCACTTGGCGCGTATTATGCGCTTTCGGACCGTGATATCAAGGTCCCGGATGATACGATACTGACAGGATATGACAACATTTTTGAGGCCGCAAATCATTACCCGAGGATAACGACGGTTACCCGCTTTGAAGAAAAACTCGGAGAGGTTGCCTACAAAAACGTGATATGCGCGATAGAAGGACGAAGGTATGACAGTGCCCCGGTCAT
>JAEEGL016907360.1_pt1 | contig 12441 bp, 10 predicted proteins | sample 9134231 | NCBI WGS metagenome assembly JAEEGL01 (sample SAMN16246548, study PRJNA631951) | gut metagenome | biome: gut microbiome; feature: rumen; material: fiber-attached | host: Bos | place: Iran: Karaj | collected 2018-10 | reverse complement strand
TTACGCCGCTGAACTGTCCGAACAGAGCCTGATCGGGCAGAGCGACCGTGTACTTGTATTTCTTTATCACGTCCAGGCCCGTATGCAGGGAGCTTATCGCTCCGTGCGGGCAGGTATTTATGCAGACTCCGCAGTCGGTGCAGCGATGGTCGAGTATCTTCGCCTTTCTGCCGCGCACGCGGATCGACTCGTTCGGGCAGGCCTTGATGCAGGTCGTGCAGCCGACGCATTTTTTGTTGTCGATTATTACGGAATGCTGTTTCATTCTTCAGATGTTTATCTTCATTGTGACTGTGGTGCCCTTGCCGACGACAGTGTCTATCTTCATCTCGTCGGAGGAGCGCTTCATGTTGGGAAGGCCCATTCCCGCGCCGAAGCCCAGCTCGTTCGCCGCGGCGTCCGCGGTGGACCAGCCCTGCTGCATCGCGAGGTCGACGTCCGGTATGCCCGGGCCTCTGTCCGCGAGGACTATCTCGATCTCGTGAAGGCCGACCTTAACAGTCGCACTGCCTCCGTCGGCGTGTATGACCATGTTGATCTCGCCCTCGTACATGCAGATGCCGACCCGCCTTATGATATCCGGCGGAAGGCCAAGCTTCTTGAGCGCAGCCTTGGTGCTGCGGGAAGCCTCGCCCGCTCTCTGGTAGTCGTTTCCGTCGACCTCGTAGCTCAGAAGGATGTCGGACACTTATCGCTCCTTAAGCCGTTGCTGTAGAGCACGCCGCAGGCGGTATACATGAGCATTTTGCTGGCCAGGACGACCATGCCGCACTCCCTCGCGAGCCCGAGAACGTCTTCTCCGGGGACCTTGCCTCTTACGAATACGATGCACTTCATGTCGACCATCTCGGCGGAGCGCACCACCTGAGGGTTGATCATGCCCGTGAGCAGCACCTTCTGATCGCCCGCGAAGGCGAGAAGGTCGCTCATGAAATCGCTTGCAAACGCTGATCCCGCTTCATCGTCGAGGCCTTCCTCTCCGCAGAGGACGTCGGCCTCGAGAAGCTCTTTTATTTCTCTTAATTTCATTGTTTTCTGTTGCTTTACATTAACTCCCAATTTGCTATTCTACCAATTATACACATAAAACACAAGGCTTTAATATTAAGGACGCGGGCGGCGCCGGGCCCGCGCGGCGCGGGAAAGAAAAAGGCCCGGATGCGGCTGCTGCCGCTCCGGGCCTTCCCTTGCTGCATCTTTCTCTAGTCTTCGATCCTTACGATATCGATGGCTGAGTTCAGAAGAAGGTTGATGAGATCGTTTCTGGATCTGTTGGTCTGCTCGGAAAGCTGATCCAGCCTGTCTACCAGGCTCTCCCTCATTCTCACCGATACGATCTTGTAACCGTCTTCACCCTTGACACACTTTTTTCTGATTTTGATTTCTGTAGCCATAGTTTTTCATCTCCCTGTCAAACATTGTAAATTAGCCGCCCCTTATTTGATATACTATAAGTATGTTTTTTTTATTACTACACATTGATATGTATTTTTTAGCAACGCCGGGGATTTTTATTTTAGCCGCAATCATGTTATTCTATAGCTGATATGGATGACTTCAGAGGGATACCGATAATAATAGGGGCGACGGGACACCGCAGCATGGCCGAGGGCGCGGAAGCGCCGGTAAGAGAGGCCGTGCGGGCGGAGCTCGCGAAGATAAAGGACGCGGCACCGCATTCCGAATGCGCGCTGCTGACGAGTCTCGCCGAAGGCGCGGACAGACTCTGCGCGAAGGAGGCTCTCGCCCTTGGCTATTCCCTGATCGCCGTGCTCCCAATGGAGCAGGCGGAATACGAAAAGGATTTCGGACAGGAGTCTCTGGCCGTCTTCAGGAGCCTGCTTTCGCAGGCGCGCGCGGTCATCACCGCTCCGCAGGCGGAGCCCTTCCGCGAGGGAAGGGATTATCTCTACAGGCAGGCGGGCCTTTATACCGCGTCGCGCTCTCACCTCCTGCTCTCGCTCTGGGACGGAGAGGAAAGCGAAAGCGACTGCGGGACCTGCGGTATCACGGGATTCAAGCTGGGAAGCCCGAGCGAGGGCGAAGGCCTCAGTCCTAAGGACGGGGCCGTGCTTCGCATAGCGACTCCGCGCGAAGGCTCCGCCGAAGGAGCCGGAAAATGCGAGTTTCTCGGAGGCGAAGAGATCTTTTGGGAGATGGTCCGCCGTACGGACGGCTTCAACGCCGAAAGCGCGGCGTCCGAAGCCCCCGCAGGGGGCGGAGACGTATACGAAGCGGCCGACAGGCTGAGCCTCGAAAACGGAAGCCGCTACCGCGGGCAGCTGCTCGCCATGGCGGTCTTCTCCGCCGTCCTCACCGTGAGCTTCCTTCTCTACGACGAGATGCAGCTCTATTCCCTGATACTCGTCTGCGGGCTCATGGCCCTGCTGCTGTTCGTCACGAACTCTGCGGCAAAGGGCCTGTCGTCGCACAGGAAATATCTGGAATACCGCCTGCTGGCCGAAGGCCTTCGCGTCAGCCGCAGCATGTCCGCCGCCGGCATCGACTATGACGCTTCCGCGGCCCTACCCTTCTCCGTGCGAAGGAGCGCTCCCTGGATAGGAAAGGCTATCTCGGCGCCGGGCATAGGGCCCGCGCCCGCGGGCGGCCGCAGCGTCAGGGCGGAGTGGATAGAGGACCAGAAGGCCTATCACGAAAAAGCGGCCGCCTCGGCGGCTGAAAAGCAGAAGAGAAACGCCGCCATAGTGCGGGCCGCCCTCGCCGTCTCCGTCGCCGCGTACTTCGCGGCTCTGATATTCGAGCTCACCAGGGGCGGCCTGCACGCGGGCGCACCGGTGATGGGAGCGGCGGAGCTCGAATACTGGAGGACCGTCCTCAAGATCGCCGTGGGCAGCGCCTCCGCGATAACGATATTCACGGCGAATTACTACGACAGGCTCGCTCTCGGCACGGTCAGGGCCGACCACGAGAGGATGGCGGAGCTGTTCTCCGCGGCCCTTCGCGCCGCGGACAAGTACGGCGAGCAGCCGCAGCTGCTCAGAGAGCTCGCCGCCGAAGAGCTCGCCGAAAACGGGAGATGGTTCTCGTATCAGAGCGAAAACGGCCCGGAGATAAACATCTGACGAAGGAGCAAGGCCATGCGCAAATCCCTCGAAAACATGACGGACCACGAGATCCTGATGGAGCTCGTCGCCGAAAAAAGGCGCAGCGACAACCTGCGCCGCCTAAAGATAGCGGTATACGTCGTCATCGCGATAATAATAGCGATCCTGCTCTTCAAATACCTGCCGCCCGTCATCGCCTTCTTCAGAAGGCTGAACGATCAGGTCCAGCAGCTGCAGACCGCGATGGAGCAGGTGCAGCAGACGGTCACGAAGGTAAAGGAGACCGTTTCCGGCGTCGGCGATTCCACCTTAGAGGCTCTGAAGCGCGCGATCGAAAGCGTGATCGATCTGATAAACAAGATCCCCGGGGTAAACCTCTGAGAGACCGCCTGCAGCCTTTATTCAAACAAAAAAGACCGTCCGAAGGGACGGTCTTTTATGATCTTAAAGCGCGCCTACAGCCCGAGGCCGAAGCGCTCCTTGACCCTCTTCAGGGTCTTTTCCGCTATCGCGTTCGCCCTCTCCGAGCCGTCCTTAAGAGCCTTTACCAGCTCTTCGGACTGCCTGATCTCGGCGTAGCGCTCCCTTATCGGGGCCAGGGCTCCGGCCGTGACCTCGACGAGATCCTTCTTGAGATCCCCGTAGCCGTGACCCTCGTACATGGCCTCGAGCTCCTCGAAGCTCTTTCCCGTGAAGGCGCTGTATATGCTCAGAAGGTTCGAGACTCCGGGCTTGTTCTCCGGGTCGTACCTCACGACGCCCTCGGAATCGGTGGTCGCGCTCATGATGGCCTTCTTGATCTTTCCCGGCTCGTCGAGCACGAGTATGCGGCTCTTCGCGTTTGGATTGCTCTTGCTCATCTTAACGGTCGGATCGTCGAGCGACATGACCCTGGCGCCCGCCTTGAGGAACCTTCCGTCCGGCACGACGAAGGTCTTGCCGTACTTGTTGTTCACCCTCTCGGCGAGGTTCCTGGTCAGCTCTATGTGCTGCTTCTGGTCGTTTCCGACCGGAACTATGTCGGTGTCGTAGAGCAGTATGTCGGACGCCATGAGCACCGGATAGTTGAAAAGTCCGGCTCCCGCGGCTTCGCTGTTCTGGCTCTTCTGCTTGTACTGGGTCATCCTCGAGAGCTCGCCCATCGACGCGCAGCAGGTGAGTATCCAGCTGAGCTCGGCGTGGCCGGGCACGCTCGACTGCACGAACATTATGGACTTCTTCGGATCCACTCCCACGGCCATGTAGAGCGCGGCTATGTCGAGTATCTGCTTCTTAAGGGTCTTGGGATCCTGGGGAACGGTGATCGCGTGCATGTCAACGACGCAGTAGATGCATTCGTTCTCCTCCTGAAGCTCGACAAACTGCTTGAGCGCGCCGAGATAATTGCCTATGTGGAGCTCTCCCGAGGGCTGAACGCCCGAAAAAACTCTCTTCATGTGATCCTCCTCCGGCAGGCCCCGCGGCCTGCCCTTCCCGCCTTCCGGCGGACTTATCAGAAGCTCAGCTGGGTGCCCTCGCCGGCGTCACCGGCTTCGTCCCCGGCGGGCTTTGCCTTGGCTTCCTCTTCGGGCTCCTCTTCTTCTCTTACGGCCTTGGCCATGGTCACGATCTCGCTGTCTCCTTCGACTCTCATGATCTTGACGCCCTGGGTCGTCCTTCCGAGCTTGGAGATCTCGCCCGCGGGTATCCTTATGATTATGCCGTCGGAATTGATCAGGAAGATCTCGTCGTCCTCCTTGACCGTCATCGCTCCGACCAGCTCTCCGGTGCGGTCGAACTTGCTCTTGTCGTAGGTGAGCAGGCCCTTGCCGCCCCTGGCCTGGATCTTGTACTCCTTGACCGGCGTGCGCTTTCCGTAGCCGTTCTTGGTGACCACGAAGAGCTCCTCGTTCCTCTCGGCAAGCTCCATGCTGACGACCTCGTCGCCCTTTTCGAGCTCGATGGCCCTTACGCCGCCCGCGGACCTTCCCATCGGACGTACGTCGCTCTCGCTGAAGCAGATGCACTTGCCCTTCTTCGTCACGATGATGACGTTCGAGGTGCCCGTGGTCTCCTTGATTCCTATGAGCTCGTCGTCCTCCCTGAGCTTGATCGCTATAAGGCCGGCCTTCCTGTTGGTCATGAACTCGGTGACCGGAGTCTTCTTGATTATGCCCCGCTTGGTGACCGCGATCAGGAACCTGCTCTCGTCGACGTCGCTGATCGGCATCACCGAGGTGATCCTCTCGTGCTGCATCATGTTGAGGAAGTTGATGGCGGGAATGCCCTTAGCCGTTCTTGAAGCCTCGGGGATCTCGTAGGCCATCATCTTGTAGGCCCTTCCGCAGTTCGTGAATATGGTGAGCATGTCGTGAGTCGAGCAGGTGACCAGGTGCCTTACGAAGTCGTTCTCTCTGGTCGCAAGGCCCGTGATGCCCTTTCCGCCCCTTCTCTGCGTCTTGTACGTGTCGGCGCTTACCCTCTTCAGGTAGCCGAGGTGTGTGATGGTTACGACGACGTCCTGCTCCTCGATGAGCTCGGCCTCGTCGACCTCCTCTTCGTCCGCGATGATCTCGGTGCGCCTGTCGTCGCCCCACTTGTTCGCGATCTCGGAGAGCTCTCCCTTTACTACACCCATGAGCAGCTTGTCGTCGGCGAGCAGCCTCTTGAAGTAGGCTATCCTCTTCTGGAGCTCGTCGTACTCGGCCTGGAGCTTGTCTCTTTCGAGGCCCTGCAGCCTTCTGAGCTGCATGTCGAGTATGGCCTTGGCCTGCTTTTCGGAGAGGCCGAAGCGCTCCATCAGCTTTTCCTGAGCGTCGTCGTAGGAGGCCCTGATGATCTTTATGACCTCGTCGATGTTGTCTATCGCTATGAGCAGGCCCTCGATTATGTGAGCCCTGGCCTCCGCCTTTCCGAGGTCGAAGCGGGTCCTTCTCGTGAGCACCTCTCTCTGATGCTTGATGTACTCCTCGAGCACCTCCTTGAGGTTGAGGAGCCTGGGACGGCCGTCCACGAGGGCTATCATGATGAAGCTGATGTTGCTCTCGAGCTCGGTGTGCTTATAGAGCCTGTTGAGCATGACCCTGGGGTTGACGTCCTTCTTGAGCTCTATGACGACCCTGACCTCGCCCTTCGAGGACTCGTCGCGTATATCCCTGATGCCGTCGAGCTTCTTTTCCTTGACGAGCTCGGCGATGTGCTCTATCATCACGGCCTTGTTAACCTGGTACGGGACCTCGGTGACGACTATCGAGACCATGCCTCTGGAGTTCTCCTCTATCGAAGCCTTGGCGCGCACCCTGATCTTGCCCTGGCCCGTGCGGTAAGCCTCGCGAAGCTGAGTCTTTCCGACTATCGTCGCTCCGGTCGGGAAATCCGGCCCCTTTATGAACTTCATAAGGCCGTCGACGTCGGTGTCCGGCTCGTCTATAAGAAGGCAGGTCGCCCCTATTACCTCCCTCAGGTTGTGGGTCGGTATGGAGGTCGCCATGCCTACGGCTATGCCGTTGCTGCCGTTTACGAGAAGGTTCGGGAACCTCGAGGGGAGCACGACCGGCTCAACTTCTTCGCCGTCGTAGTTCGGGACGAAGTCTACGGTGTCCTTGTCGATGTCCCTGAGCATCTCGAGGGCGAAGGGAGCCATCCTGGCCTCGGTGTAGCGGGAGGCCGCGGCGCCGTCGCCGTCCATGGAGCCGAAGTTTCCGTGGCCGTCGACCAGGGGGTTCCTCATGTTCCAGGGCTGGGCCAGCCTGACCATGGCGTCGTAGATGGAAGCGTCGCCGTGGGGGTGATACTTACCCATGACCTCGCCGACGATACGCGCCGACTTCTTGTGAGGCTTGTCCGGGGTGATGCCGAGGGCATCCATTCCGTAGAGTATCCTTCTGTGTACGGGCTTGAGTCCGTCTCTAACGTCGGGAAGAGCCCTCGCCACGATGACGCTCATCGAGTAATCGATGTACGAGGTCTTCATCTCGTCATATATTTCGTGCTGTACCAGCTTTCTGTCGTTAAATAGATCTGCCATCGTCTTCCTCCCTTAGAAATCGAGGTTCGCGTACTGGGCGTTCTCTTCGATGAACTGCTTTCTGGGCGGCACCTTGTCTCCCATCAGCGTCGTGAAGATCTGGTCGGCTCTGGCCACGTCGTCTATGGTTATCTGGACGAGGGTGCGGTGCTCGGGATCCATCGTGGTCTCCCAGAGCTGCTGAGCGTCCATCTCGCCGAGGCCTTTGTACCTCTGGATCTCGGGCTTGGTCTTTCCTTCCGAGGCGAGCCTTTCGAGAAGCTTCTCCTGCTCCTTGTCGGTGTAGGTGTACCACATGTCCTTGCCGGACCTGACCCTGAAGAGCGGGGGCTGGGCCGCGTAGATGTAGCCGCCCTCGATCAGGGGCCTCATGTATCTGAAGAACAGCGTGAGCATAAGCGTCCTGATGTGGGCGCCGTCGACGTCCGCATCGCTCATGATTATGATCTTGTGATATCTGAGCTTTTCGATGTTGAATTCGGCGCCTATGCCGCAGCCGAAGGCGGTGATCATGTCCCTGATGGTGTCGGACGCGAGCATCCTGTCGAGCCTCGCCTTTTCCACGTTCAGGATCTTTCCGCGAAGCGGGAGTATGGCCTGTGTCTTTCTGTCCCTGCCCTCCTTTGCTGAGCCGCCTGCGGAGTCGCCCTCTACGATGAATATCTCGGAGAGAGCCGGATCCTTCTCGGAGCAGTCGGCGAGCTTTCCGGGAAGAGAGGTGGTCTCGAGAGCCGATTTTCTTCTCGCGAGGTCCCTCGCCTTTCTCGCTGCCTCCCTGGCCCTTCCGGCCTTGATGCACTTGTCGACGATGATCTTGGCCTGAGAGGGATTCTCCTCGAGGAAGGCCATGAGCTCCTCGCTCGTGGCGCTGTCGACCAGGGTCCTCATCTCGGCGTTTCCGAGCTTGGTCTTGGTCTGGCCCTCGAACTGGGGCTCGGTGAGCTTTACGGAAACGACCGCCGTGAGGCCCTCTCTTATGTCCTCGCCCTGGATCGCGCTGTCGCTGTCCTTGAGCATCTTGGCCTTCTTGGCGTAGTCGTTGAAGACCTTGGTGAGTGCCGCCTTGAAGCCGACCAGGTGATGGCCGCCCTCGACGGTGTTGATGTTGTTGGCGTAGGAGAATATGGACTCGCTGTAGCCGTCGGTCCACTGCATGGCGACCTCGACCTCGCGGTCCTTCTTAACGGACTCGTAGTATATTATCCCCTCGTGAATGGGGGTCTTGTTCTTGTTGAGGAAGGCGACGTATTCCTTGATGCCGCCCTCGTAGTGGAAGACTTCCTTCTTCTTTTTCGCGTCGCGCTCGTCGGAGAGAGTGATCCTTATCCCCTTGTTCAGGAAGGCCATCTCCCTGAGCCTCGACTGAAGAGTCGCGTAATCGTACTCGGTCTCGTCGAAGATCTCGGGGTCGGGCTTGAAGATCGTATGGCAGCCGGTCCTGCTTCCGCATTCGCCCACCACCGTGACGGGGCTCGTGATCTTTCCCCTGGAGTAGGTCTGCCTGTAGATCTTGCCTCCCCTCATGCTCTCAACCATCATGTATTCGGACAGGGCGTTCACGACCGAGGCGCCGACGCCGTGAAGGCCGCCGGATACCTTGTAGCCGCCGTCTCCGAACTTGCCGCCCGCGTGCAGCACGGTCATTATGACCTCCATTGCGGGCTTGTGGAGCTTGGGATGCTCGTCCACCGGCATTCCTCTGCCGTCGTCCGTGACTTCTATAGAATTATCTTCCTTTATTACGACCTGTATGCTCTTGCAAAAGCCTGCGAGAGCTTCGTCAACGCTGTTGTCCACGATCTCGTACACGAGGTGGTGGAGTCCCTGCTCGCTGGTCGTTCCTATGTACATTCCGGGACGCTTCCTGACAGGTTCAAGGCCTTCGAGCACCTGTATCTGTTCGGCATTGTAGGTCCCATTGGTCACACGGGTATCTGCTTCTGACATTATTTCCTCCGTATCATGACCGCCCTTTGCGCTATTCTCCGCGGCGGCATATTGATCCATTTTGTTTAATAACTAACAGAGTATAGCAATTTTCGAGGCTGAAATCAACGATTTGACGAACTTTTTGAGGGCTTATCGATATAATTGTCAAAATTGTTGCTTTTGATCTCTTTTCGCCGATTTTTTGTTCCTCCACTATATATATGGTATCGTCAAATTAAAGGCCTCCAATTTGCCACAATTTATATAACAGCCTCCCAATCCTTAAAATTTTCGGTTTTTGCAAGTCATATTCCTGTGGAAAACCTTTTTTGTTATAATTATTTTCCACAACGTTAACAGGAGCATTTTTTTATTTAAGATGACAAAAAGCGAATTCAAGGACTGCTGGGAAACGGTCCTGGCGGAGCTGACCGACAAGCTCGGTCCCCTGAAGGTCAACACATACATACGTCCGCTGATCCCCTACAAGCTGAGCGATAAGGAAGACAAGGCCATACTGCTTCTCCCAAAGGGAGGCACCATGCTTCTTTCCATGTCCAAAAAATACACCGCGGACATGGAGGAGGCCCTTTTTAAGGTGCTCGAGAAGCGCTATTCGGTGGAGCTCACCGAAAACACTCCGAGGGAGACCGAAGAGCCCGCTTCCCCATATACCGACGATCTCAACCTCGATCCCAGATACACCTTCGAGAACTTCGTCGCGGGAGCCAACAACCGCCTTGCCCTCGCCGCCTCTCTTGCGGTAGCCGACGGCTATTCCAAGCATTACAACCCTCTTTTTATTTACGCGGGTTCGGGCCTCGGCAAGACCCATCTGATGCACGCGATCGGCCATTACGTGATACAGAACCGCCCGAAGAAGAAGGTGCTGTACGTCTCGGCCGAGACCTTTATAAACGAGCTCATACTTTCCATACAGAGCAAGTCTCAGCAGCAGTTCAGGAACAAATACCGCAAGGTCGACTATCTGCTCTTCGACGACGTTCAGTTCATCGCCGGAAAGAAGGCTGCCGAGGAGGAGCTTTTCAACACCTTCGAGGCTCTGCACGGCGCGAACAAGCAGCTCGTGTTCACGAGCGACCGTCCTCCCAAGGAGCTGGGCGATTTCCCGGAGCGTCTGATATCCAGATTCGCCTGGGGAATACCTGTGGATATCCAGACTCCCGACTACGAAACGAGGATGGCGATACTCAAAAACAAGACCGAGCTCGAGGGCTACAAGGTCGAGAATCACGACAATTACGTCGCCGTGCTCGACATAATAGCCCAGAACATACAGAGCAATATACGAGAGCTCGAAAGCGCGCTCACCAGGATAGTCGGACAGTCCTCTCTTACCGGAGAGCCCATAACTCCGGCACTCGCGAGGAAGGTCCTGACGGACGTGTTCGGGACAAGAAAGAACGAGCTGACACCGGCCTTCATAAAGAAAAAGGTCGCCTCGTATTACGGACTTAAGACCTCAGATCTTGAATCTTCAAAAAGATCGAGAAATATAGCATATCCGAGGCAGATAGCAATATACTTGATAAGGGAGCTGTGTCCGAACTATTCTCTTCCGAAGATAGGCACCTTCTTCGGAGGAAGGGATCATACGACGGTGCTTCACAGCTACGAAAAAATAAAATCTGATCTTAAGGAAAACGAGGATCTCAAAAACCAGATAGACAATCTGAAAGCCATACTCGACGTTTAGATTATCAACAGGCTGTGGATAACGGAAGCGCCCTTTTCAACAGATTTTCAAAGCATAAAAATATTGAAAGATCAACGATAAAAAGAGTTTTCAACATTTCCACAGACCTACTGCTGCTTCAACTGAAAAACATATATAAATAAAGGAGCCAAAGATGAAATTCACCTGTTCTCAGTTAACTCTCGTAAGAGCCATAGGAACCATTTCAAGAGCAGTTTCGACCAGGACCACCATACCCGTGCTCAAGGGAATACTCCTTGAAGTAAAAAACGGAAATCTGATCATGACAGCTTCCGATCTCGACATTAGCATACAGACCGTCGAGGAGATCCAGGGCGGAGAAGACGGAAGCGCCGTGGTGAACGCGAGGCTCTTCGGAGACATTATCAGAAAGCTTCCGAATTCTCTCGTAAGCGTCGAGACGGTGAGCGCATCTCAGATGAGCATTAAGTGCCTGGGCTCCAATTTCGACATAGTAGCCCTTTCCGCGGACGAATTTCCTCTCGTCAGCGGCATAGATGAAAAGATAAAGCTCAACATAAAGAAGAACGATTTTGCCGATCTCATAGCGAAGACCGCCTTCGCAGCTTCCATAGACGAGAAGAAGGGAATACTCGTAGGAAACCTCATCAAATTCAGCAAGGACAGCATAGAGATGGTAGCTCTCGACGGCTTCAGGATGGCTATAGCCAAAAAGCCGGCTGAAGGAGTGGAAAAGGAGTTCTCCATCATAGTTCCAGCGAAGATACTCGTAGAAATAGCAAAGATACTCAACGAGACCGACTGCGGAGAATACGCTCTTCTTAAGGTCGACGAAAAGAAGATAGAAGTTGTCTGCGGAAACAACAAGGTCATAGCGAGGCAGCTCAACGGAGAATATATCAAATACGAAGATATAATCCCCAAGACCTACAAGACCAGATGCTTCGTTTCAAGGCCGGATCTCATGAGCAGTATAGAGAGAGCTTCTCTTCTCGCCAGAGAGGGAAAGAACAATCTCATAAAGCTCAACGTAGAAAAGGATAAGATAGAGATCAGCTCCAGAAGCGAGGAAGGTAACCTTAAGGAAGACATAGAGAGCGAGACTGAAGGAGACGGACTCGTCATAGGCTTCAATGCCAAATATGTGATAGACGCTCTCAAGGCCGTCGGCGACGAGGAGATAGTCCTCGAGATGACCAGCAATATAAGCTCCTGTCTCATCAAGCCCTCTGAGGGAGATGAGTACACCTATCTCGTACTTCCTGTCAGGATCAGCGCCTAATGTATTTTAAGTCCCTAGAGCTTAAAAACTTCAGAAATTACAAAGATCTCAGTTTAAAGCCGGACAGGAACCTCAATCTGATACTCGGAAAGAACGCCCAGGGAAAGACCAATCTTCTTGAGGGGTTCTTTATCATGGGCCTCGGAAAATCCTTCAGGACGAATACCGACAGAGAGATGATAGGCTTCGGAGCCGAATACGCGAAGGCTCTCTGTGTCGTAAAGGACGATGAGTTTAACCGCGAGACCGAGATAGAGATCAGATATTTTCCCGAAGGAAAGATGATCTACGTCGACGGGGTAAAGCTGCAGAGAAGCGCGGATCTTCTCGAAAACGTCTATATAGTCGTTTTTTCACCTGACGATATCAAGATAGTAAAGGAAGGACCTGAAAACAGGAGAAGGTTCGTAAACAGGGAGCTGTGCCAGATAGATCCCATTTATTACAGCGACCTCGGAAG
>JAEEGL011035345.1_pt1 | contig 12441 bp, 13 predicted proteins | sample 9134231 | NCBI WGS metagenome assembly JAEEGL01 (sample SAMN16246548, study PRJNA631951) | gut metagenome | biome: gut microbiome; feature: rumen; material: fiber-attached | host: Bos | place: Iran: Karaj | collected 2018-10 | reverse complement strand
GGGGTGATGTGATGAAGGTTTCAGCGGTGATCGCCGCGGCGGGACTTTCTTCACGCATGCACGATTTCAAGCCGCTCGTCCGCGTGGGCGGGGAAACGATAATCGGTCGTATCGTTCGCTGTATGAGAGAAGTCGGAGTTTGCGAGATAATCGTCGTGGGCGGTTACCGCGGCGATGAGCTCGCGCGCGAGCTCCAGTCGATGGGCGTTCGCGTAGTGCTGAACCGGAGCTATGCGGAAACGAAAATGTTCCACTCGCTCAAGATCGGCATCGCTTCGCTCAGCGAGCCGTATGACCGTCTGTTTTTGTCTCCGGGAGACGTGCCTCTGGTGAGCGAGGATACCCTTCGCGCCATGATCCTTCAAAAAGGACAGGCCGTACGCCCCGTATACCGCGATAAGATCGGTCACCCCATGCTGGTGGATCAGGCGCTTGCCGCGCAGCTTCTTGATTTCAAGGGATACGGCGGGCTTGACAAGGCGGTCACCGAGCTTGCGCAAAGCGTGTCGGATATTCCTGTGGACGATTACGGCTGCACGCTGGACGCGGATACGCCTGAGGATCTTTTGAAGATAAGGCGTCAGTATTCGGTCGAGCGGGAGACGACGGTTTTTGGCCCGAAGTCCGAATAATGATCGGTCGCGGCGGCTGGCTTTTCGGCCCCGAGGACGCTCAGTTTTTGGAAATGATCGAGCAGACGGGCTCTATCCAGCGCGCCTGCGGATGCGTACATATGTCTTATACGCGCGGCTGGACCAGGCTGCGCGATATGGAGCGTGAGTTCGGCATGAAGCTTACCGACCGCAGCGTCGGAGGCAAAGAGGGCGGCGGGACGGCGCTGACCGAAGAAGGACGGGAGCTGCTCAAAGCGTATAGGCAGTACGTTCACGAGCTGTTGCGCGACAGCCGCGAGGCTTTCGGCCGCGCGTTCGACGGATTCAACGCCCATATCACCGGCGGTTCTAGGAAAGAGACGGGGCGGAACTGAACGCTTTTTTTATCGGCAGCGTTATTAATTTTTTTGAATATCAATCAAAGCGGGGCGAAATATGAAAAACGAATTCGCGTATTTGCTGGATGAGCTTGAAAAGGGAAGAGAGGCGTTTTTGAGGCGCACGGTCGACGGTGCCGAATATACCCGCGTGTTTTCCGAGCCCGAAAGACTTATCCTCCTCGGAGCGGGGCACGTCTCGCAGGCGGTCGCGCAGATCGCGGCAAAGCTGGACTTTGCCGTGACGGTCGTGGACGACAGGCAGGAATTCGCAAATGTCGAGCGCTTCCCGGAAGCTGCCCATATAGTGGTGGACGATTTTGTTAACGCCGTCAAAAAGCTTTGCATCCGCCCGCTCGATTACGTCTGCATACTTACCCGCGGACACAGGAGCGACGGCGCCTGCCTTCGCGCCATATTGAGTTGTGAGGATATGCCCTATTATCTCGGCATGATAGGTTCGCGCCGCAGGACGAGCGTCCAGCTTCAGATGCTTCGGGACGACGGCTTCGATCCCGAGCGCGTCGGCGCGGTACATACTCCGATAGGACTTGCCATAAAGGCGGTGACGCCGATGGAGATCGCCGTGTCCATCACGGCGGAGATGATCCTGATGAGACGTTCTAAACCGTCGGATCCTTCGCGGCTCGAGCGTACGGACGCCGAAAAAGAGGTGCTGCGCTTCGCGGCGGATCAGGACTCGCCCAAGGCCTTGATGATGGTTATCGAAAGGAGCGGCTCCGCGCCGACCAGGTCGGGTTCCCTGATGGTGCTCGACGGCGACGGACGAAGCGTCGGCACGGTCGGAGGCGGCCTTTGCGAGGCGGAGGCCATGCGCGCCGCGGCTGAACTGATCAAAACCGGCGGGTCGAAAGTTTTGACGGTGGATATGAGCAACGAGGTCGCCGCCGAAGAGGGAATGGCGTGCGGCGGAAATGTAAAGATCCTTGTGGAATCGATACCTTTATGAGCTGCGAAAAGAGAAAGGTCTATCTTATACGCCACGGCGAGCCCGAGTTTGCCGGGGGCAGGCGGGTCTGCCTGAGCACTGACGAGTTGGAATTGAGCGTGCAGGGCAGGATGCGCGCCGCGTTGACGGCGGCTGCGATTCCGAAGGTCACGCAGGTCTTTTGCAGTCCGCTCGTCCGCGCGAGGCAAACCGCGCAGCAGATTTCCGATGATGCGAAGATAACCGAAGAGCTGCGCGAGATCGGCATGGGCAGCTGGGACGGCCTTGCGTTCGACGAAATAAAAAAGCGCTGGCCCGAGCTTTATGAGATGCGCGGCGTCGCCCCGTTCGACTGCGTACCGGAGGGCGCGGAGGCGCCCGCGGATTGTCTTTCCCGCGCTGAAAAAGGACTTGTGAAATGCCTTGAGGGATCGCGGGGCGATATAGCCGTCGTGGCGCACTCCGGGGTGAACCGGCTGCTTCTCTGCAAGCTCGAGGGACGGCAGATGAACGATTTTCTCAAGATCCCGCAGCCTTACGGCTGTATCAATACGCTGGTCTGGGACGGTGAACGCTTTTCGGCGGAGACGACAGGCGAGCAGCCGCACCCATCGCTGACGGAGGAGACATGCCTTCGTCTTCTAAAGGCGGCGAAGACGCCGGATAAGGTCGTCGAGCACGCACTGGCCGTGACCGGACTTTCGCAAAGGGTGGGCGAGGCGCTCGTTTCAAGAGGATACGATATCGATCTTCCGCTTTTGCGCGCGGCGGCGCTTATGCACGACGTCGCAAGGACGGAAAGGAATCACGCCCGCCTCGGCGGGGAGTGGTTGACGGCGCTCGGCTATCCCGAGGTAGGGCAGATCATCGAAAGGCATCACGATCTTCCCGAGCAGTTCGAACTCTCGCCGAACGAGAGCGCGGTTTTGTTCCTCGCGGACAAGCTGACGCAGGGTTCGGAGCGAGTGACGATCGACGAGCGTTTTTCGGAAAGCTATAAAAAATGCACGACCGACGAGGCAAGACGCAGCCACGACAGAAGATACGCTCAGGCGAAGCGCGTTGAAAGCATGATGATCGGCGCGGCAAAGGACGTTATATAAACAAGGAGAATCGGATATGAAACTGATCGAAACCATACATGCGGAAGGACACGTCCTCTGCCATGACATCACGGTCATAGTCAAGGACGTCAAAAAGGGCGTTGCATTCAAAAAGGGACATATCGTCACTAAAGAGGATATCCCCGCGCTTCTGGATCTCGGGAAAGATCATCTCTACGTCTGGGAGAAAAACGACGATATGTATCACGAGGACGAGGCGGCGGAGATCCTGAGACAGATATGCATGGGCGAGAACATACTGTCCTCCGGCGCACCGCGCGAGGGCAAGATCGAACTGACCGCGGCGTGCGACGGTCTGCTCGTTATAAACAGTGAAAGACTGCGCGCGGTGAATGCAATAGACGAGATCACCGTCGCCACCCGCCACGGCATGACCCCCGTCAGGACCGGGGACAAGCTTGCCGGCATGCGCGTCACTCCTCTGGTGATCGCGAAGTCAAAAATGGAAATGGTCAAAGAGACCGCAGGCGACGAGCCGCTCATGAGCGTGAAGCCCTTCATCCCCATGAAGTGCGGCATAGTGACTACCGGCAACGAGGTATTTTACGGACGCATCAAGGATACGTTCACGCCGGTCGTGACACAGAAGGCAGAAGAATATGGCAGCACGGTCTTGTGGCATGAGACCTGTCCCGACGACAGGCAGACCATAGTCGACGCTATCACGAAGATGCTGGACGACGGCGCCGATATGATACTTACGACGGGCGGCATGTCCGTCGATCCCGACGATATGACCCCCGCGGCGATCCGCGCGGCGGGAGCGCGCATAGTGAGCTACGGCGCGCCCGTGCTGCCCGGCGCCATGATGCTGGTCGGGTATTTTGAACGAAACGGCAGGAGCGTTCCCGTTATGGGCCTTCCGGGCTGCGTCATGTTCGCAAAGCGCACTATTTTCGATCTGCTGCTCTGCCGCGCCGCGGCGGGCGTTGAGATCAGCCGCGAGGATATCGCGGCGCTCGGCGAGGGCGGCCTCTGCCTCGGGTGCAAAGTGTGCACCTGGCCCAACTGCGGCTTCGGAAAATGACCGGGGACCTGCTTATACTTTCGGCAAAAAGGATGTAAAGCCATCTTTTTGTAAATTAGATTCCTGAAATATGGAAAGGAGAAAAAATGATGAAAGCAAAATCCATCGTAGCCCTCCTGCTCGCATGCGTGATGCTGCTCGGGCTTGCCGCCTGCAGCAAGGGGGGAAACAAGAAGAACGACGAACCCGTAGAGATCGTGATCTTCGCCGCGGCCTCCATGACGGAGACGCTGAACCAGATCGCTGAGCTTTACAAGAAAGTCGCGCCCAACGTGACCCTGGTTTTTAACTTTGATTCCTCCGGCACGCTGAAGACCCAGATCCAGGAAGGCGCCGAAGTCGATCTTTTCATTTCTGCGGCGCCCAAGCAGATGAATCAGCTGGACGCGTCCCAGGACTCCGAGAAAAACCCCGACGGTCTTGACTTCGTGCTGCAGGGCAGCCGCGTCAACCTGCTTGAAAACAAGGTCGCTCTGGCAGTTCCAGACGGAAATCCCAAGAACATAAACAGCTATGCCGATCTGATCCAAGGCCTCAAGGACGGAACCGTTTTTCTTGCCATGGGCAACAGCGACGTCCCCGTCGGCCAGTATACCCAGAAGATCCTGAAGTACTTCGAGCTTGACGAGGCCGAGCTTGCATCCAAGGGATGCATCACCTACGGCAGCAACGTCAAGGAAGTGACTACCCAGGTCAAAGAGGCGACCGTGGACTGCGGCATAATTTACGCGACCGACGCCTTCTCCGCCAACCTCAAGGTCGTCGACACCGCGACTGCCGAAATGTGCGGCCAGGTCATCTATCCTGCCGCGGTCATGAAAAACAGCAAGAACGCCGCGGCCGCTCAGGCTTTCCTCGATTATCTGAAGGGCGAAGAAGCGTCTGCCGTATTTGAAAGCGTTGGCTTCACCGCTCTCAGCCAGCATTGATCTTTATAATCCTGCATTATTAAACGAGCGGACGGCGTAAGCCGTTCGCTCGTTTCGAAGGGATGTGACTAAACTGGACTGGTATCCGCTTTGGAACTCGCTGCGCATAGCGCTGATATCGACAGTCATCATATTTTTCGTAGGCATTTTTGCCGCCTATCGCATATCGAAATGCCACCGTGTCGTCAAGGGCATCCTGGACGTCATACTTACGCTGCCGCTGGTGCTTCCTCCGACGGTCGTGGGTTATCTTTTGCTTCGCGTGCTCGGCCCCAACCGGCTTATAGGCAGGTGGGTGCTCACGCTGTTCGGGCTCAGACTGACCATGACCTGGTGGTCGGCCATATTCGCCACGACTGTCGTCATTTTTCCCCTTATGTACCGTACTGCGCGCGGCGCTTTTGAGAGTTTCGATCAAAACCTCGCTTACAGCGCGCAGACTCTGGGCCTTTCCAATACGTGGATATTCTGGCACATCCGCATCCCCGTGTGCAAGCAGGGGATAATGGCGGGCACCGTGCTTGCTTTCGCGCGGGCGCTCGGCGAATACGGCGCGACGAGCATGATCGCGGGCTATACGCCCGGAAGGACCGCGACCATCTCCACGACGGTCTACCAGCTCTGGCGTACCAACGACGACGCCGGGGCATTCAAGTGGGTGATGGTCAATCTTGCGATCTCCGCGGTGGTGCTGCTGGCCGTCAATATGCTTGAGGGCCGACAGAAACGGAAGGTGAAAGAATGAGTCTTGAAGTAAACATCGAAAAAGATCTCGGAAACTTTCGCCTCAACGCGAATTTCAGCGTTGAAAACGGTATCGTCGGTCTTCTCGGAGCTTCGGGCAGCGGCAAGAGCCTGACTCTCAAATGCATCGCCGGTATTGAAAGACCCGATAAGGGCAGGATAGTGCTGGACGGCGTGACCCTTTTCGACTCCGAAAAGCATATCGACCTTCCGCCTCAAAAACGGCAGGTCGGATACCTATTCCAGAATTATGCTCTTTATCCCAATATGAACGTAAAAAAGAACGTCATGTGCGGGCTGCACGGCGTAAAGGACCGCAAAGAACGCGAGAAGACGCTCGCCGATACTCTGCGTCTTTTTCAGCTCGAAAACGTCGCTGAGAACAAGCCGTCCCAGATATCCGGCGGGCAGGCGCAGCGCGTCGCCCTGGCGCGAATACTCGTCAGCAAGCCCAAGCTGCTTATGCTGGACGAGCCTTTTTCCGCGCTTGACGCCCACCTCAGGCTGCAGCTTCAGATCGAGCTCAAAAAGACCCTTTCCGCATACGACGGCGCGGTGCTCATGGTGACCCACAGCAGGGACGAGGCGTATCACATGTGCGATTCGATCACAGTCGCCGAGAACGGTGCCTTTACGCCTGTGCGCGAGGTCAAAGAGACCTTTGCCGATCCCGAGACTTTTGCCGCGGCCCGGCTGACCGGCTGCAAGAATATTGCAGGCGCAGTAAAGACCGGCGAGTACGAGGTGGAGATCCCGGAGTGGAACGTGAGATTCAAGACCGCGCGTCCCGTTAGGGACGGCGTCAAGGGCGTGGCCTTCCGCGCGCATTATCTCAATCCGCGCACCGCGGAAAACCTTTTCCCGGTTACATACGTTGACGAGATGGAAGAGCCGTTCGAATCCATAATCCTTTTCCGATATGCGGGACAGAGCGAGGATGTTCCGCCGGTTTGGTGGCGCATCCCGAAGGACAAACGTCCGCAGACCTTCCCGGACAAACTCGGCCTCGCGCCGGTCAACGTTTTGCTGCTTTACGAATAGAGCGTTATCACGCGTTTTTTCGGGTGCAGATGGTTATGGTTAGTATCATCCTGCCGTCAGTCTCCTCCCGGCGCATATCGGCCGCAAGGCCGGCCGATCTCACGGCGTCAATCGCGTGGGTCACGGCGTTGATGAATATACGCACGTCTTTTATCGCCGCTTTCTTTCTCGGCTTCGGCGGCGGAGCGGATGTGCGCATTTTTTCTATCATGGTCTCGGTCTGCTCCACCGTGAGTCTTTTTTCGGCTATCACGGCGGCCGCGCTCTGCTGGAGATAGGCGGGAAGGGCAAGAAGCGCCCGGGCGTGCCGCTCGGACAGCCCCGCCGAGATTATCTCCTTCTGCGCTTCCGGCGTGAGTTTGAGAAGGCGCAGTTTGTTCGCGACGGCGGACTGGGAAAGCCCGGTCTTTTCAGCGGCTTCCTGCTGGGTCATGCCGTAGATCGAGATCAGCCTTTTAAGGCCGTAGGCCTGCTCAAAAAAATCAAGATCCTTGCGCTGGACGTTTTCGACGATGGCCAATACCGAGCTGTCCTCGTTGGACGCGTTGATCACGCAGCATGGGATGTGCGTCAGTCCGGCGATCTTTGCGGCGCGCAGCCTGCGCTCTCCCGCGATCAGCTCGTATCCGTCGTCAAGTCTTCGCACGGTGAGCGGATTGAGCATGCCGTACCGCTTGAGACTGTCGGCCAGCTCGTTGAGCTCCTGGCGGGAAAAGCTTTTTCTCGGCTGGGCGGGGTTCGGCGAGATCATTTCCGTAGGGATACGCCTGAAAGATCCCTTTTCCTGACCGAATAGACTCATCTTCTCACGTCCTTTTATTTTGATTGTACCATCCCCGGACTGTCGCATTGAGTCGTTAAAAAAAGACGCCTTGCGGCGTCTTTTTTTAATGATGCTGTTTACCAGTTTTCTTTTATGATCCTGAGCATGTTGCCGTGGGCGATCTTGTCGATCTCGTCGTCGGTGAAGACGCGGCCCATGGCGTCGATCACCTGCGGCAGACCCGCGTAATCTTTGAATTCGAGATCGCATCCGATCCCGTCAAAGTCGGAACCGAAGGCGACGGTATCTATGCCGGCGATCTTTTTGACGTGCAGCATGTGATCGACTATGTACTGGGTCTTGGTATAGTTGCCGGAATCCTTGATGAGGAAGTCGGACATGAAGTTGATGCCCATGACGCCGCCCTTTTCGGCGAGCGCTCTGAGCTGATCGTCGGTAAGGTTCCTCGGATGGTCGCAAAGGGCGCGGCAGCAGGAGTGAGTGGCTACGAAGGGCTTTTTGCAGTGCTCGACCACGTCCCAGAAGCCGCCCTCGTTGAGGTGGGAAACGTCCGCGGTCATGCCCAGCTCCTCCATTAGCGCGAGGCAGTCGAGGCCGAAGGGTTTGAGATGCAGCATGTGCTTTTCGGGATCGGGGCTGTTGGGATATCCCAGAGTGTTTTCATGGTTCCAGGTAAAGGACATTATCCTGACGCCCTTGTCGTAAAACTCGCGTATGCGCTCTATTTTGTCTTCCACCGGGACGGCGTCCTCGATGGTAAGTATGGCCGACATCTTGCCTTCGGCGTGGTTTTTGATTATCTCATCGTAATTTCTCGCCTGAGCGATAAGGTCGCTGTTTTTTTCGATCTGCTCCACGAATACTTTGTAATGATTCTGGAAGAATTCATAGGGAGGGGCTATCTTCTTTTCGGGGGAGACGTGGCTGATGATGAATATCGCGAAGCATTGAGCCAAAGCTCCTCCGTCGCGCATTTTCAAAAGACTTATATGTCCGTCGTTTTCGCGCAGCTGCTTTGATTCCATACCGAGGCTGATGATCGTATCGCAGTGAAGGTCGATTATCCCGTGATTTGACATGTTGATCTCCTTTCTTATTGAACAAGCCGATCGAAGGCTTTTGCTATCCTGTCGGGCACGTCGGCGAAATGGTTGCCGGGGTTGCTTTCAAAGATCGCCTCGGCGCCGAGCTCCTTGAGACGGGCCAGCGTCAGGACGTATCTGTCATCCACGCTCGCCATGACCGGATTGCGCGTTTTGCCCTCGGCGTCGCCGAGAGACAAATAGATTCTGGGAGCCGACGGCTTAAGGACGCCGGACGCTATGAACTCGTCCCATTTCGGGAACCACAGCGAACCGGAAACGCAGCCGCAAAGCTCGAACGCATCGGTTTTAAACATGGCGTAGAGCGCGAAAAGTCCCGCGAGCGAATAACCGGCTATACCGCGCTTTTTCGGCTCGAGGCCGAAGGCGTTTTCGATCTCGGGCATCATATCGAGTATAAGATCGAGACTTTTGTCCGCGCCGCCTCCGAACGGGGCCGACTTTTTGAAAGCGGGCGGAGCGGGCCACGGCGAAAGTTCCCTGTCCCAGTCGAAGCCGCTGATGACCGCGAGATTGAAGCTTTTTGACGAGATCTCATAGGCCTCGGACGGTCTGTCACCGGTGCCGAGCGGCATATATATGACGGGCGCGGACGGATCGCCGCATCCGTAAAAGGCGATCTCATGGTCTTTTATCAGCATGTTACTCTCCTTTTTCGAGATCGGCGCGCTTGAGGATGAACTTCACGAACTCCTCGCACGTGCCCTTGGTGAAGCCGTCCTTGGCTACGTAGATATAGGTCTTGTTGCCCATGTCCAGCAGATAAAGGTGTTCTGTCTCGGCCATCTTCTTAAGATCGTCGTACTGATATATGCGAGTCTCTCCGCTGGACACCGTCTCCACGGTTATATCCAGCTCGGCGAAAGCCACGCGTATGTCGAGATAGTCTCTGTTCGAATTATGTATATACGTCTCGAAAACCTTTTTGGACGTCCTTTTCGGCATGGATATCGTCAGATAAGCGTAGATCGCGGCAAAAGCCAGTATCGCGGCACCGAGCCATATTTCCTTAAGGAAGAAGCAGAGCACGGCGAGGATGATGAAAAAGCCTGCGCCGATATAGGTGAACATCCTGTTTTTTCGGCTGACGGTCGCGGAGACTATTTCATATAAAAGGGACTGCGTGATCCTGCATACGTTTTCAAAGATAACGTCCATTTGTTAACCAACCTTATCTATTTGATTGAGTTTTTTCGAAATAATGCAATATTTAAGCACTTTTTTATGACTTTATATTACAATAATTGACAAAAACACAAAAGAGTATAAAATATTGTATAGTTCTTTATAATTATATCAGCCGTTTTGCCGGCAACGTAATGAACTGAAACAAATTTGCCAAAGCGGGGGACAAATGACATATTATGAAAAAATACGCGAGATCCGTCAGAACTACGGCTATACTCAGACCCAGATAGCCCAGATCCTTTCTGTTGGTCAGCGCACCTACTCAGATTACGAGAGCGGGAAAATAAGGATACCTGTTGAATGCGTAATCAAGCTGGCGAAGTTTTATAACGTCGATATGAATTATATCACCGGAGTCAGCCAGATACGCAAACCGTACTGCAAGAAATAAACTGTGAATACGACGAGAGCGGAAGGGGATAAACCTTCCGCTTTTTTGCGCAAGATCTGTCGCTTGACACATTGTATTAAATCACGAAAACGCATACAAGTCAAATCGCCCGCCCTTTACGCGCCTGCGCCGCGGGTGTATAATAGACGCGTGGATCGAACCACGCAAACGACGTTAAGGAGGATGCTTATGAAATTTCACGAAATGAAATACGAACGGCCTGACAGCGAGCAGGTAAAGCGTAAGGCTTCGGAGATTATCCTCAAACTCAAGAATGCGAAAACGTACGCACAGGCCCGCGAAGCTTTCGTCGAGTGGGACGCCGAGACAAAAAAGCTTGAAACGGAGTCGACTCTTGCGGCCGTCCGCCATTCCATAGATACGCGGAACGAGTTTTACGACGCCGAAAGCGGTTTCTGGGACAGCTTCGGCCCCGAGCTCGGGGAGTTCACTCAGGAGTGGACCAGGGCGATGCTGGAAAGCCCGTTCAGACAGGACTTTTCAAACGAATTCGGAGATCTGATGTTTGTAAACGCCGAGCTCGAGCTCAAGTCGTTTTCTCCCGAGATCATCCCGTCGCTCAAAAGGGAAAACGAGCTCGTAGACGAGTACAACAAGCTGCTGGCGTCCGCACAGATAGAATTCGAGGGCAATACCTATACTCTGTCCCGACTCTCCATTTTCAAGACCGACGGAAACGACGAGCGCCGCCTCGCCGCCTGGAAGGCGGAAGGGAAATGGTACAAGGCCAATCAGGAAAAGCTCGATTCCATATATGACGAGCTCGTCCATCTGCGCGACGGTATGGGCAAAAAGCTTGGCTTCGACGGTTATACGGGCATGGGCTACTGCCGCATGGGCAGGAACTGCTATACCAAGCAGGACGTCGAGAAGTTCCGCGCCGCCGTCGTCAAATATCTCGTGCCGGTCGCGGATTCTGTCATGCGCGAGCAGGCGAAGAGACTGGGCAAGCCCTATCCGCTCTCCTTTGCCGACGCGGCCCTTGACTTCAGAAGCGGCAACCCCAGGCCCGCGGGAGACGAAGAGTATATCCTGGCGCAGGGCAGAAAGTTTTATGACGAGCTTTCTCCCGAGACGAGCGCTTTCTTCCGCACCATGCTCGACAACGAGCTGATGGACGTCCGCTCCACCGAGGGCAAGATGGCCGGCGGATACTGCACGGGCATCCTCTCCGAGGAGGTGCCGTTCATATTCGCAAACTTCAACGGGACGCAGGGCGACGTCGAGGTGGTCACCCACGAAGCGGGGCACGCCTTCGCTTACTGGATGAACAGAAAACGCTTCCCCCACAGTCTGGCATGGCCTTCCATGGAGGCCTGCGAGGTCCATTCCATGAGCATGGAGTTCTTCGCCTGGCCGTGGGCCGGCGGCTTCTTCGGCGCGGACGAGCGCAAGTTCCTTTACAGCCATCTCGCGAACGCCGTCACCTTCATTCCGTACGGCACGATGGTGGACCATTTCCAGCATATCGTTTATGAGAAGCCCGAGCTGACCCCCGCCGGCCGTCACGCCGAGTGGAAGCGCCTTCTCGGTATCTATATGCCCTGGATGAAGCTGGACGGTGACATCCCGTTCTACGCCGAGGGCGAAGGCTGGCAGCGTCAGACGCATATCTATTCCTCGCCGTTCTATTACATAGACTACTGCCTGGCGCAGACGGTCTCTCTCGAGTTCTGGGAGATGATCCAGAAAGACAGGAAGGACGCCTGGGAGCATTACATGGCCTATACCGTGCAGGGCGGCAGCCGCACGTTCACCCAAATGCTGGAAAAAGCGGGGCTTGTGACTCCGTTCGACGAAAGCTGCCTTAAGAGCGTTTGCGAGAGGGCAAGGGACTGGCTCGATAATTACGATCTTTCGGGAGTCAAATAAAACGAAAATGCGGCCGGAACGCTTCCGGCCGCATCATTTTCAAACGTATCGAACAAAAAGCCCCTGAAGGCCCTTTGCCGGGTTTTCAGGGGAGATATATCCTGGTGATCCATCGGAGATTCGAACTCCGGACACCCTGCTTAAAAGGCAGGTGCTCTGCCTGCTGAGCTAATGGATCATATGGCTGGGATGGCAGGAATCGAACCTGCGAATGCCAGAGTCAAAGTCTGGTGCCTTACCGCTTGGCGACATCCCAATTTGCTTGTCCCCAAGTGGG
>JAEEGL016700287.1_pt1 | contig 12442 bp, 12 predicted proteins | sample 9134231 | NCBI WGS metagenome assembly JAEEGL01 (sample SAMN16246548, study PRJNA631951) | gut metagenome | biome: gut microbiome; feature: rumen; material: fiber-attached | host: Bos | place: Iran: Karaj | collected 2018-10 | reverse complement strand
TAATGTTGAAGCCAATAATTGAATAAATCCACCTATACCTATTACTATCTTAGCCCATAGAGGCATATCAACAAATGATACTATTGCAATTATTGCAATAAAGAATGTTATACTTATTGCCATTAATACAATTTCAATATTCAATAACCTCTTATCTGATTCTTCTTTTTGTTTTACCATTTCAATTAAATTGAGTTCTACTTGTTTGTTATATTTTTCCATTTCTAGTTCCTCCCCTGTTAACAATTCATTTACACTAATTCCAAGCACTTCACATAATTCTAACATGATAGATGAATCTGGCATTGCTTTTCCACATTCCCATTTAGATATAGCTCTATCGGTTATATTAAGTTTTTCAGCTAATTGCATTTGTGTTAAGTTTTTCTTTTTTCTACAATCAGCTATGAATTTACCAATCTTTTCTAAATCCATATTTCTTCCTCCTTGCAATTTCAGTGTAAATGATTATTTATAACAAGTCTACAAACCAGTGGTTGAGTTAGGGGATTTTAAGAAAAAAAACCACTAGTTGAGTACAAATCATATAAATTCACATTATTATTATTTTTTTTGAGAATTTTTTGCAAAGTATGTATCACTTTTTTAGGATTTTACTAAAAAATAATTCTCATTTTAATGTAACTATAAGAAAAGCGAAAAACGGCTATTGGTGGAGCGTACTCTCCTAAACCCGAACCAACTAATTATTTATCTCTTGGAAGAATTCTATTTCTTCTCCAATAGGTCCTTTTACAAAAGAAATAATTGCCTTAAGATGTGATAAACATATTTCTTTTGGTTCAGTTATAACATCATACCCAGCGCTTCTGACTCTTTCGGTCAATACCTTTGTGTCAGTAACAGATAAAGCAAAGTGCCTAATCGTTCCTTTAGGCGATATTTCTCCATTATAAAATACTTCAATTATACCAGAACCGGTATCGATCATTATGCCTGTATCCCATTCGTTACAAATATCTAGTCCTAATATATCTCTATAAAAATATATTACTTTATCTATTTCGTTTTTACTGCATTTCATCGAAATATGATGAATGCCTTTTATTATACTATTACTCATATTTAGCACCTCTGACTATTCTCAATTACAATTTGATTATAGTCAATTATCGCAATTATATCAACACTTTAAAGATAATCGCAATTACTAGAATCGGGTTCTAACGGTACGCCTTTACTGTCGCAAACTCAATCACAAGATATAATTGCAACAAACAAAAAAGGCTTGATACTATGTATCAAACCTGTTGTTTTTTATTGGTGGAGATGATGGGAATCGAACCCATGTATATAACCCAGTCCAAATTGCTTTCTACATGTTTATCTTATTATTAATCTTCATTACCCCTAAGTAAATAAGCATACCAAATGGTAACTACACTCTATTGAATTCGTTATACTATCCTAGAGTAGTGGATAATATAATATATCCTACTGAATTGTCAGAAGGTCTACAGTGGCAGGAACGCTATAGAGTTCTGTCGCTTGAACTAATTAGCAAGCGAATGCATAGTTAGCTTGAGTATTTCTACCAGCTAAGAATGCGTAATCATTGTTTTCTTCAGCGTTTATTAAAAACCCCGACGTTGTTAAGGAAGACTACTCCCACATGCTTACAATTCTTTCTAAATCACAGCGAATCCAGTACATCCCCGTGTATAATTAATATAGCACAAAAAATTAATATTTATAAGAGTCCTTTATCATTTTGTCCATATTTCTATTAACATCACGTTCCTTTATAGCTTCTCTTTTATCATGAAGCTTCTTACCACGTGCTAGTGCTATCTCAATTTTAACAAGTGATCCCTTAAAATAAGCCTTAGTGGCTACTAGGGTTAAGCCATCAAGATTAATCTTAGATACTAGCTTATCACATTCATGCTTATTAAGTAATAGCTCTCTTGTTCTTAGCTCCTCATGATTAAATATGTTACCATGCTCATATTTAGCAATAAACATATTTAATATATATGGTCTATTATTTTTCATAATTACATAAGCATCATTGATATTACACATACCCTGTCTGATTGATTTAATCTCAGTGCCCTTAAGCTTAATACCAGCCTCAAAGGTATCAAGTAAAAAATATTCAAATGATGCTTTTTTGTTTTGACATATAATCTTCATTTCCTTAATACCTTTCTCTAGTATCATCCTTTAGTGCAAAATAGATACATCTTTCCTCTCTATCTGCCATAGTAACTATTATATCAACTCTATCACCTAGATGATATATTTTATTTGCTGTTTCACAGCTATTATCCTTATCATTTACATAATAATATTTATTAGCATTTCTAAATAGGAATAGGCCTTCTATTCCCATCTCAAGCTCAATGAACATACCAAATGCTGTTATAGATGTAATAACACCAGTATATTCCTTATTAATATTATCCTCCATATACCAAGCGTATAGCATATCATTGACGCTACGCTCACAATCAACTGATCTTCTTTCACTTGATGAATTCTTCATAGCTATATCAAGCATTATAGAATTATAATACTTTAAATCCTTCTCAAATTTAACTGATGGATGTATTAATAGCTCCTTAATCATTCTATGTGTCATTAAATCAGGATATCTTCTAATAGGAGACGTAAAATGACAATAGTAATTTAATGCTAAGCCGTAGTGACCAATATTTTGATTAGAATATTTAGCCTTCATCATACTTCTTAGCAGCATATTACTGATAATATCCTTATTAGGATTATCAGATATATTAGATAATACATTTTGGATTTCCTTTGGATGAATATCATTTTTGATATTCTTAATGTCAACACCCATATTAGCTATTTCCTTAAATGTATTGTGTAGCTTCTCCTGATCTGGCTTTTCATGGATACGATATATTATTGGTAAACCCATAATATTCATATGATAGGCTACTGTTTCATTAGCCTTAAGCATAAAATCCTCTATTAGCTTTTCAGCATCCATTCTATCTCTTCTAATTATTTCAATAGGCTTACCATTATTATCAAGTTTAAATGAATATTCTACAGTATCAAATTCAATACCACCCTTTTTAGTTCTTTGGGCTCTAATGATATTAGATAAATCCCTCATCTTTAATAACATATCATAGATATCATTATATTCTTCTATTAATTCCTTATCACCATCAAGGATTTTATTAACCTTATTATAGGTCATTCTATGATGAGAATTAATAACACTTTCAAAGATTTCATAATTAACTAAATTACCCTTAAGATCAATTTCCATTTGGCATGATAATGTAAGTCTATCAACTCCCTCATTTAGTGAGCAAATACCATTAGATAGCTTATGTGGTAGCATAGGTATTACTCTATCTGCAAGATATACACTAGTTCCACGCTTAAGTGCTTCCTTATCAAGTGGATGAGAGAATTTAACATAATTAGAAACATCAGCTATATGAACACCAAGTGAATAATTACCATTAGGTAATATTTCTAGATATACAGCATCATCAAAATCCTTTGAATCATCACCATCTATAGTGATAATATTTAAATCCCTTAAATCACGTCTACCATTATATTCATTAGGTAATACCTCATTTGGTATTTCATCAGTTTCCTTAAGCGTTTCCTCATCAAATTCTAGATTGAATCCATATTCCAAGGCAATCTTAGTTATTTCAATATTAGGATCGTTTATATTACCTACTACCTTAAGATTACTAATAGTCATAATAGATGATATGTATTTTAAATCAGCTTTAACTATAGAATCCTTTACTATTCCATTTAGATCATCATTATTTAGCTTTATTTCTACTGGTAAATCAGGCATAGTTGATGAAAGAATATAGCGATATTCAATACCATGCTTAGTTTTCTTTGTTTTTTCCTTAATTACACCAACAATAAAATCATAATAATGCTTAGCTACGCTATATAATATAGCAACATTATCATATTTATCAATAAATATATTAACTAAATCTCCTCTAAAGGCATTCTCTCCTGTCATAGATTCAACATTATATCTTGTATCATCTATAATAACAAAAGGACTACCATTCTTAGAGGTCCTAAGCTCAGCCTCAATTAGCTTAACATAGGCTATACCATAATAATTAATCTTAACAATTTTATTATTGGCTACCATTTCCTCTAGAGTAATTTTAGTGTCATCTAATGACGCACCAAGTGCTCTTGAGGCTTCATTTAATGAATATGGAATACCATTAAGCTTTTCTAGAATATAATCCTCATCATTTAATTTATATTCATTAATTATTATATTCTTCTTTTTAGTATTAGCCTTATATATACCACTCTTAAGCTTAGTAACAAGCTTATCATATTCTAGCGATGCTAAAATCTTAGATAATAATACATCATCAATGTTAAATTTTTCCTTTAATGAATCAAATGTTTCTTCATTATTTGATATTACCTCAAATATTTCCTTTTTCATTTAGCATCACCACCCTTATAGAAAATAAAATGAGATTCGAATGAATCTCATTAATTATTATATAGCAGTATGGATTATAACTGCAGATATTACTAATGCTACAAACACTACAGCGATAATAGCTGTTGTTCTTTGCATAAATAATTCTACACCACGTGTCTTTTGTGTTTTAAATAAATCTGACTTACTACCATTAAATGCATCATTGATATCATCCTTTGAACCCTGAAGCATTACGATTACTATTAATAAGATTGCTGCGATAAGCACAAATATGTCAATTATGAACTTCATAAGGAAACCTCCATTCATTCAAACGTCGAATTAATTATACAAAAAATAGACTTTTATTTCAAGTTATTTTTTTAATATGTACTAATTAGGAAATAGTGTCAAAAATAAGAACAAGATCTTTCTTTTTATCACTAAATTTATATGCTGATAACGCATCATTAATGAATGTAGTATTATCATCAAAATTAGAATGAATTTTTAATAATACATCATCCTTATTTACATAATCTCCTGGCTTCTTTAATAGCTCAATTCCAACACTAAAATCAATATTATCACCAAGCTTTAATCTACCCGCACCTAATCTACATGATATTTCACCTATTTTTAGAGCATCGATTTCATCAACATAGCCTTCCTTTGGTGATTTAACTAAAATGATATTTTTAGCCTTCCTAAAGCTGTTAACATCTAGGATATAATTAACATCTCCATCCTGGTATTTAACTATTTCCTGCATTTTATTAAATGCCTTACCAGATTTAATAGAATCAATTACTAGCTTTTCAGCCTCATCCATTGATATATTCTTAGCTAATGATACGATATGGCTTGAGAAATGAATAACAAGCTTACTAAAGTCATTATCTATTTCGCCCTTAACCATTTTAATAGCCTCTATCATTTCAAGGCTATTACCAACATTATAGCCTAAAGGTGTAGACATATCAGTAATATTAGCTATTACCTTTTTGTTATATCTTTTACCTAGCTCAACCATTGTTTTAGCAAGTAATCTAGCATCATCTAAATTCTTCATAAATGCTCCACTACCAACCTTAACATCAAGTAGGATTATATCAGCACCACTTGCAAGCTTTTTTGACATTATTGATGATGCGATTAAAGGTATAGAATCTACTGTACCTGTAACATCTCTTAATGAATATAGCTTTTTATCTGCTGGAACTAAATTTTTTGTTTGTCCACTGATAGCTATTCCGATATTTTTTAAATTATCATATATTCTATCCTCTGGTAAATTAACATTAAAGCCATTAATAGATTCAAGCTTGTCAATTGTACCTCCAGTATGTCCAAGACCTCTTCCACTCATTTTTACGGCCTTTATATCTAGGCTTCCAACGATAGGAAGTAGGGCAAGTGTTACCTTATCTCCAACACCACCAGTTGAGTGCTTATCAAACTTAATACCCTCTACATCACTAAAATCTAGTATGTCACCTGTTTTAAGCATTACATCAGTTAGGTTATATGTTTCCTCAAATGTCATACCATTTAAGCATATTGCCATTAACAATGCACTAACCTGATAATCAGCTACCTCATCATTAATATAGCCATTAACCATATATTCAATTTCTTCTCTTGTAAGCTCATGCTTATTTTTCTTTTTTATAATAATATCTATTGGATTCATTTTAACGCTTTGTACACTCCTAACAATATTATTTTAAAGTTTTTATCTACTGAATAGTTCTTTATTGAATTATAGAAGCCCTCACTTTGGCTTTTTAAAATACTAAATTCAATAAAGAAATTATATCTACCCATACCTGTTTTATCTGGTCTAGATAAAATAGATTTTAGATTTATATTATGATCATGGAATCCCTTTAATATTTCAAATAATATACCTGGTCTATCTGTAATAGATGTAATAACTATAGAAACATCAAAGTCATCATCATATTTATTTAATTCCTTTTTATTATCTAAAACAAAGAATCTTGTTTCATTATTTTTACTATCAGCAATATGCATTTTAACAAGAGGAAATTTATTATTCTCAAGTGCATGCATAGGAATGATAGCACCAAAGCCTGGCTTTGATTCTAATAGTCTATTTAAGCTTTCAATATTACTTTCTGTTTTAACTACACTGAATGTGTTATTCTCAATAAAATTAAGGCATTGTCCATATGCTTTAAATTGAACGTATATTTCCTTAACATCCTCTATTTTTTCTGTGTTAGCTACAAAAGCAAAATCAATATCAAGCTTCATTTGCTCTCTAATAGTAAGATGATTTTTAATGATTTTATCCATTGTTTCCATAACGAAGCCATCAAGTGAATTCTCAAATGGAACAATAGCTATAGTATCATCAGATACCATATCTATAGCTTTAATAATTGATGGATAATATTCTATTTCGTATTGATTATTGCTATATCTTTTAGCAACAATATCACTATATGTTCCCTCAGGACCTAAGCATGCTATCTTTTTCATAAATTTCTCCTTCATAAAGTGGAATCATTTTATAATTATTCTTATTATCAAAATAATATATGCTCTTATCCTGATAATCCTTAAGAACAAATATTTTATCCTTATCAATTACTAAGGCTGTATCCTCTTCTATACCAAATGATGGTAAATCATATTTTCTTATTTCATCATTATATACTACTAAATCCTCATTTTGATAATGTGGACAAATTGATATATGTATTAAATCTAAGCAATTAACCATCTTATAATTATAATTATGGAAATTATCACTAAACATATATTTATCGCCCATAGATATTTTTGTTAGTAGCATGGCTCCAGCTGATGAGCCTATTATTATCTTATCGGTGTTTATATATTTAGCTAGGATTTTATCTAGCTTATATTTGATGAATATATCAACTAAATCATCAGATACTCCACCAGCTATATATAAAATATCTGATTCATTTAGATATTCATCAAATTTATCAATATTTTCTAATGTTAAATTAGTTATTTCACAATCTATATCATGGATAAGCTTATGAAATTTATCTATTGATGAATCAATTTTATTGATGGTAGCGTAAGGGCAAAACAAAACCTTTGGCCTTTTATTATTTACAAGGGCAAATAGTCTTTTTTCTATTTTGTTTTCAGTGCTATCCTTACCTTTTCCACCAATTAACGCAATCATAATTCCTACCTAGGCTTTGCCTCTAATCTATAAATTGGACCAAGCTTACTCCATTTATCCTCAAATTCAGTTGTGATATTAAATGGGTATTTTTCTAAGTCCTTATGTAAATCTAATGAAATATTATGTATTTCATAATTATTCTCATTTAAAGACTCTAGAGAATATTCAAATAATCCTCTATTATCAGTTTTAAAATGTATTTCTCCATCCTTATTTAATATTTCTCTATATTGAGCAAGGAATAATGGAGATGTTAGTCTTCTCTTAGCATGGTGCTTCTTAGGCCATGGGTCAGAGAAATTTAAATATATTCTATCTAATTCACCCTTAGAAAAATATTCATTAATTGTATTAGCATCAATAATACATAGCTTTAGGTTTGGTATATTATCATCTGATACCTTTTCTAATGCTCTTAATAATACTGAATCATATTTTTCTATAGCTATATAATTTATATCTGGGTTGTTTTTAGAAAGGGTTGATATGAATTGACCCTTACCACAGCCAATTTCTATATGAATTGGATTATCATTACCGAATACTTCCTTCCACTTACCCTTAAATGAAATAGGATCCTCGATAAAATAATTACCATCCATTAGCCTTTCCTTAGCATTTTTTACTTTTCTTAGTCTCATCTTGTAAGCTCCTTAATAGCTAAATAGTAAACCTTGATTGCATCAAAGTAATCATCAAGCTCAAAATATTCATTTGATATATGGCAGCAATCTGGTTTATTTGGCTTCATTGGTCCAAAGGCTACAGCATTTTTCATCTCTCTAGCGTATGTACCACCACCAATAGTAATTGGATCACTCATATCACCTGTAACATCTCTATAGGCCTTTAATAGCTTAGTAACAAGCTCACTCTTAGGTGATACATAATGACGGCATGAGCCATCTGGCTTAGTATATGTATAGCCAAATTCAGTACATATCTTCTTTAATGAATCCTCTATCATAGTAAAGGCCTCATCGATTGGACATCTACAGTTTACACCAAGCTCAAATTTATTATCCTTAAGCTTAAATATAGCAACATTACTTGTTAAATCACCAAGCTCCTTATCATATGAATAATAGCCTGCCTTTTTACCATAGTTATCAAATAAATAGTATTTATCTATAAATTTAGCAATCTTAGAATCTGTATATTCTGATAAGAATTTAAATAAAATAAATATAGCATTTAATCCCTTATTTGGCATAGCAGCGTGTGATGCAACACCATAGGCGATATATTTATCATCCTTGATTTCACCATTATAATTATTCTTTGATAGGAATTCCTTAAATTCCTTTTTTAAATCTAATGATAGCTTCATACTGGCAACTGATGGGACCATATTTAACCTTGTTCCTGCATCAAATTCAGTAATTATTCCATCAGATTCTCCGTTGATGAAATAAGATATAATTGCCTTTTCGCCATAGATAAGTGGGAATTCAGCATCAGGTGAGAATGCTAAATCTGGAGTTTTTTCATGCTCAAGATAATATTCTAAGCATCTAGAGCCAGATTCCTCATCACAGCCTGCGATTAATCTAATTCTCTTATTTGGCTTAAAGCCCTCGTCATGTAATATCTTCATAGCTACGAATGAAGCAACAAGTGGTCCCTTATCGTCCTGAGTACCACGGCCATACATTTTACCATCCTTAATAACTAGCTCGAATGGATTTGTTTTCCATTCATCTATAGTAACTGGTACTACATCTAGGTGAGCAAGTATTCCTAATACCTCATCACCCTCACCATATTCAATATGGCCAGCATAGTTATCTAAATTCTTAGTAGTAAAGCCTAGCTTTTTACCTTCATTTAATAAATACTCAAGTGCCTTTTTATTATTCTCCCCAAATGGAGCATCAGATTCAGGCTTATATTCTCTTAATACTGTATCAAATGCTATTAAATTCTTTAATATGTTTAATCCATATTCCTTGTTTTCTTCTATTTTCTTATCTAAGTTTTCCATAATGACTCCCCCTTAAAAAGTAAAAAATAAATCATTATCGCTAATGATTTATTCAATGCTTATATTAGATTTCCTTACCTAAACCAAGTGATACTATTTTCTCTGAAATAGCTTCTAAAGCTTCGTTCTCGTCTTCACCATCGCATCTAACTTCAATCACAGCTCCGCTATAAATACCTAATGACATAACTCCCATAATTGATTTAAAGTCCACGATAGTTTTAAGTGCCTCAAGTGTGATATGAGAATTAAATTCCATACAGCAATTTACTAATGTTGTAGCTGGACGAGCATGAATACCTGTCTCGTTAGTTATTTTAAATGATCTTTTTACCATACTTTATAACCTCTTTTCTAATTCCCTTTTAATAAGGTCACTATCATGTCTAAATAATGTTTTTATTGTATTGCCTGTAACAAATACACCATTAGTAGATATTTCCTTTAGCTCGTTAAGCTTTACAATATCTAAATCCTTAACCTCTATTTTTAATCTACCATTATCTGTAGATACATTAGAGATATTATTTTTATCTCCATATAGAGTAATAATATTATTGATGAATTCCTCATCAATTTTTATTTTTGGTGCTTTATTTCTTCTTTTTAGAATAACAAATGTTGAGCATAAGCTACCTAGTAAAGCAACACCAGCTACCACTGATATAATAATTATTGTTGTAGCATCCATTAAAAACATAACATCACCTTCATTTTGCACATTACTATTATATAATATATTATATAATTTTTTCAAGGAAATTAATTAGCCATTAATTTTACTAATACTGCCTTTTGAGCGTGAAGTCTATTTTCTGCCTCTTCAAAAATTTCATCAGCATGAGCCTCAAATACCTCTTCAGTAATTTCCTCACCACGGTGAGCAGGAAGACAATGCTGTACCATACAATCCTTATTAGCTACAGCCATCATTTCCTTATTTACCTGATAGCCCTTAAATGCCTTTTCTCTCTTTTCCTTTTCGCCCTCTTGACCCATAGATGCCCATACATCTGTAAATATTACATCAGCATCCTTTGCAGCAACCATAGGGTCAGTAGTCATTTCAAACATACCTGGATAGCCCTTAGCAAATTCTTGGATATGCTCACATACCTCATATTCCTTTGGTGAGGCAATTGAAACACGCATACCTAGTCTTAAGCATCCAACAATGATTGAGTTAGCCATATTATTACCATCACCGATAAATACAGCCTTTAAGCCCTCAAATGAGCCCTTAAATTCTCTAATTGTCATTAAATCAGCTAATACCTGACATGGATGACAATAATCTGTTAATGCGTTAACTACAGGGATAGAACCAAATTTAGCAAGGTCCTCTACTTCCTTTTGAGCATATGTTCTAATCATAATACCATCAAGATAACGTGATAATACTCTAGCAGTATCCTGAATAGGCTCTCCACGTCCAATTTGTAAATCTCTTGATGAAAGGAATAATGCTTGGCCACCTAGCTCATGCATACCTACCTCAAATGATACTCTTGTTCTTGTAGATGATTTTTGGAAAATCATACCAAGTGTTTTACCAGCTAAAATTGGATGAGGAATTTTATTCTTCTTTTGAAATTTAAGCTGATCTGCAAGATTTAATATATCAAGTAGCTCTTCCTTTGATAATTGCTCTAAAGTTAATAAATGCTTCATAATTTAATCCTCCATTCCCTTAAGTAACAAATCTAAACCTTTGTTTAAATCTTCCTTAGAAATATTAAGTGGTGGTAATAATCTAATCTTATTCTTAGCAGTTAAAGCTATTACACCATTTTCTATTCCTTTAGCAACTATATCAGCTGCCTTATATTTTTCATCAATTTCAATTCCGACCATTAGTCCCTTACCTGAAACTGATTTTACATTCTTATTATTTTTAAGCTTTTCATCGATAAAGGCTCTCATCTCTCTTACGTGATTTAAAAGCTTATCATCGATTCTTGAAATAACTGAATATGCTGCACTAGCACAAATTGGGTTTCCACCAAATGTAGTAGCGTGCTGTCCGTAGCCTAATGTGTTTTCTACCTTGCTAGAGAATAATATAGCTCCAAAAGGAAGTCCTCCTGCTATACCCTTAGCTGTTGTTACAACATCAGGATGAACGCCATATTCCATATAGCTATATAAATAGCCACATCTACCATTACCTGTTTGTACCTCATCAACGATAAATACTAGATCCTTCTCCTTACAAACCTTTTCGATATGCTTGATAAATTCAGGAGTAAGTGGATTAACACCACCCTCGCCTTGAACTGTTTCAATCATAATAGCACATGTTTTATCAGTAATTAGGCTATCTAGATTTTCAATATCGTTAGCTATAGCGTGCTTAAAGCCACCAACGAATGGGAAGAAAAATTGATGGAATACATCCTGTCCTGTAGCGGATAGGGTAGCTATTGTTCTACCATGAAATGAATTAACTAATGTAATAATTTCATTTCTGCCTTCACCATATTTATCAAATGAATATTTTCTTGCAGTTTTAATTGCACACTCATTTGATTCTGCACCACTATTAGAGAAGAAAACCTTCTTCATTCCAGTTTTTTCGCATAATAGCTTTGCAAGCTTTACCTGTGGCTCGCTATAATAAAGGTTTGATGTATGTTGAAGCTTATGAGCCTGCTCGCAAACAGCGTTAATCCACTCATCATCACATACGCCATATATATTAGTTCCAATGCCTGATGAAAAATCGATATATTCCTTACCGTTCTCATCTATTAGCTTAGAACCCTTTCCCTTTGTTAAAACAACATTAAATCTTTTATATGTATTTAATATGTTTTCCTTATCCTCTTTA
>JAEEGL015925612.1_pt1 | contig 12442 bp, 8 predicted proteins | sample 9134231 | NCBI WGS metagenome assembly JAEEGL01 (sample SAMN16246548, study PRJNA631951) | gut metagenome | biome: gut microbiome; feature: rumen; material: fiber-attached | host: Bos | place: Iran: Karaj | collected 2018-10 | reverse complement strand
AGAGGCGTCCCCGAAGGAGCGACTGGAGGCGGGCGACCTCGTTCATTGCTTCCACGGCCTCCGGCACGTCCATCCGGCCGAAGCCGAACAGCCTGCGCACCCTGTGCCCGTTCTTCTGCTCGACGTGGGCGTTGTCATTCTTCTTGTAGGGCCGGGAACGGGACCGGACAGCCTTGGGGAAGATGCGGCGGAAGTCCCTCCGCAAATGTCCGTTGAGAAATTCGGGGCCGTTGTCGGAGTTCACGCCGGTCTTGCCGGTGGTTAGGCCGCTCCCTATAGGACAGCCGCCGAATCGCGTTTTCCCGACTCATGCCCATCGCGGCGCAGAACTGGTCGAGATATGCGCCCTTGTCCTTCTTGTCCGTCAACTCCCCGTACCACCGTCGCGTCAGGAGAACGTAGTTATTCTTCTCTTCCTTCGTTATGTCCATGCCTTCTATTTTCGGTGACGCGACTTATGACGCAACCTAGAAAACAGCCAAACAGTTTTCGGTGACGGAAATTATGACGCACCGCGGCATACAGACAATCTCTGGACAACAGGTTATAAATTTGTTACCATGCTACCATCATGAAAGAACATGTTTATTCCACTCAGTTTGCGTTGAGATCCTTTTGCGAAGGCGAGTCGTTCGAACATTCGCTTTGCTCAGAAACGATTGCGAGAATGTTCCATAGGACTCGCCTTTGTGGCAGGGAATGCCCATACAGCAAGATATACATTTGTCATTGGGCGCCATCGACCGAGAGAATGGTAGGCTTGTCATCGGCCATGTGGGCGATCATCTTCCACGCATAGGGACATCGAAGAACAGTTGACTTTCACTAACGAGGGCTGAAAATGACAACCAGTGACAAACAGAAGCAGAGGTCTTGCCTTTACGATCTTGGATGGATCAGGCAAAAAGGCGAATGGTTGAGCGAATTGAAAGGATTCGCGCATCTATCCTGGGTTAACATGGAAGAAATGGAACGAACCATGCGAACCCAAATTATGGACGGTTCCGCATATCGTCAATCCGACAAGGCTAAGAAGGCTGCCAGCGAGGCGGTTGCCAGTTATATCGTTCTCGATACAGGTGTCGTCGGGAAGGATGGAAGTGATGGCAAAAACAAAAAAATCCTAATCGTTTTTTCCAGAAATGATTTCGGGATGTGGCGAGGGATTGATTTTGAATGGGGTTCGATTGCGGATGGTCTGGAAGATGATGACGAATCTGATGTCCAGGACTCCAGCGCCCAGAAAGACATACAGACGCTTTACAAAGATGTTTTCCTGCCACCGGAGTTTGGATGGGAACAAAAGCTTTCCAGCATCGCCGTAGAGGAACCTTGGCCTGCGGGAAACATGTTGTATTACCTTGCACGAGTCTATACGGCATCTCTTGCGTCCAATGGTGTAAAGGAGAGCGACAGTAGGGAATGGATGGCTTTTAATACGGGGCTTGTTTCCCGCGCGAACTTAAACCCGATTGTGGCCATTTGCAAAAAGTATGAAGAGCATCCACCTTGCACATGGAAGTTAGACCGGTTTTTGGCATGGGACGAAAAGGACTCACAACTTGAAAATCGTATTTTGAGGAAGAAATTTCGTGGTGATTTGCCGCCTTGTCCTCTGTTCTTTGATTTCGATGCCTTTCGTCCGATACCTACGAGCAAAGTATTGCCAATTGACGAAGATATCTTTAAAGATGAATTCCGCAAATGGCTCCCCCCGGAAATAATCCGGAAAATCACGGAAGACGATTGCCATTCCTCCGACATTGAAACCGACCTAGACAGCCTTGAACAGGCCTATGTTGCTGGCAATAGTGCCAAAGACGAAAAAAAGTATTTGTTCAACCGGATTATCAGGGCACTTGGAGGAATGGACATCGTTTTGGAAAAAGCCATCGCCAGTCTTTCTTACGCATTTGATATGTCGAAAAGGCGTCTTTCGTGGGAATTGACCGCAGCCGTTCCGGCTTTCCATGAGAATCATGTCTTCTACCTTCTGCCTCTTTCCTTTGGGAAAGACCCGATGTCTGTTGATCTGGTGCTTGTCCTTGAATGCGAGCATGAAGAAGCGACAAATGAGGATAAGTATCGGCCTAGGAAGCTTATTACTCTCAAATATGCGCATCGCTTTGCGCGTTGCCTGGGCCCCTTGAGTGCTTATTGGCTTCGAGAGTCTATAGGGGAAATTATGGGGTAACCCTTTGTCGTTTCTAAAGACAAGGAGTCGCAATATGAACGAACCTGAATGGCCATTCGTAGGTCTTGAGTACCTAAAAAAAAAGGTCGATGGAATAGCAAAGTTCCCAGTCAATATCCTCATACAAGGAGAATCTGGGACTGGCAAGTCAGAATTGGCACGATATATTCATGAACAATCAGGATTAAGATACAGCAAAAAAATTGGGCTTGAGAATCTGAATAAGGAAGGCAAGCTCTGTAAAATGTTGGAACGAAACGGTTTTTCAAAGGATTCGCGCGATGACGATAACCCCACGGACAATTCTCTTCACGAGATAAGCGCGAGTCAACCCGAAGGCATCGTTGAAGGTGAACTATTTGGTTATGTAAAAGGCGCATTTACGAGTGCCAGCGAAGATGGGCAGCCCGGCGCATTTCTAGCGGCGAATCAAGGTACGCTTTTCATTGATGAGATTGCGGACTGTCCCAAGGCGCTTCAATACAAGTTGCTGACTGTTATTCAGCCGCGCAAGGGCGATGGATTGTCTTCGCGGTATGTTCGTCCTGTAGGACAAACAGAGGATATCCGAGTAGATGTACGGTTAATTACGGCAACCAACAAAGATCTATGGCAAGAGGTTGAAAATGGCAATTTTCGAAAAGACCTTTATTACCGGCTTGCAGGCTATGTTGTAAAAACGCCAACATTCAATGAACTTGCTGTGGATGATCGCAAAAAAATAATCGTTGAACAATTAAAAAAGACAACAGAGAAACTTTGGGAACAGGATAAACAAAACATGCCAAAAAAATGTGTTTGCGAAGGTTCAGACAAGGGGCAAAACGCCATGGAAGCATTGTTGTCATATCCATTTCCAGGAAATGTGAGAGAGCTTCAAAATGCGTTAATGCATGCGGTAATAGAAGCATATCTTGATCAAAATGCCCCAAAGGACATTATTCAGATTTGCAATAAACATTTACCAGAAAAGATTCGAGATTGTCACAGTTCTACAGTTGCGAAGAACAATTGGCATGATGTGGTGGATGACTTGTCGCCGGAAACAAAAGTTTGCCTTGATGATCTAGAACGCATTGGGTGGTGTACCGAAAAAGATTGGGAAATCATTCTCGAGTTGGATGGATTTCATTTTAACGAGTCAGCTGTTACAGCCATGGCCATTAGTCCCCTTGATTCAAAGGTAAAAAGGCGACATATTGCTTCAGAAGATATTCGTGAACTAGCGTATCTTGTCTGGTTGTTAAAGAGGGATCGCCTTAGTACGGATGAGGCGATTGTAAGGATGTTTAAAGGGGAATCCCCTAAGAAATCTGAAAAGAATCACGGAGATCAAACTTGTCGCACACTTCTTGAGAAATTCGGAATCACATACCCCAAATTGCGTGACGGAATTAGGAATTTGTACTGGGGAGGGAAGAAATGACGGCTTCTGAATCTGATCATGATGGCGTGAACTGGCTGACTTTTTGGTCGGACGACAAGGATACCATCGCATCGTGGGAACGGGAAACAGGTGCGGCATTGAGCTGCATATTGGGCAAGGACGATAAGGGACGGGAAAGGAGAGTAACTGTCAGTCTGTGCTTGCCAAGCCAGAATGATGCGAAGTATGCATGGGAAAAGAATCTCGATTTGACGGGTAAAATTGAGTTTGATGGAGATGTGAAGGGATCGATCAGCATTCCCCTGCCTTTCGACGGTATATTTCTCTCTGCGCGATATGGGCATCTCCGCCCCTCCCGGCTGACATGGGATTCCTGGTTGGCGGAGCGCCCCGGGGCGCGTTTTGTTTTTCCACGCAACAAGGAAGACCAACGCAATCCTTGCAAATATGAATACCGCATTGGACTGCCAAATGGCGAAAGCATTCGGTTCCTTTTGGGAACTGGGCTAAAAGAACAATCAATCAGAATACTGGCGAAGAAGATTGGGCGAATTATAGCTATGGGGTGTGGTGAAACCGAACGAGAACGAACCGGGTGGCTGCGGCTGGCCAAGGATGACAGGATCGACTATCCAATTTGGCTGAAGGAGTGTTTGTTTGGGGGTGACGGCACCAAAGACGGCTCCAAGGATGACCCTATATTGGCTGTCTATTCAAAAGTGCCAGAAAAGCTTTCAGAAGAGCGGAGGAAGTCAGCAGAAGAGCGTAGATGCGCGGTGAAGAGACTTTGCGAAGCGGTTTTGAAGGAGACAGGATTGCACGAAACCCCAAAACATCAAAAAGAGGGCAAGGACAAAACGCTGAAAAAGCTTCGCAAGTTGGCATCGGCCGCCGACGATTTAGCGTATAGACGCCTTATCACCTTTCCGATATGGCTGAAGGATCGCCTGTGCGAGCGTTTCTTCATCCTTGGGGCAGATCTGGTTAATGGAGATGGATTCGATCGGCTGCAATACGGACTTGTCCCTTTGGCGAGCGCCGCAATCATGCCTTCCAAGAATTACGGATTGGTCTATGCCGCCCCTTTCAATGCCATTGATCTGATGTCCCGCATCACAACTGTTAAACGCGAAAAGATGTCGCGCAAGCTTGCAGAGAATCTGCCAGTGACATGGCGCCAGAACCATCCATCGTTCCGAGGCAAGCTTTGTCCATACGAAACGCCGGAATCCGAGCAGGTCGGCTTGTCGATGCAGCTTGCAAGCGGAGCTCGAATAAAGCCGAATGGGGAAATCGTCCCTTCCGCAGACTGTGAACAGGACGGGGCTTGCCAGAAGAATTTCAGCTTGGGGACTTCCCTCATCCCGTTCCTCCAGCACAACGACGGGGCACGCAACATGATGGGTGCTAAAAATCTCAGACAGGCGGTGCCGGTTGAAGGCAGGGAACCTCCTCTTGTCAAGACAGGAAGCGAAAAGGACTTGGCAAAGGTTACGTTCAGGTTGACCGAAGTCGGCATCTGCCCCGACTGCCGTCCGAAATCAGGAGAGGGGGGCGATCTGGCATTGGGGCGGAACGTTCTTGTCGCATACATGCCGTGGTATGGATGGAATGTCGATGATGCGGTCGTGGTCAGCGAGAAACTTTGCGATCCGATGGCCGTCGAATTGAAAAAGGACTTTTGCGGAATTGTCGATCAAGGATGGCGTGTAAAATCCGTAGGCAAACCAGAAGGCGCCAACCCCGACATTCGGCGAGGGGATGTCCTGCTGGAAATGGAGAATGTGGCGAACGGGAAAACCTTCCGACATGTTTACAGTGATGACGCGCCAGGGCGGATTGACGAGAAAATCGTGCCAGACAACGTGGATGGGTCGAATGGGCTTCGGCAGCGTGTCGGCTATTCTCTACGTCGAACCATGCCATTAGGCGTTGGGGACAAACTGATGGGGCGTCACGGCAACAAGGGGGTCGTAGCCCTTGTTCTACCCGAAGAGGAGATGCCGTACTTTGAAAGGGAAAAACCGGGCGGCACAAAGGAGAAAGTCCATGTCGAAATGCTCCTGAATCCGCACGGCGTTCTGTCTCGCATGAATCCGGCGCAATTGCTTGAAACGCACATAGGATGGTTGCTAAAGCACGATCTTGAAGCTGAAACCGAGTTGGCGCGAACTAACGATGGACACGCAATCGGCTATCCAGTCAAAAACCTTGTCGATCATAACAAGGTCCAGCAGATGCTTAAGCAAAGCGAGCTGGACGACAAAGGCAAGATAACGCTTCATTGGCAGAATCCTGAGACAAAAGCAAACGAGGAAGTTGTTTCTGAAGAGCCGGTTGTTGTCGGCTACCAATACATTGTCCGCCTTTGCCACATGCCGGAACTGAAGGTTCAGGCAAGGAGGGGTGGAGCTGATGCGTCCTATGACAGAAGCAGTTGCCAAGCATCGCGTGGGAGAGCCGTAGGTGGCGGACAGCGCGTCGGGGAAATGGAAATGTGGGCGCTGCGCGCCTATTCCGCCGATGGTGTGATATCCGAACTCAAAGGCAAGAGTTCGGATGCGTTTTTGAATCAAAAGGATGCCGGGGCTTTAAAGGGATTGCAATCTGGATTCGGGCGATATTTCCACGACTGGCTACGTGCAATGCTCATTGAGGTCAGGGAAACGGATGATGGGTATTTTTCGTTTCATCTACTGCAGAACGCCGAAGAGGTAAAGAAGCTATGCAAGGCGGATGCTTACGGCAAGGATTCTTTCAAACCCGCTAAAAAGATTGTCCCCAAGGCGAGATTCCGATGTGCGGAGAACAGTTGCAATTACTTGATCCACGATGCCGAATGCAATGGCAAGCAACTTCGTGTCAATGATCTGCTTGGGACGTATGGGCTAATATGCGATGGTGGCATAACAGAAATAGAGCGTGGTAAATACCAGCAGATAGTAAAACCGTCGAAACATGCGACGCAAATGGATGCGACAACAAAGCTTATTTGTACAATTCCTGAATACGTCGGCAAAGGCCGAAAGCCCAAGGACGATGGACAGCACATACGATTTGACGTGGTTACCGACAAACCATTGACAAAAGAAATCAACTTATTCTCATGCTTTTATCGTTTCAGATCTAAGGATAGGGGAAAATGTGCGCTTGATGTTCTCAAGGAAGAAGGCATTGGCAAGATGGAGCTGAGCTGCCCACATCATAAAGATAAAACTTTGGTGCGAGGCCTCGTTTCCGGCAGTGACAATAAGTTGGATTTCTTTTCAAACAGGCAAGACTGGGGATACATACAATTGCCAGAAGAAGCGGAAATCTCTTTGAAAGAAGTGCTAGATGCCGTTGTCAAGAAAACCAGCCTCTTCAAAAAAGTCTTTGCCGTGAAAGATTGCGCCTTATCTGTCATCCCCGTTCTGCCAGTCCGATATTGGCAGTCAGTTGATTTAAAAGGAGACGGGGATTGCCAAGAAACCCCGTTGTGCCGAGCCTACCGCGAGGTCGCCGAAGTGGCAGACAGGTCGGCAAGACGCAAGACGGAGGATGGGGACAACAATAAAGAAGAAAAAGGCAAGGGGAAATACAACCGCCTTATTGACAAAGTGGCGGAGTTGTTCAAGCTTCTTCTAGAAAGGTTTGCCGGGAAGGATGGGCTTTTGAGGCACGACGGCCTTGGGCGGCGGGTTGACCGGTCGGCGCGCATGGTTATTGTGCCAGATCCGACGTTGGAGCTTGACAAATGCGGAGTGCCGGCGGATGTGCTGTGCGAGTTTTGCGGCGATATCCTTGCTTTCAAAGACAAAATTCATCAACGCGATCCTTCAACCGAACAGGTCGGTTGGGATTGGCGAGGGCGGCATTTGCCCAATAACCTTGAAGAAGATGTGATAGGGCCACGGATACAATTATTCCAACCCGAGATGCGCATTTTGCTCAATAGGCAACCATCGTTGCATCGTGACAGCATACAATCTTTCCAACCACGCATTGACAAGATTCCGCCAAATGGCGGCGCTCATGTGTTTCGCATTCCCCCGTTGTGCTGCAAAGGATTTGGCGCGGATTTTGACGGAGACGAAATGGTTGGCTACTGTCTGACAACATCGGAAGCCCAGGAAGACTTGAGGCGCATGGCTCCAGGCAAGAATCTTCGCTCAATTGATGGCGGCAAATTCGCCCTTAACTTTGACAGGGACTTTGTCATGGGTATGTATTTGGCAAACTCTGAAAAATGGGATGATAAGGACAAGTGGGCCGAAAGGCTTGCTTGTAGTGATAGACAGGAAATTGAGAAACTGGCAAGAGATTCATTTTCCCGTTGTACCAAGAATGGGTCGTCGTTTGGCTTCTATGACTTGATGGATGCCAAGGGGAAAGAGAAAGACAGGCTTGACGGGCCGCTCGGCAATATGGTTGTGTCTGAGGCCAACGGTGACAAGCAAATCGATCAATACACCAAATCAAGAGGCTCACTTGACTTTGGTGATCTGGGCTATCCGAATGAAACGTGGTGTGGTGTTAATATCTATCCAGAAATTCAAAGCTCCTTGATTGAAGGCATGAGTTGGGATGAAATGTTTCGTTCTTCCTTAAACGCTCGCGAATCGATGTGCTGCAAAAAGCTGGGAACGCAATCAGCCGGCGACCTAACGCGATGCCTGGTATTCGCATTACAGTCGATAAAGATAGATTGCGATGATTGCGGAAACGAAAGCCATTCCTTGATTTCATGCAAGCGCAACAAGCGGAGAGGCGTGTGCCTCAAATGCTATAATAAAGAAGTACCCAAAGGTCTTCCTCCGGCGAAAAAAGGAGATCCGGTTGGGCTATTCGCTGCACTGGCGATTGGTGAGCGTGGAACGCAGCTTTCCATGAAGCGAGCCCATACAAGTGGTTCAGTGGATGATTTTGCGAAGGCAAAAAGCATCCTTTTCAAGGCGAAAACAGAGGGATGTTCAAGCAATTCCGAAGGAAAAAAGTTTCAGGCTTTTTATGATGAAATCAAAAAAGCTGCACCCCACTATGAGGATATTGACATACGGCATTTCATGCTACTATTCCGTTTTATTCTAACGCTTAAAGACAAATCATTTGGAGGTTGGTTGCAAGATGGTGGCCTCGAACGTGGGATTGACCGAATGTTTTTCCGAAAGAACTTGGAATATCTTCAGCAAGTCTGGGAGAATGGTGGCTTGGCATTGCGTGTCTGGATGGATGATGGTCATTCAACAACGACCACGACGGGTAACGAAGTCAATGCGTTCTGATTTTTGAGACAAAATTTAGAAGGACATGATGAAATGTATGCGATGCGCCACATCAGCAGTCCAAACGAGGCAATTCGGCCAGATACAAGAGCCACGGGAGTATATCTCGGCGCAGTCAGATCTGTCGAGAATACCTGTTCGCAAACCAAGGAGAGTGTCCTGGCGTCTCAGGAAAATGAAGTGAAGGCAGCAGATGAGCAGCTTCGCGGTGAAGATGGCGATTTTAATCAAGGCAAAGAACCAGGGGACGGTGCCGACTTCGGCGATGGTGGCGGTGATGGGGAATCACCAGTTGATTTGGACCAGCAGGGTGTCAGCAATTCGTCTTGCGACTGTTTCATTTCGGGAGAGGAAGGGTGTCCCACGCAACCTTTTGCCGAAGAAGACTTTGAAATTCGTGTCTTGAAGAATGGCGACAAGTTTGAGTGCAAGGTCCCCGAAGGGCTGGAATCTGTCCTCTACAGGCCTAATCGTAAAAGATATGTTTTCGGGACAGAGTCTGTTGCCTTGCGCTATCAAATATATCACGCAATAGCTAGAATGCTTAATGAGAATCATACGGAAAAGCTGGGACGCCCGAATGAACTTTGCCGCTATTTCCATGACAACGGGCTGTCACAAAAAGAGTTTGCAAATGAATATCTTGGCGGCATGGAATCGAAATCTCGCACTCAGGCATTGAGCAAGGCTTTAAAGCATGGATTCCTGGTTTGGGACAACGCTGCGCTCCCATTAAGGGGATTGTTTCAAGAGTGACGATTTATTACGGAAGCTTTCCGTAATTTCAATCTGATGTTTGAATAAACCGCCGTTATAACATACGGAGTTTTGCGGAAATTTGCCCGATAATGCATTTTTGGGCAATCGCAATGTAACATGAGGCGCGAGGCCGAGTGGCCCCGCAAATTCCTCACAAAATTCATCAGAAGTTAGGAGAATTACTTATGAATAATAGTTCAGTAACACTAGCCTTTGAACGTCGCGGACTGACATCCGAGGTTCAGGGCCAAACGCTACCACCTAAATTCGCATCATCATGGGCGACTCCTTCGCTGGCACACGAAATCGTCCGCGAATTCAATTTCGCCGATGGCTGTCGAATTTTGGACTGCCAGGCCGCCTTCAAGCAGGTGCGAAAGACCTTTGGCGGCAATTTTGCCTTCGCATTCGGCTTTGAGGCGGATGAGGACTTTCGCCTCAAAATCGCCTCAAGGGTTGCCGCGAGGCTGCGCGACTTTGTTCTCAACCTGCAAGAGCCGGATGTCATCGTCTGCGACCGCTCATCCAATGGCCTTGTCTCGGCCGAGTCGAGCATACAGGATATCGCGGATTGCTATGGACGCACGATTCTCGTCTCAACGGGCGAATCGTCATTCTATTTTGGCATCCCGGTTTCCCTTCGCTTTGATGTCGAGGCTCCTCAAGACGACAGGGCTCTTCTCCAACTTGACCGGATTCTCTTTACTGACGAGAACGGCGACTCCATTGCAGGCATGGCGGACATTACAGACTGGGTTGAAGACCTCGAAAAGGCCGACCGCGCGTTCAAGGAAGTGCTCGGCCACGAGTACGACGTGCTGCATACGAACGCCCGCATATATGCGGCATGGTGCGCTTCCGCCGGGAAGGATTTCAGCGTTGACCTGACCGATGTCCAAGGGGAGCGGGTTTACAACGAAATCATCTGCAAGTTTGAGCATCGGCATCACGCATGGCATGATGGGTGGCGTATATCCTTTGTCCTCGATGGCGCAAAATGGCTGATGAGCGAATTTGCGCACGACATGGGCGATCTGGTCGCCAGCTGGCCAGCGACCAAAGTCGCACTGGCGAACTCTATCCACGCCTTCCGGAATCTTTCCCTGGAAGAAGCCTTGAAGGGCATAAACTTCGCCCACATCTTCGACGAGAATCACCTGAAGAGATATTCCGATGGGTCCGCCGATATCGTGCGCTCGGATTCCCATTCTGCGCGGATAATTTTTGAAGAGGCCCTTGATTCGGCCTTGGAACGTCTTTGCGACGATGATGATGCCTGGCTCCCATTCTTCTTCAATCGCGGGAGCGAGAAGTCCGTGACGTGGACTGGAGATTCGTTCGACGCAAACCTTTCCCTGCTGGCTCCGCTCTATTTGTCGGACGAAGACCGAGAACGCCACGTTCCGAGCGTTTATCTCGTGGCTTGCCTAAAAACGCTAAAGGACGGCAAGAAGCTGTGCGTCTTTCCTTCTGTCCTTTCCGTCTCACAAGCCGCAAGCAACAATCGGTATTTCCGCCGAGCTTTGCGGAATTGGAATCGTGCGGCATAGCCGATGCGGCATCTGCGTGTGGAGCGCAAATGCCGGAAGCTTTTTTCGTGACTGTTATGAGCGCCCGCCGTTGGGCACTCAGGCCGTCCTTCTGCGGCAGAGGGCGGTAATCAATCTTGCCGCATAGGAGAATAGAAATGAAAAATAAAGATCCGGACGATGATGTCTGGGAGGAAGAAGACGAGGAAGTCGAAAGCGTCGAGGACATCATTGACGACATGTTCCCCGAGGGCATCGACGATGGGTTCAACTGGATGGATGATTGAGTCATCTGCCAACAAAGCGCAGCGGCGGAGGCCAAGCCTCCGCCGCTTTTGATGTGCGACAATGTCCTAAGAGATCGCGTACAATCTCGCCAAATGCTTCGTCTCACATTACGGGCAATGTCATTGGTGGCCGTATTTGTTTACGGAATATTTGAGAGTTTTGTTGATAAAACATATTTTGGGCAATCGCATTGAAGTTAGAGGCGAGGGGCTGGGTGGCCCCGCAAAACCTCATTACTCACGGTTTCGTCCGCCGTCATTGGCGGCGGACGAGGCCGATTTAAAAAGTTCAAACCCTTTAGGGTTAGAAAGAAGGTTGTTATGAAGAAGTTCAAAAAACGATTCAAACGGTTCATCCGAAGGGAGAACCCAAACTGGGTCGAGCGCAATCTGCCAGAGGTGTCTGGCGGCGCAGGCCTCGCCGCTGGTGGGGCTGCCGTCCCGACAATCGTGACCGCTGCAGGAGACGGTGCTTCATGCGCGGGCATTACCGGCGGTCTAGCCGCATTGGGCGGCGGCACCATGCTGGGTGGTTTGGTTGCCGTCGCGGCGATCCCCGTAGCGTGCGGTGCGGTCTGCCTCGGCGTGGGCTATGTCGTGAAGCGTTTGCTTTGTGGCTGAAACACACCTACAACGGCTGCTGCGCCGGGTGGCGCAGCAGCCATTCTCAACAAAACTGACCAATGGGAAAGGATTCACAAATGGACTGGATACGCAAACTGAATGAAATCGCCGACCGAATCGACAAGCACGTCGAAGCGGGCGGTGGCATTCTGGACGAAGATGACCATGACGACATGATGCAGGTCATCGAAGATGCGTCGGAGGAAGCTCAGTTCAACCTAGACGACGAGTTCATCACGGCGCTGCAACGGGCCAGAGACGCCATGCGTCGCTGGAACGCGGAGGAGTACCCCTATCTGGAGGACATTCTCGCCGACATGTACCCGGAGGGCATCGACGACGGGGACGACCTCTACGACGAGGACTGACAACGCAAGCGGGAATCCGTTACGCCGGGT
>JAEEGL014454094.1_pt1 | contig 12442 bp, 11 predicted proteins | sample 9134231 | NCBI WGS metagenome assembly JAEEGL01 (sample SAMN16246548, study PRJNA631951) | gut metagenome | biome: gut microbiome; feature: rumen; material: fiber-attached | host: Bos | place: Iran: Karaj | collected 2018-10 | reverse complement strand
GTGATGCCCATGTTCTCGCTGGCCTCCAGCAGGGAGTTGTCCACGTTCTTCAGCGCGCCGGACACCAGCATGTACACCAGCGGGAACAGCTGCAGCGAAAGCACCACCACGATGCCCCGGAAGCCGTAGATGCTGGGCGGCTTGTGGCCGATGATCTGGGCGATGAGACGGGTGATGACGCCGTTGTTGCCGCGGAGCTGTACCCACGCGTAGGCGCCGATGAAGGGGGCGGACATGCAGCACAGGATGATGATGATCTGCAAAAGCGTCCGGCCCTTGATCTTATACATGTTGAAGAAATAGGCCAGCGGCGTGCCCAGGATCAGGGACACGATGGTGGCGGCGATGGACAGCTTGAAGGAGTTGCCCAGGGTCTTCCCGTAATACGGGTTGGTGAAAAACTTGACGAAATACTGGGTGGTGAACTGCCCGTTCTTCATGAACGAGGCAAGCAGCAGCTTCACCAGGGGGTAGATCAGAAACAAGGCGTACGTGGCCAGGATCAGAAGGGACACGAGAGACCATACGTCCCTCTTTTTCGCCTTATTCATGGTCATCCCTCCTGCTTGTCGTTCAGCACGCCGGTGAGGATGTTGTCCTTGCCGTCCTCGGTGAGGACGTTGATCTTCTCCCGCTTCACCTGCAGCGTGACGGCCATGCCGGCGGGCAGGATGCTGTCGATCAGGGATTCCTGGACGATCTCGGCCTTGACGCCCTCCGCGGTGGTGACGAAGTAGTGGGTGTTCAGACCCAGGAACACGCTGTCGTCGATGACGGCGCGGACACCCTCGCCATCGGGGCTGATGACGAATTCCTCGGGCCGGACGGAGACCTGCACGGGGGCGTCATAGCGGTACTTCTCCTGCACGTTTTCCATGGGCACCCGGTAGCCGCCCTCCAGCACCAGCTCGGGGGTCTCGCCGTTCATCTCCAGCTTGCCCTGGAGGATGTTGGTGCGGCCGATAAAGGACGAAACGAACAGGTTGGCCGGGCGCTGATACAGGGTCTTGGGAGACCCGATCTGCTGGATCTCGCCCAGGTTCATGACCGCGATCCGGTCGGAGACCGCCATGGCCTCCTCCTGGTCGTGGGTGACGTAGACAGTGGTGATGCCCACGGTGTGCTGGATCTCCTTGATGACGGCCCGCATCTCCACCCGGAGCTTGGCGTCCAGGTTGGACAGGGGCTCGTCCATGAGCAGCACGTCGGGCTGGATCACCAGAGCCCGGGCCAGGGCCACGCGCTGCTGCTGGCCGCCGGAGAGCCGCTCGGGCATCCGGTCGGCGAACTCGTCGATGTGCATGAGCTTCATGAACTTGTCCGTCTGCTCACGGATGGTGGCCTTGTCCAGCTTGCGCTGCTTCAGACCGAAGGCCACGTTGTCCCGGACGGACAGGTGGGGGAAGATGGCGTAGTTCTGGAACACCATGCCGATATTCCGCTTGGCCGGGTCCAGATCGTTGATGCGCTTGTCGTTGAAGTAGATGTCGCCGCCCTCGATGCTGTTGAAGCCGGCGATCATGCGCAGCAGGGTGGTTTTGCCGCAGCCGGAGGGGCCCAGCAGCGTGAAGAACTCGCCCTCCCGGATGTCCACGGAGAGGTCGGGGATAACGGTGTTGTCCCCGTATTTCTTCACGGCGTTTTTGACTTTGATATTAACGCTCATAGCTCTCGGTCCTTTCCCGATTTTGGAAAAGGGCTGATCTTGCGATCAGCCCTTTCCGAAGTGTTCATCGAAGATTACTTATCGCGGATCTCGGCGTATCTGGCCTGCCATTCGGTCTTGTGCTCGGCGCAGAAGGGGATATCCTCGTAGGCAACGTTGATCTCGCTGAAGGGCTTCATGTAGGGGTTGCCCAGAGGCAGCGAGGAGTTGACGGCACGGGTGGTCTGGCCGGCGTAGACGGTCTGGATCTGGTCGGAGATCAGGAAGTCCACGAACTTCTGGGCGGCGTCCTCGTGAGGAGCGTTCTTCACGATGGCCACGGCGGCGGGCAGCCACACGGTGCCCTCCTCGGGGTAGACGACGGTGACGTCAGCGCCGTCGCTGAGGATCTTCACGCAGGGGTCCTCGTAGGACACGCCGACAACGTACTCGCCGTTGGCAACGCCCTTGTAGATGGCGGAGGAGGAGTCAAGCTGGATGCCGTCCAGCTGAGCCACGAACTGCTCAACGAACTCCCAGGCCTTCTCGTCGTAGGGCTCGTCGCCCATGACCAGCAGCATGTTGGTCAGCTCAGCCCAGGCGGAGGAGGACTTGGTGGGGTCGCCGGAGGCGATCTTGCCCTTCAGCTCGGGCTGGAGCAGATCGGCGTAGCCCTTGATCTCGATGCCCAGTTCCTTGATCAGCTCATTGTTGATGATCAGGCAGCCGGAGCCGGACAGGGTGTAGTTGGTGTAGCACTTCACGTCGCCCTGGCGGTAGCCCTCGTCCATCAGGCCCTCGTTGGGGGAGGTGTAGTCGGCCCACAGGTCGGGATGCTGTACGTACACGCCGTAGTTCATGCCGCCCCACAGGACGTCGGCCTGGGGATTCTCCTTCTCGGCGTCGATACGGGTGACGCACTCGCCGGTGCCGGCGGAGATCAGCTCGACGCGGATGCCGGTGGCTTCCTCAAAGGCAGGGATCACGCTCTCAACTTCGGTGTCGGAGTTGGGGGAGTAGATGACCAGCGTGGTGGAAGCGGGCTTCTCCGGCTCGGCGGGCTGCTCGGCGGGAGCCTCGGCCTTGGGGGCCTCGGTGGCGGCGGGAGCCGCGGCGGGAGCCTCGGCCTTCTTGCTGCCGCAGGCAGCCAGGCTCAGGATCATGACCAGCGCCAAAAGAATGCAAATGGTTTTCTTCATTTTTGAAAGACTCCTTTCTTCTTTGCTTAGGGATATTGAGAGTATAGTCTTTTTGCCCAAAAAAAGCAAGTGTTAAATCTCCTTTTTAAGTAATTGTTCCCCACGCCCCGGAAGCCGTTGACTTCCCCGAAAAGAATGATAGTATGGAACTGCGAAGACGGATCTGGCACGATCCTTCTCCGCAGGCCCGGAAAAGGAGGCGGCATCATGGACTTTGATCCCGGGTTCCCCATCACGGTTTTGTCCGATCCCATGGGCTTCGTCTACGGCCCGGGGGTCGCGGGTCCGGCGCCGGAGCTCCGGACGCTGGACGCCATCCGGCCCTCTCTGCTGGAGCCGGACTGCGCCGGGCCGGAGCACGTCTACTGCATCGCCATGGACGTGGCCCGGCAGGAGGACCTGGCGGATCTGCGCGCCCGGCACCTGCTCTACGGGGTGGTCACCTATCAGAAGGGGCGGCTGGGCCGGGAGCCCATCCGGTCCCAGGGGCATATCCACGCCGTGTCCCCCTCCTGCGGCGCTTCCACCTGCGAGGTCTACGAGATCTGGGACGGGTTCGCCTGCATCTATATGCAGCCCTCCGGCGGGGACGACCCTGGGGACTGCTTCGCCGTGTACGGCCGGGCGGGAGACGTGATCATCGTGCCTCCCGGCTGGGTCCACGCCACCGTCAACGCCTGCCCGGACGAGCCCATGACCTTCGGCGCCTGGTGCATCCGGGACTACGGCTTCGACTACCGGGACGTGCGGCGCCACGGCGGCATCGCCTGGTTCCCGCTCTCGGAGGGGACGGGGCTCTCCTGGGTGAAGAACCCGGCCTACCGCTCCGGCACCCTGACGGAAATAGACGCCCGGGACTATCCCGAGTTCGGTCTCCGGAAGGGCGTGCCCATCTACCGGCAGTATACGGAGCGGCGGGACCGGTTTTCCTTCGTCACCGATCCCCGGAGCTTTGCCTCGCTCTGGGAAAACTATCGTCCGTGAAAGGCGGAGAGAGCCATATGAATTACGACAAATATCCCGTCACCGTGCTCCGGGGACGGCCCCGGGCCTGGGGCGGCTGGGACGCCGTGATCGGCGAGCTGGCCGCCCGGGTCGTGGCAAAGCCGGGCCGGTGCGTCCTGGCGGTGGAGACCTACCCCGGCGTGGACGACGACGAGCTGCTGTCCGCCCTGGACCGGCTGGCGCCGGAAACGGTGATCGACATGCGCGATGCTCTCCCCCCGAAGGAGGAATACGCCCGGCTGATCGAGCCGTACCTCACCGAGGACCGGGTCTTCGGCCGGATGTTTTACGGCGAGCTCCGGGACTTCCAGCGGCCGGAGGCGCTCTCGGCGCTCCGCGCCCGCATCGAGGCTTGCCGGGGGCTGGCCATCGTCTACGGGCTGGGGGCTTCGGAGCTATGCCCGGCGGACGTGACCGTGCTGGCGGACATGGCCCGGTGGGAGATCCAGATGCGGTTCCGCCGGGGCGCGCCCAACTATTACTCTGACAACGGCGGGGAGGACGTGCTCAAAAAGTTCAAGCAGGGCTATTTCTTCGAGTGGCGCATGGCCGACAAGATCAAGCGGCGGCGGCTGGATCGGGCAGACTACTATCTGGACACCAACCGGCCCGGAGACCCGGCCATGCTCTCCGGGGACGATCTCCGCGCCGGGCTCCGACAGATCACCGAGGGTCCCTTCCGCACGGTGCCCTACTTCGACCCCGGGGTCTGGGGCGGCCAGTGGATGAAGGAGGTCTGCGGTCTGGACAGGAGCCGGGCCAACTACGCCTGGAGCTTCGACGGCGTGCCGGAGGAAAACAGCCTCCTCTTCCGGGCGGGAGACGTGCAGATCGAGTCCCCGGCCGTCAACGCGGTGTTTTACTGCCCGAAGGAGCTGCTGGGGCCCCAGGTCTTCGCCCGGTACGGGGCGGAGTTCCCCATCCGTTTCGACTTTCTGGACACCATGGGCGGGCAGAATCTGAGCCTGCAGGTCCACCCGCTCACCGACTATATCCACAACCAGTTCGGCATGAGCTATACCCAGGACGAGAGCTATTACATTCTCGACGCGGGGGAAGGAGCCTGCGTGTATCTGGGCGTCCGGGAGGACGCGGATCCGGCGGAGATGCTCGCGGCGCTCCGGGCGGCTCAGGAGGGGGGCGCCCCCTTCGACGCGGAGAAGTACGTGAACCGCTTCCCCGCCAAAAAGCACGACCACTTTCTCATCCCCGGCGGCACCATCCACTGCTCGGGCAGCAACTGCATGGTGCTGGAGATCAGCGCCACGCCCTACATCTTCACCTTCAAGCTGTGGGACTGGGGGCGGCTGGGTCTGGACGGCAGGCCCCGGCCCATCCATCTGCAGCACGGGGAAAAGGTCATCCAGTGGGACCGGCGGACCCGCTGGGTCCGGGACAATCTGGTGAACCGCGTCGTCCCTCTCTCCGAAGAGCCGGGCTGCCGGGCCGAGCGAACGGGGCTCCATCCCCTGGAGCCCATCGAGACAAGGCGCTATACCGTCACGGGCCGCTGCGAGCTGGACACCCGGAACAACGTGAACATGCTCAATCTGGTGGAGGGCGAGGCCGCCGTGGTGGAGAGCCCCACGGGAGCCTTCGCTCCCTTTGAGGTCCACTACGCCGAGACCTTCATCCTGCCCGCCCGGGCGGGGGCCTACGCCATCCGCCCCGCCGGGAACTATCCCATCAAGGTCATCCGGGCCTTCATCCGGCCCGGCACAGAGGAGGGCGATCAGCCGTGAACATCGAAAAAAGCCCCGCCCGGACGGAGCTGACCACCGGGCAGGTGACCGGGACGGACGTGCTGTATTCCCGGAAGACCCTGGGCCAGCTGGCGGGGGTCTTTGCCGACGAGGCCGCCCGCTCCGCTATGGACCCGGATACGGTGGTCTATGAGGTCCTCAGCCGCCAGACGGTGCCGGAGGGCACGCCCGGGGGGCTGTTCTTCGGTACCAGCATCCTCCATCCCGGCAAGGTGGGGGACGAGTATTTCATGACCAAGGGCCACTTCCATCAGCGGCGGGAGGCCGCGGAATACTACTGGGGCATTTCCGGTACCGGCGTGCTGCTGCTCTCGGACGAGGCGGGCCGCTGCACCGCCCAGGCGGTGGAGCCCGGATCCCTGCACTATATTCCCGGCTGCACCGCCCACCGGCTTGTGAACACAGGCGCGGAAGATCTGGTGGTGGGGGCCTGCTGGGGCTCCGACGCGGGCCACGACTACGGCGCGCTGGCCGGGGAGGGCTTCCCTGTCCGCGTCGTGGAGCGCGGCGGCCGGGCCGTCTGTGAGGAAAGAAAATAACGTTATTATAAAAGGAGAACTGTTCTTATGATCCACGTCGCGTACATCGGCTTCGGCGTCAGTGCCCGGGAATACCACATCCCCTACGTGGAGAACCGGGACGATATCAAAGTCAAATACGTTTTCCGACGGGAAGAGGACATCCCCGCCTTCGCGGAGTACGAGCCCTTCTATCCCGAGATCACCTTCACCACATCTCTGGAGCAGGTGCTCTCCGACCCGGAGGTGGACCTGGTGGTGGTCAACGCCCCCGACCGGTTCCACGTGTCCTATGCCAAACAGATCCTCAACGCGGGCAAGCACTGCCTGGTGGAAAAGCCCTTTGCTCCCACCGCCGCCGAGGCCAGGGAGGTCTTCGCCCTGGCGAAGGAAAAGGGCCTGGTGTGCATGCCCAACCAGAACCGGCGCTTCGACGCCGACTTCCTGGCGGTGAAGGAGGTGCTGGCCGGCGGCAGGCTGGGCGAGCTGGTGCGGCTGGAAAGCCACTACGACTACTTCAGGCCCAACGGCTGGTACGACCACCTGGGCACCCTCTACAACCTGGGCGTCCACACCACCGACCAGATCATTGCCCTGCTGGGCATCCCCGATCGGACGGTGCTGGACGTGCGCAGCATCCACCACCCCGGTGTGGGAGACGACTACTACGATCTGGAGTTCTTCTACGGCAACTGCAAGGCCAGCGTCAGCACCAGCATGTGCGTATCCATCGACTACCCCCGCTTCACCCTCCACGGCACCAACGGCAGCTTCACCCTGCCCCCGGTGGTGCACAATTCCGGCAAGGCCAAGGTGCTGGGCCGGCACAAGGTCAGCTTCGAGCCCGCCCCCGAGGATCGCTGGGGCACCCTGGTCTACTGGCAGGACGGGCGGAAGATCACCGAGAAGGTGCCGGTGGGCTGCGCCCACTACGAGCGGGTGTACGACAATCTCGTCGACGCCATCGAAAACGGGGCCGAAAAATGCATCAAAGACGAAGAGGTCGTGAAGGTGCTGGAGATCCTGGAGGAAGCCACGGAGGTCGCCCGGTCATGGAAGAAGTAAGACTGGGCACCGTCGGCTCCGGGGTCATCGTCCACTCCATTCTGGACAACGCCGCCCGGACGGAGGGGATCCGCCTGGCGGCGGCGTACTCCCGGACAGAGGAGCGGGGCCGGGCCCTGGCCGGAGAATACGGCTGCGGCAAGGTGTACACCGACCTGGACGAGATGCTGTCCGATCCGGAGGTCAACACCGTGTACGTGGCCACGCCCAACCTGCTCCACTACGAGCAGGCGAAGCGGGCCCTGCTGGCGGGCAAGCACGTGATCTGCGAAAAGCCCTTCGTCACCCGCTTATGGCAGGCGGAGGAGCTCTTCGCCATCGCCCGGGAACAGGGCCTGATGCTCACCGAGGCGGCCCCTACCTCCTTCCTGCCCAACTACGCCGAGCTGCTCCGGGCCCTGCCCAAAGTGGGCCGGGTGAAGCTGGTGCTGGGCAATTACAGCCAGTACTCCTCCCGCTATGACAAGCTGCTCGCCGGGGAGCTGCCCAACATTTTCAATCCGGAGTACGCCGGGGGCTGCCTGATGGACATCAACTTTTACAACGTCTATCTCACCGTGGCCCTGTTCGGCGCCCCGGCGGAGGCGGTGTACCACGCCAATCTCTTCGACGGCAAATACGACACCTCCGGGGTGGCGCTGCTGCGCTATGACGGCTTCACCGCCTCCTGCGCCGGAGCCAAGGACACCTGGGGGGAGAACACCTATCAGATCGAGGGAGAAAAAGGCTTCATCTGCGTCCGGGGCGGCAGCAACGGCCTGGCCGAGCTGCGCGTCGTCACCCACGGCTCCGAGGAAACCATCAACCTCCAGCCCGACCCGGACCGCTGGTACTACGAGGTGCAGGCCCTGACGAAGCTGATGCTCTCCGAGGACCGGGAGGCCTTCGCCGCCCGGCAGGAGATCACGCTGAACACGGTGCGCACGCTGGAGCGGCTGCGCGCCTCCGCCGGGATCCGCTTCCCGGGAGACGAATAAGCTCTCCGCATCCCCGAAAAAAGAAGCGGCATGACCGAAGTCATGCCGCTTCTTTCTCTTATTCACTCTTAAACGCGCTCCCCCATGCCGGCCGAACGTCGGAAAGCAGATCGGTACAGCAGCCACGCGCAGCCCAGGAGGACGGCTGACAGCGCCAGAAACGGCAGGAACGAGCCCGCAGCGTCGTAGAGCGCGCCGCCCACGAAAGAGCAAAGCGCAGATCCCGCCGTTGTGAACACTATGAGCCTGCTGTTGACAGAGGTGGCGGCGCGGCGGCCGAACAGGGTGGGCGTCACCGTGGCGCCGATGCTCAGCACCGGCGTACCGAAGGAGCAAAGGAGCACGACCGGAATCAGGAGCGGTCCGAAAGGCAGAACAGCGCCCCAGAGGATGGCAAAAGCCAGCCCCAGCGCGTAGCAGCCCAGTGCCGCAGCGGTGTACGCCCGCGTTCCCTTCTTGTCCGCCAGCACGCCCAGCAGCACGCTGGCTCCCGTGCCGCACAGGGGGATCAGGCTGACGACAGAGGCCGCCCGCTCCTGCGAATACCCGTTTGTCACAAGAAACATCGTCCCGTAGCTGGTAAAGGCGCCCGCCGTTACGGCGGTGAGGATCATGGCCGCCGCCAGGAGCAGGAACGTCCGGCTCCGCCGGATGGCGGCGATCTCCGCTCCGCTCAATTCCTTCCCTGCGGGCTCCGCTGCCGTCTCTGCGGACTGCGCACCCAGCGGGCGCTGCCCGCAGCTTTCGGGGTCATCCCGGATCAGGAAGACCTCGCTGCCGAAGCACAAAAGCCCGACTGCGGCGGCGAAAAGCAGGAACATTCCCCGCTGGCCCAGGGGCGCGATCAGCCGGCCCGTGGCGGCCAGAAAGGCCGAGCCGCCCAGGGTCATGCCCGCGAATATGACCCCCAGAAGACTGGCTCTTTTTTCGATGAACCAGGCGTTGATCACCGCTACCGAGGCCGCGCGAAGGCCGAAGGACATGGTGATCCCGCCCAAGGCCATGGCGATCCAGAGGATGATGATCCTGTCCGCCGCGGCCAACAGCAGCAGCAGGCCCACGGCGCTGATCGTCCCAAGAAAAAACATCCGCCGCGCTCCGAGCCTGTCCAGCAGCGGCGCCGCGATCAGCGCTGCCAGCGTTCCGGACACGGTGGAGATCGTCATGGAAAAGCTCAGCAGCGTCAGGGAGGTGTGCAGCTTTTCCAGAAAGAAAGGATAGAGCGCCGGGAGGCAGGAGAAAATGCCCGAATGACAAAAGGCGATGAGAAAGCACCCCACAGCGCACCGCCAGCCAAAAAACCGTTTTTGCATACGCCCTCTCCCTTCTTCCGGGCGTCTCCCCGGCGAAAAGCATTATACCGGGGACGGAAAAGAAGAAAAAACAGTTATATTTTTTCACCCCACAGGTCAAGCCTGTGGCTAATAAAAATATAACTGTTTGAATGCGGTGGATTCTTCCTCTAAACTGTAAGTACAGTGAGTACAGGAAAACCATGTGATACGATTCACGAGGAGGATTTCATCTATGAATCTGGCAGAGAGGAAACAGCTTTTCCGAGACACCCTTGCTTTCAACAACAAGGGCTGCATCCCCAGCCTGTGCAACGCCTGGTCCTACAAGATCTATGACGCCGGCTATACCCTGCAGGAAGCCCTGTTTGACTATGACGTCATGGAGAAGGTCGTCCGGCAGTTCCATGAGCGCTACCATTTCGATACGTATTTCGATCTGGGCACCCGCAACCCCATGCAGATCTCCAAGGCCCTGGGCAGCTTCCGGCACCGCATTGACGAGAAGGCCGACGCCATCGTCATTGAGGATTACAGCCTGATGCAGCCCGAAGAATACCCCGAATTCACCGCCGACCAGCAGGCCTTCAACTGGTCGAAAGCGCTGCAGCGGCTGAATCCGGATCTCACCTACGGGCAGCTGCAGGCCACCATCGGCGCCATGCTGGGCTTCTTCGGCTTCAACGGCAAGATGCAGCAGATCATGGTGCAGGAGTACAACACCCCCGTGCTCTACAACGCCGTGCTGCAGGTCCCCATCGAATCGCTGATGATGGGCGTGCGGGGCATGCGCGATCTTTCCCTGGACATGCGCAGACGCAAGGCGGACGTGAAGGCTGCCAGCGACAAAATGTTTGAGGGCCTGATCGCCCAGGCGCAGGCTGTGGCGGCCGGTCCTTCGGAGGACAGATACGTGTTCGATGCGGAATCCGTGATCCTGGCCTCCACCATTATGAGCCGCAAGCAGTTCGAGGAGTTCTACGCTCCCTACCTCAAGCCCTTGATGGACACGGTCATTTCCAGCGGCAAGATGTACTACATCTTCTGCGAGAACAGCCTGCAGAACTTCTACGAGTTCTTCCAGGACTTCGACAAGGGCTCCGTGCTGATCAACCTGGAGCTGGACGACATCCGCGACACCCGCAAAAAGCTGCCCAACATCGCTCTTGGCGGCGGCATGCCCAGCGCCCTGCTGGGGACCGCCTCCGTGGAGGAGTGCGTGGACTTCGCCAAAAAGCTCATCGACGACATGGGCGACGGCTTTGTGTTCAGCAGCGACAAGATGCTCTCCTATCGCAACGACGCCCGTCCCGAGACTCTCAAGGCCGTCATGGATCTGGTGAGAAAGGATTAAGGAGGAGAAAACGATGAATTTCGATATGAACGAAAAACTGGATTTTTCCTATCCCGAAGGATTTCAGAAGGCTGCCGCCAGCCTGGAATTTCTGCCTGAAGAACAGCGCGTTCCCATGCTGGCCACGTTCCTCACGCTGCTGATGCAGCTGTAAAAAGGAAAGTCTTTTCAAAAATCGGATGCAATTATATAATAGTCCCGGGGAAAGCTCCCCGGGACTATTATTTTGAAAGGGCGATGGCCATGGACATCCGGCAGTATCAGGCGGTATATGAGGTCGTCCGGCACAAGAGTATCAGCCGGGCGGCGGAGGCGATGTATATCTCCCAGCAGTCCCTCAGCGGCAGCATCCGCGCCCTGGAAAAGGAACTGGGATTCCAGATCTTTCAGCGCACCGCCAAAGGCTCAACGCTGACTGCGGAGGGGGAGCAGTTCCTGGATGCCGTTATGCCGGCCATCGCGGAGTATGAGGGCTCCGTCCGGAAAATCGAGCGCATCAAAAACGGGGACAAGCGGCAGGTACGCCTGGCCACCGCCCTTGGGGTGCAGGAGATCCTGGGCTATGATTTCAACGTGAAGCTGCTGGACATGCTCAACGATACCTACTCCGTCCAGGGCATCTGCGGGTATGAATACCCGGACAGTCAGCTGGAGGAGTTTCTGCGGGACGGGCTCGTGGATCTTGCTATCTCGGGGCCGCCCCTGGCTTACCCGAATCTGGAATACAATCTGCTTTACCAGGGGAAGCTGTGTATTTTCATGCACCGGGATCACCCCCTGGCCCGGAAGAAGGCCCTTCGCTACGCGGATCTGCGGGATGAGAACTTCATCATGCTGGTTCAGGGGACAAAGATCTATGACCGCATCCGCAAAAGCTGCGCCCGGGCGGGCTTCACGCCCCATATCATTCTGGAGACCAGTAACACCTACTTCATCAACTGGCGGCTCCACAACCGGAACTGCATCTACATCGGCGCGGATCTGACGCCAAAATACAAGGACGTGGTCCGTGTCCCCCTGGACGATGAGGACAACAAATACCGGATCTGTCTGGTATACTCCAAAAAAGCCTTCAAGGACAAACGGATGCGGGAGCTGCTGAAGGTATATTCCGGCTTTCTCAAGGATCATCTGAACGAAGTATGGCGTGCCCATGAGGACGGCATGGATGAAATTGCTGCCCACTGGAACATTACGGATTGACCTTTCCGGCATCCGGGCGCAGAAAAGACGTCCCCGTTGGGGGGCGTCTTTTTCCGATTTATACAAGCGGTTTTGTGTATAATCCACAAAAAGAGGTCGATAATTTCTGTTATCTATTGCATTTCTCCCGGCAAGTTACTATAATGTGCTTCGTAAAGTTCCCGGAAAACGGGAAACAAACTAAGGAGGAACCATATGAAAAAGACACTTTGCCTGCTTCTGGCTCTGGTCATGATCCTGAGCCTGGCTGCCTGCGGCAGCAAGCCCGCTGCTGCGCCCGCTGCCACCGAGGCCCCCAAGGCCGAGGAGCCCGCGCCCGCCGCTGAGCCCGCCGCCGAGCCTGAACCCGCCGCCGTGGAGCCCGACATGAGCTACACCATCCGCATCTACTCCAACTCCAACTCCGGCGAGCGCGTGCCGT
>JAEEGL014319272.1_pt1 | contig 12442 bp, 11 predicted proteins | sample 9134231 | NCBI WGS metagenome assembly JAEEGL01 (sample SAMN16246548, study PRJNA631951) | gut metagenome | biome: gut microbiome; feature: rumen; material: fiber-attached | host: Bos | place: Iran: Karaj | collected 2018-10 | reverse complement strand
GGGTGAGCCGCAACGCGTCAAGGTCGGCCTGTGAAGTGACGTTGGCGGCAGCGTTCATCAGTTCCAGTTGTGCCATTTCAGTGTAACTCATACTCGTCATGTTAGAAAATACGGTGCAAAGATAGCAAATATTTCGTAAATTAATTCCATTCCTCTCAAAAAATTAACAAATCGTCAGTGGAATTGTCGCTTAGTGGGCCTCTAACCAGTTGGCACCGAAGCCGCTGTCAGCGACAAGGGGTACACGGAGGTCAATGGCCTGCTGCATCTCTTCGATGACGATGCGCTCTACCCGGTCTTTTTCCTCTGGCAGGACGCTGAAGTTGAGTTCGTCGTGAACCTGGAGGATCATCTTGCTCTTGATGCACTCGGCCTTGAAACGCTGGAAGATACGGATCATCGCTACCTTGATGATGTCGGCAGCCGTACCCTGGATGGGGGCGTTGATGGCATTACGCTCGGCAAAGCCACGAACGACGCTGTTGGCACTATTAATGTCAGGCAGATAGCGGCGACGGCCGAAGAGGGTCACTACGTAGCCCTGCTGACGGGCGACTTCCTTTGACTGCTCCATGTAGTCGTGAACCTGTGGGAAGGTCTCGAAGTAGCCGTCAATCAGCATCTTAGCCTCGTCGCGAGGAATGTCTAAACGCTCGGCCAAACCGAAGACGGTGATGCCGTAGATGATGCCGAAGTTGGCTCGCTTCGACTTGGTACGCTCGTCGCGTGTCACCTCGTCGATGGGCTTTTTGTAGATGTTGGCAGCGGTGGCCGCATGCAGGTCCTTACCTTCCTGGAACACCCGAATCATGTTCTCGTCGCCACTAAGGTGAGCCATCACGCGAAGCTCAATCTGGCTGTAGTCAGCCGAAAAGAACAGACAGCCTGGTTCAGGGACAAAGGCCTTGCGTATTTCCTTGCCGTCCTCACCACGGATAGGAATGTTCTGCAGGTTAGGGTCGGATGACGAGAGGCGTCCTGTGGCTGTCACCGTCTGGTTGAACGAGGTATGGATGTGGCCCGTGCGTGGATTAATCAACTTAGGCAGGGCGTCGATGTAGGTGCCGATAAGTTTTTTCAGGCCACGATGTTCGAGGATGTCGGCCACTATCTCATGCTTGTTGCGCAGCTGTTGCAGTACTTCCTCAGAAGTGACGTACTGGCCCGTCTTCGTCTTCTTGGGTTTCTCGATAATCTTCAGTTTGTCGAAGAGTATCTCACCCACTTGTTTGGGTGAGGCGATGTTGAACTGCAAGCCTGCTAACTCATAGATACGAGCTTCGAGGTCGATGATGCGCTGGGTAAGCTGTTTGCTGGTCTCTGCCAATGACTCAGTATCGAGGCACACGCCATTCATCTCCATCTCTGCCAAGACAGGCATCAGCGGCATCTCGATATGATAGAAGAGGTCTTCGCACTCATGCTTCTTGAGTTCCGGCTCCAGCTTGTTCTTCAGCTGCAGGGTGATGTCGGCATCCTCGCAAGCGTATTCATAGACGTCGGCAGGGGAGAGGTCGCGCATCGAACGCTGGCTTTTGCCCTTGGGACCAATGAGCTCGTCAATGTGAATGGTCTTGTAGTGCAGATACACCTCTGCCATGTAGTCCATGTTGTGACGCAGCTCGGGTTGGATGAGGTAGTGGGCAATCATCGTGTCCCACATCTGACCCCGTAGCTCAATGTCGTAGTTGCGTAACACCTCAAGGTCGTACTTCAGGTTCTGTCCGATTTTCAGAATTTGCTCGTTCTCATAGAGCGGTTTAAAGATATTAACAATTTGCAACGCTTCTTCACGTTTGGCAGGAATCGGCACGTAAAACGCCTCATGTTCCTTGACGGAGAAGCTCAAACCCACCAATTCTGCGTCAATGGCAGAGGTTGATGTGGTTTCCGTGTCTAAAACGAGAAAATCGTTTGTTAAAAAAAAGTCACAAATTTTTCTTATTTCTTCCTCATTATCAATGAGTTTGTAGTTGTGAGCCACCGTTTTTAACGTCTCAAAACTCGAATATTCTGGCTCGTTCGTACTCGTGGGCGCAAATTCTGCAAATAAATCAAGCTGTCCATTAACAGGTTTTGGTTTTGTTTCAGTTTTTTTAAGAATCTTCGCCGCGAGCGTCTTAAACTCCAATTCTTCCATGAGTTTACCCAGTTCTGCCTCATTGGGTTCCTGCACCTTGAGTTCGTTCATGTTGAGCTCGATGGGAACATCGGTCTTGATGGTCGCTAGGAACTTCGACAGCTTGATGTCATCCACATGCTCCTCTACTTTCGTCCGCAAGGCACCCTTGATTTCGTTCGACCGACTCAACATCTCTTCCACCGTTCCGAACTCGTTGATGAGTTTGACGGCTGTCTTCTCACCAATACCCGGACACCCAGGGAAATTGTCAGCCGAGTCACCCATCAGCGCCAACAGGTCGATGACGGCAATTGTTGATGGAATGGCATATTTTGCCTTTACCTCTTCTATGCCCATCGTTTCGTAGCCGCCACCATGACGCGGCCGGAAGATGAAGACATGGTCAGTAACCAGTTGGCCATAATCCTTGTCGGGGGTCAGCATATAGGTATTGATGCCTAATGCTCCAGCCTTGGTAGCCAGCGTGCCGATGACGTCGTCCGCCTCGTAGCCGTCAACCTGTAGGATAGGGATGTTCCATGCACGCAACAGGTCCTTGATGATTGGCACGGCTGTGCGGATGTCTTCAGGCATGGCTTCGCGCTGTGCCTTATAGGCAGGGTAGGCCTCGCTGCGGAACGTAGGGCCGTGTGGGTCGAAAGCCACGCCGATGTGAGTAGGCTGCTCCTTGGTGAGCACTTCCTGCAGGGTATTGACAAAGCCGACAATGGCCGATGTGTTGAGGCCCTTCGAGTTGATTCGGGGATTCTTGATGAACGCGTAATACGAACGGTAGATGAGCGCGTAGGCGTCTAAAAGGAATAGTTTATCCATAACAATTTGAAAATTTGGCGTAAAATTACTAAAAAAATATGTACTATCCAATTATTTTCATTAATTTTGCAACATAATTTTATGGTAACATGGATTATATCAGCATTATCAAACAACCGATAGCGAGCGATTTATCCGATTTCATCGCCCTTTTTGAGCAGGCCATGACGCATCAGGACGGCATGCTGGGTTCAGCGTTGAGTCATATCAGACAGCGTGGAGGAAAGCGTATGCGTCCCATGCTGATGCTGCTGATGGCTAAGAACTATGGTGAGGTCAGTCAGGTGACACAGCATTCGGCTGTAGGTCTGGAACTGCTCCACACGGCATCGCTGGTGCATGACGACGTTGTTGATGAGAGCGGCGAACGTCGCGGACAGGCCTCAGTGAATGCGGAATATAATAATAAGGTGGCCGTACTCGTTGGCGACTATATCCTGTCAACGGCACTGCTCCACGTGTCGTTTACCGGTAATCAGCGTATCATTCAATATCTGGCAGAATTGGGTCGTACCCTGGCAGCCGGTGAGATCCTGCAACTCTCGAATATCCAGAACCAGGAGATTTCAGAAGAGGTCTATTACCAGGTTATCCAGAAGAAAACAGCTGCGCTTTTCGAGGCGTGTGCCATCATTGGTGCCTTGTCAGCAGGTGCATCGGACGATGAGGTGAAAAGGGCAGGGGAGTTTGGTCAGAACTTAGGTATCATGTTCCAGATTCGTGACGATATCTTCGACTACTTTGATTCCAAGGAAATCGGTAAACCGACTGGCAACGACATGACGGAAGGCAAGCTGACGCTGCCCGTCATCTATGCGCTGAACCACACCAATTTCGAGTCTATGCAGACACTGGCCAAGAAGGTGAAAGCAGGTACTATCAACCCCGATGAAATCGCCGTATTGGTAGAATTCACCAAACAGCAGGGTGGTATTGAATATGCAGAACAGTGTATGCAGAATTTCAGCAACCTCTGCAAGCAATATATTGACCACAGCGTCAAAGAAAAGGCCATCAGGGATTCCCTGACAGCCTATGTGGATTACGTCGTTCAGCGTAATTACTAAATAAGAAAAGCGACCTGTGAAAAGGTCGCCTTTTTTGTTTAGAAAACATCGACCGGTGGTCGCTCTTGTTCATCAAAAGAACTTGACTTCCTTGCCTGCCAAATCGCTCAGCACAAGGTTTGCCAGACGACTCGTTCCCAAGCGGAAGTAGTAGTTGTTCATCCATTCACCTCCCAGCACTTCCTTGTAGATGGTGTAGTAGGTGAGGGCGTCTGTCATGGAGTTGATGCCACCAGCGGGCTTGAAACCAACGCGGATGCCCGTCTTCTGGAAGTATTCCTTGATGGCCTGACACATGACATAGGCGGCCTCCGGGGTAGCGCTGATCTTCTCCTTGCCAGTAGATGTCTTGATGTAGTCGGCACCGGCATACATGGAAAGGATAGAAGCCTTCTTGATATTCGCGCAAGACCCCAGGTCACCAGTCTCCAGAATAACCTTCATAGGCACCTTTCCGCAGGCAGCTTTCTGTTCACGGATCTCGTCACAAACCGTCTCGTAGTCACCGGCCAGGAATTCGCCGACGTGCATGACGATATCTACGTTCTTAGCACCATCCTTGATAGCCAAGGCAGTCTCGGCAATCTTGATTTCCAACAATGCCTGTGAAGAGGGGAATGCACCGCTTACAACGGTCGGAATGACACCTTCTACTTCGCATGATTCGCTGACAAGCTTTGCGAAACGCGGATAAGTCACGATCGTTGCTACATGGGGCATGTCGGGATATTCGTGGGCGAATTGGTTCACCTTTTCCACCAGTTTCAGTACGCTCTCGTCAGAATCCTGCGTGGTGAGAGTCGTCAGCTCGATGGAGCCAAACATGAATTTCTTCACTTCAGGCGTGTTATTCTCAGGAACTTTCTCAGCGATAATCTTCTTGACGGCCTCCTTCACCTCGTCGTCATTGATGTCGAGGTTGTAGAGGTTTAATGCCTGCTGATACATGCTCTCCAGATGCTGTGCATCGTCGTGATGATGTTCGTGGCCACAGCCACAGTTACAATGTTCTCCCATAGTCATTTTAGTTTTAAGTTATTAATATGTCGTTGTTGATCACGTTTCGTCTTCTTTTCAATGTTCTTTTTCAGTTCTTCCGTCAGGTCAACGCCTGTTTGGTTTGCTAAGCAGAGTAGTACCCAGAGTATGTCGGCCATCTCGTCGCCCATTGCTTTTTCACCATTATCTACCGCTCTTTCATCGCCCGTTTTCCACGATTGGTCACCATAGCGGCGAGCCATGATTTTCGCCAATTCACCAACTTCTTCTGTCAGCACGGCCATATTCGTCAGCTCAGAGAAATAACGCACGCCATACGTCCTAATCCATTCGTCAACGGCTTCTTGTGCTTTCTTTATAGTCATCTGAACAGCATTTTTAAGGTTAGAATGAGGATGGCAACAATCAGTATCAGGATGTTCTGCCGGTTTTCACGAGCATACTCATTCCACCGAAAGGCTTTATAGAGAAAGGTGATAAGCCAAAGCAACAATCCAAGCGAGCATGGTCCGACGCCGTAGGCATAGCCCCAAATCAACGTGCAGATAATGCCGATGATGATGAGGATAAGTCCAGAAAATTCTATCTCTCTCAGATATTTCTTCATACTATTCTTTGTTTTTTGTATCCATACAAATGGTGACTGGTCCGTCGTTCAACAGCTCCACCTTCATATCTGCTCCGAATTCACCGGTTTCTACCGGTTTACCCAGTTCTTCGCCCAGCCGTTGGCAGAACGCTTCGTACAGTGGGATGGAGTGCTCATGGCTGCCTGCTCGGAACCAGCTGGGACGGTTGCCCTTTTTGTAGCTGGCGAACAGCGTAAACTGGCTGACGACCAATATGTTGCCTCCCACCTCCATAATCGAGCAGTTCATGACGTGGTTTTCGTCATCAAAGACACGTAGTCCGATAATCTTCTTGGTCAGCCATTCCACGTCGTCCACCGTGTCCTCGTCGCAGATGCCGACAAGAACGAGAAAGCCACCGTCTATGGCACCTTTTATGACACCATCTATCGTAACGCTGGCATGGCTGACACGCTGTATGACTGCTCTCATGTTGCAAAGATACGAGTTTATTCTGAATCTACCAAACTTTCTGCATGGAAATGCTGATAGATTATTCTTGCCTTAGCGGATCCAATGACTGAAGTGATGTCTGTTTCTGCCGCTTCCTGTATGCGTTTGACTGACTTGAAATGCTTCAACAATTCGTCGCGCGTCTTTTCCCCAATGCCTTTGATATTATCTAATTCACTATGTAACAGACGTTTAGAACGTTTTTCCTTGTGGAACGTAATGGCAAAACGGTGAACCTCATCCTGTAGTTGGGTCAATACCCTGAACAGTTCAGAGTCGGTCTTCATTCCAATCACACGTGCAGGGAAGCCATAGAGCAGCTCGTTGGTACGGTGGCGATCGTTCTTTGCTAATCCAGCGATGGGAATGTCTAATCCCAACTCGTCCTGAACGGCTTGTCTGATAACCTCCATCTGTCCTTTTCCACCATCTGCGACGATGAGGTCGGGTAGTGGTTGCTCTTCGTCCAAGAGCCGTCTGTACCGACGAAATACCACTTCTTTCATTGATGCATAGTCGTCAGGTCCTACCACTGTCTTGATGTTGTATTTTCGGTAATCTTGTTTGGACGGCTTCATCTTTTTAAAGACCACACAAGCGGCAACAGCGTCCGAACCGGAGATGTTAGAATTGTCAAAACACTCTATGTGATATGGCATTTTTTCTAAGTGTAACAGGTCTTGCAGTTCCTTCATCAGCCGTACCTGTTTCTGTTCCGGATTCAGTTTCTCTGCCTGTTTTTGACGGTCGAATTTATACTGTTTTCCATTCATTAAAGACAGGTCCAGTAGCGTCTTTTTATCGCCCCGCTGGGGTACGGTAATCGTCACTCCTTCTAAGTCAATGTCTATCTCCTTGGGTAAGATAATCTCTCGGGCATGGCTCTTGAATCGTTCACGCATTTCGGCAATGGCCAGCTGTAGCAATTCCTCGTCAGTCTCTTCTAATCGCTTCTTGTATTCAAAGGTAAAACTCTGGTTTATCTGCCCTCCAGCAACATGAATATAGTTGATAAAAGCTACCTTTTCATCATTGGTAATGCTTAGCACATCCACGTTATCAATGGTATGACTGACCACTTCGCTCTTGCTGACAAACTGTTCTACCAGCAGGTATCTTCGCTTCATTTCCTCTGCCTCCTCGAAGCGTAGATCATCAGCCAGTCTGAGCATTTCTTCCTTGATTTCTCGTAGCAACTGACGGGTATGTCCTGTAAGTATTTTCCGTGCCTGTTCGATGTTTTTATGATAGTCCTCCTGTGTCTGTTTCATAACACAAGGACCGGCACAGTTCTTGATATGATACTCCAAACAGACTTGATATTTGCCGCTTTCAACACCTTCTCGTGTCAGCGGTTGATGACATGTCCTCGGTCTGTATAGTTTCTTGATGAGCTCAAGGACTGCATGCATAGATCCAACATGTGAATAGGGACCATAGTAGGTACCCCATTTTTTGTTGATGGTTCTTGTAGAGAAGATTCTTGGTAAATACTCCTTGGTAATACAGATACTCGGGTAGGTTTTCCCGTCTTTCAGAAGTACATTATAGCGAGGATTATACTTCTTGATGAGTGCATTTTCCAAGAGCAGCGCATCTTCTTCTGTATTTACCACCGTGTAGCTGATATTCCAAATCTTGGATACCAACACCTTTGTCTTATATCGATCTACCTCTGTATGGAAGTAGGACGAGACACGTGCCTTCAAATTCTTCGCCTTACCCACATAAATGATGGTTCCATCAGCATCGTAGTACTGATAGCTGCCGGGCTTTTGTGGCATAGCGCTAACAATTTCTCTTAGCTTGGCTAATCGTGCCTCGTTCTCTTCTCTTGTCATGTGTTTTGTTTCACGTGAAACACTGTCACACTATCATCAGCGTTGTTACCTCTGTGTCAGCATCAAATACGTCACGACCATGAAGTCCTTCGTCTGTTATTTCTATCAGGAAATTGACAAAGACCCCCCGTGGATTAAATTTCTTTACCAGGTTCACTGCTGCTTTCATGGTACCGCCAGTTGCCAGTAAATCGTCATGCAACAGAACTACGTCTTTATCGTTGATGGCATCTTCGTGGATTTCTATCGTATCCGTACCATATTCCTTCTCGTAACTTTCCTGTACGGTAGCAGCTGGTAATTTACCAGGTTTACGGGCTAACACAATTCCTGCTCCTAATTTTACTGCAAGTGCTGAAGCCATCACAAAACCACGGCTCTCGATACCCACAATCTTGGTGATTCCTTTGTTTTTGTAAATCTCATAGAGCTCATCCACCATGATTTGCAGACATGCAGGGTTCTTGAATAAGGTTGTCACGTCACGGAAGTTAATGCCTTTTACTGGGAAATCAGGCACGCAGCGCAGATTAGCCATTAATGTTTTGTTGTTCATAATTTGTAGGTTTTATCGTTAAACTATAATGAATTGTTTCACGTGAAACGTTATCTTCCTAACAACACCAACAGTACATTGATGTCGCTGGGTGAAACACCAGGTATGCGACTGGCTTGTGCCAATGTCTCTGGCTGAATCTTCTCTAATTTCTGGCGAGCCTCCGTTGAAATGGCGGAAAGATTTGCGTATTCGAAGCGGTCTTTGATTTTGATGTTTTCCAGACGATGCATCTTGTCGGCTACCAACCGCTCGCGTTCTATATAGCCTTTATATTTAATATGTATCTCTGCTGCTTCAGCAATTTCTTCCTTTCTGTTGGGCAGACGGTCAATAAGCTCGCGGAGAGCAGGTACGATGTTTTGTAGTTTTTCAAAGTCCAGTTCCGGACGTGCCACCAAGTCTTCCAGCTTGCAGCCATAGACGAGTGGGGTAGAGCCCATCGCTTCTAAGGCACTGTTAACCACTTTCGGTTTGATGGCGTATGACTGACAGAATGCTTCGATTTCTTCGATAGCTTGTTTCTTCTGTAACCACCAGTCGTAGCGGTCGCGCTTGGCAATACCTAATTGATACGCCTTTTCGGTCAGTCGTGCGTCGGCATCGTCCTGTCGCAATAGAATGCGGTATTCGGCGCGTGAGGTAAACATGCGGTAGGGTTCGTCAACGCCTTTTGTCACCAAGTCATCGATCAGTACTCCAATGTATGCTTCGTCACGATGCAGTTCAAACGTTTTGTGTGTTTCTGTGCCGCAGCAACAAATTGAACCAGCTAACAGCGCGGCATTGATACCAGCCAACGTGCCTTGGCCGCCAGCCTCTTCGTAGCCGGTAGTGCCATTTACCTGACCCGCCATGAACAGGCCGCTAACTACCTTCGATTCCAACGAGTGCTTCAGTTGTGTGGGGTCGAAGAAATCGTACTCAATGGCATAGCCGGGACGATAGACTCTCAAGTCGCGCAGGGCGGGAATATGTTTGAGCGCATTGATCTGTACATCCATGGGCAGCGATGACGAAAAGCCGTTCAGGTACATCTCGTTTGTGTCTTCCCCTTCTGGCTCCAGAAACAACAGGTGTTGTGGACGGTCGGGGAAGGTGACGAGCTTCGTCTCTATCGAGGGACAATAACGCGGACCGATGGATTTTATCTGACCATTATAAAGCGGTGAGTCGGCCAAACCACCAAGCAGTGCTTCATGCACGTCGGGGTTGGTATAGCATACCCAGCAAGGTAGCTGTTGCAGGGGACGGTGTCCGCCCATATAGGAGAACTGGTAGTATCCGTTCTCACCATCCTGTCGTTCCATGTCTTCGAAATGTACGGAACGCTTGTCGATACGCACAGGAGTTCCCGTCTTCATACGTGCTGAACGGATGCCATGGCGCGTGATGCTCTCGGTGAAATGGGGTACGGCAGGCTCTGCGATACGTCCGCCAGGTACCATCTTCCGTCCGATATGCAGCAGTCCGTTAAGGAAGGTGCCAGCGGTGATGATGACCGCCTTGGCATGTATCTCGGCACCCCAGATGGTGCGTACGCCTACTACTTGTTTGGCATGTTGCTGTGCCACAGCAACAGACTCAACCAGGAGTTCGTCGGCCTGGTCTTGCCAGATGTCAAGGTTGGGTGTGCTGTCCAGCATGCTGCGCCATTTCCAGATGAACTTGCCGCGGTCGCACTGTGCACGGGGACTCCATACAGCAGGACCCTTCGAACGGTTCAGCATGCGGAACTGGATGGCAGTAGCGTCTGTTACCAGAGCCATCTGGCCGCCCAGTGCATCAATCTCACGGACAATCTGTCCTTTGGCGATTCCACCGACAGCCGGATTACATGACATCTGTGCTATCTTATTCATGTCCATTGTGACAAGACAAGTCTTCGCACCCATGTTGGCTGCTGCACAGGCGGCTTCGCAACCGGCATGACCGCCTCCGATCACTATGACATCATATTTTAATATCATGCTGTCCCACTATCGCTGGTTGGTTCTGACATAGGTCCTGTAGCCATAGACGATGATGACCAAGAAGCACAGGAACGGCAGTATGAAGGATACGTTGACGGCCGGCATGTTGAAAACCGTCTGCTGGTCAATGATGGAAGCCTGCAGCGGGGGAAGTACCGACCCGCCAAGGATGGCCATAATCAGGCCGGCGGCACCGAACTTCGCGTCATCACCCAGTCCTTGCAAGGCAATGCCGTAGATGGTGGGGAACATCAGTGACATACAGGCCGAGATGGCTACCAGACAGTAGAGACCCATTCGTCCGTCAATGAAGATAACACCCAGTGTCAGCAGGGCACCAACTGCTGCCAAGATGCCTAACAGTGCTCCGGCGTTGATGTATTTCAGGAAATAGGTACAAATAAAGCGGCTGGTCACGAAGATGACCATTGCCACGATGTTATACGTCTGCGACATCACCTCGGCCTCCTGCTCTGCCATGCCTTCGTTCATCAGCACACGGGTGCCGTACTGGATGATGAATGTCCAGCACATGATCTGCACACCGACATAGAAAAACTGGGCAATGACACCCTCGCGGTAGTAGTCGATGCGGCAGATGCGCTTCAGCGTAGCCAACGGATGCACGTCGTGGTTCTTGTCAGCATTGTTAGGCATCTTTGTAAACCAGATGACGGCAAACATGATGGCGATGACGGCACCGATAGCCAGATAGGGAGTGATGAGCACACTCAGGTCTGAGTCACGCATGGCAGCAAACTCGGCATCGCTCAGCAGTGCACGCTCGTCGGTGGATGCCGGGTTCAACTGTGCCTGGATGAAGTTCATGGCGACATACATGCCACACAGCGAACCCATCGGGTTGAAGCATTGTGCCATGTTCAGACGGCGCGTGCTGGTCTCTTCAGAACCCATAGACAGGATATACGGGTTACAGCTGGTCTCTAAGAACGACAGTCCGCAGGTCAGGATGAAGTAGGCGACCAGGAACGGATAGTACATGCCCGTCCACGATGCCGGCAGGAAAAGCAGTGCACCGGTGGCATACAGTCCCAGACCCATCAGCACACCTGCCTTGTACGAGTATTTGCGTATGAACATGGCGGCAGGGAATGCCATGGCGAAGTAGCCGCCATAGAAGGCCACTTGTACCAGCGCACCGTCCGTGACGCTCATACGGAAAATTTTCGAGAATGCCTTGACCATCGGGTTGGTGATGTCGTTGGCAAATCCCCACAGGGCAAAACAGGAAGTGACAAGGATGAAGGGAATGAGATAGTTCACGCCGTCCTTCATCATAATGGATTCTTTTTTTGATGACTGCATGGTGCGATTCAATTTTTGTTTGCAAAGATACGAAACTGTTTGCAAAGATACAAAACTCTTTGCGAAAATTGCAAACTCCGCGTGACAAAAGTGTTGAGTACACACGGAAATTTAAATACTTTAACGCAAAAACACGCAACAGAAAGCAAATAAATGTAAATAGTGAATGGTCAATTATGATTTTTTGCTTAACTTTGCAGCGGTTTTCAAAAAAGACCGACATATTTAATAGGTATTTAGTAAATTGTAACAATAAAATCAAGTAATTATCATTATGGCAAAGTTAGATTTAACACAGTATGGCATTACGGGTTCTACCGTGATTGCTCACAATCCGTCGTATGAGTACCTCTTCGAGGAGGAGACCAAAGCTGGTCTCGAAGGTTTCGACAAGGGTGTAAACACCGAGCTCGACGCCGTTAACGTGATGACTGGTATCTACACCGGCCGTTCGCCTAAGGACAAGTACATCGTGAAGGATGCACAGAGCACCGATAAGGTGTGGTGGACTACCGACGAGTACAAGAACGACAACCACCCCATGAGCGAGGAGATCTGGGGCAAGGTAAAGGATATTGCCATCAAGGAGCTCTGCAACAAGAACCTGTATGTGATGGACGCTTTCTGCGGTGCCAACGAGGC
>JAEEGL014300853.1_pt1 | contig 12442 bp, 6 predicted proteins | sample 9134231 | NCBI WGS metagenome assembly JAEEGL01 (sample SAMN16246548, study PRJNA631951) | gut metagenome | biome: gut microbiome; feature: rumen; material: fiber-attached | host: Bos | place: Iran: Karaj | collected 2018-10 | reverse complement strand
GTAGGTGGTCCCGGCCAGGGCGGCGGCTCCGAGCGGGCATTTATCCATTCTCCTGAAGGCATCGAGGAATCTGTCTGCGTCCCTGGAGAATCTGAATGCGTGGGCGAGCATGTGCTGGGCCAGGGAGACCGGCTGCGCGTGTTGCATATGGGTGAACCCAGGCATCACAGTTCCCCCGTTCTCTTCGGCGACCTTGACAAGGCTCATCATGAGGCTGTCCGCCGATTCTACGGCTTTCAGGGCCTCATCCCTCAGGTACATCCTGAAATCCACGGCGACCTGGTCGTTCCTGCTCCTGCCCGTGTGCAGCTTCCCTCCGGCCGGGCCGATTCTCTGGGTGAGAGTGAATTCCACGTTGGTGTGGATGTCCTCCAGAGAATAGTCCAGTTCGAAGGTTCCGTCCGAGATCTCCTTCAGAATCCCTTTCAGCCCTTCTACGATGTCGTCGGCGTCTTCGGCGGGGATTATCCCGCACGCCTTCAGCATCTTTGCGTGGGCCAAGGATCCCATGACGTCGTAGAACGCCAGTTTGGAGTCCACATCCAAGGATGAGGTGAATTCCAGAGTGGAATCGTCCATCCCGCCTTCGAACCTTCCCGACCAGAGAGCCTGCTGCAAAGGGATCACTTCTTCCCGTGGGCTTTCGCGGCGGTTCTTCCGGGGAGACCCCAGACGTAGATGAATCCGGTCGCGGATCTGTGGTCGAAGCTGTCGCCTTCGGCGTAGGTGCTGAGGCCGGTGTCGTACATGGAGTACGGGGATTTTCTTCCGACAACGGTCGCGGTCCCTTTGTACAGCTTGACTCTGACGGTTCCGGTGACGTATTCCTGGGTCTTGTCGATGAACGCCTGGATCGGCTCTCTGAGGCCGCCGAACCAGAGCCCATCATACACCAGCTGGCAGTATTTCTGCTCGATACCGCGCTTGTATTCGATGGTGTCTCTGGGGAGGGTCATGGCTTCGAGTGCTCTGTGGGCAGTTATGAGAGTGACCGCGGCGGGGCATTCGTAGGTTTCGCGGCTCTTGATGCCGACCAGACGGTCCTCGACGTGGTCGATTCTGCCTACGCCGTGCTTTCCGGCGGTTTTGTTGAGCTTCTCGATCAGCTTCACGCCCTCGACCTTCTTGCCGTTGAGGCGGGTCGGGATACCATTCTCGAATCCGATCTCTATGTATTGGGGTTCGTCAGGCGCTTTCTCGGGGTCGACGGTGTTCTCCCAGACGTCTGCGGGGGGTTCGGCCCAGGGATCTTCGAGGATTCCGCATTCGCAGGAGCTTCCCCAAAGGTTCTCGTCTCTGGAGTACGGGCTCTCTTTCTTGACGATGATTTCGATCCCGTGCTCTTTGGCGTATTCGATTTCCTTCTCTCTGGTGGTGACCCATTCTCTCATGGGGGCGATGATCTTCAGGTCGGGGTTCTGGGAGACTATTCCGACGTCGAATCTGACCTGGTCGTTCCCTTTGGCGGTGCATCCGTGGGCGATGTACTTGGCCCCCTCTCTGTTGGCCACTTCGACGAGTTTCTTGGCTATGAGGGGTCTGGCGATGGAGGTGCTCAGAGGATACACGTTCTGATAGAGGGCGTTGGCTTTGAGCGAAGGCCAGACGTAATCCGAGACGAACTCCTCGGTGGCGTCTATGAAATCGGATTTTATGGCTCCGTTTCTGAGGGCGCGGGCGACGATGTCGTCCTTGCTGGGGGGCTGGCCGACGTTGATAGCGATGGCTATCACGTCGAGGTCGTATTGCTCCTGGAGCCAATGGATGGCGACTGAGGTGTCGAGTCCTCCGGAATACGCGAGGACCACTTTGTCTCTGGTTTTCTCTGCCATGGTAATCATGGCGGTAGAGAGTTTCTTTCGATATATGACCATCGGACAGGAAGCAGTCGCGAAGTTCGTGAATGTCGGGCCAATACAATCTTAGTTTGGATTTGATTATGTCATATTATGATGACGCAACCGAAGGCAATATTGTTCAAAGCTTCAGTCTGAAGGTATCCGCGCCACCCGATGTGCTGCGAGCGCCCTTTATGATTCTGTAAAAGAAAGGCATTGTCCGTCCAAGTTTATGAGCGGGACAGAAAAAAGTTTGGGGGTGCCGCTCCGACGTTCTATCAAAGGATACCGGAGCGGCCGATAAGTTTCAGGCTCCGAGCCTCTTCCTTTTGATCTCTTCTTCGGACATGATCTGGTCGCCGGTGAACTGCAGGGAGTAGATCTTGGAGACGCCGCGGTAGATGCATTCAGCTTCAAGCTCTGCCCTCTCGTTCCCGCGGATCTTCACAATGATCTCCTCGTTCATCCTGCTGTCGCTGGCGAGATCGAATACGAATTCTCCGATCTTGGGGCACAGGTCGACCTCCTGGTCGCCGTCCTCTTCCAGAGCGTCGTTCTTGCACACCTGGATGCGGGCCTGGGTCTGGCCGTTGGAGGACGGGGAGAATTCTCTGGCCCCTTCCAGCGGGAGCTGCTCGTTGCGGTAGACGATGTTGCAGACCATGTCCCTCTGTTTCTCGTCGTCGAAGGCGATGATGCCGTAGGTATGGGGCATGACCCTGGTGAACTTCCTGATGCCGCCGGTCTTGACGTCGGTGACCATCTGCTCGTACAGCGCCGCGCCTTTGGCGACCGCGAGGTTGGGGTCGTGGCTCTCGATCTTCCCTGCGAGCTGGGGGTAGAATTTGTTGAGCATCGCGGGGACCTGAGGCATCTTGGTGGACCCTCCGACCAGAAGGAACTTGTCTATGTCGTCGAAGGAGAGGTTCTTCTCGGCCATCAGGGTGTCTATGTATCCTCTGGTCTTGTCCAGAAGGGCTTCCGTCCACGATTCGAACTCCTCGCGGGTCACTTCGACGGCTATGTTGTTGGCGCCGACGGTGAAGTAGTTCTTGACGGATGTCCTGGTGGACAGCTGCTTCTTGATGTCCTCGACTTTGGCGGCGATCCCGGGGTAGTTCTCGCCGCTCTTGATCTCGCCCACATCGAGGGAAGGCTCGGCCTCCGCGATCTTCTCTATTATGTGGTCTTCGAGCTCTCTGTCCCAATCTTTTCCTCCCAGGCCGGAGTCTCCTCCGGTGCAGAACACAGAGTAGTTGCCGTTCTCGATCTTGATGATGGTGATGTCGAACGTTCCTCCTCCAAGGTCGTACACGAACACGGTCTGGTTTTTGTCGCTCTTCGCTCCGTAAGAAATGGCCGCGGCGATGGGTTCCTCGACGATGTTGATGTTCTTGAAACCGGCGATCTCGCCGGCCTGCTTGGTGGCTTTCTTCTGGTTCTCGTCGAAGTATGCGGGGCAGGTGATGGTCACGCTGCTCATGTCGTACTCCGGATAGAATTGCTTGAAATCTCTGATGAGCTTTTTGAGGATCTCGGCCGAGAGGTCCTGGGGATAGTATTCCTTGTCGCCGACGTAGATGCGGAATCCCGCCTCTCCCATGTGCCTTTTGATCGAGTCGAAGCAGGTGTCCGGATAGATCGCTGCATTGGCTTTGGCATCTTTTCCGACGATGACTTCGTTGTTTTCCGTGTCGTAGAGGACCACGGACGGGGTGGTCTCCTCTTCCTCGAAGTTCTTCACGATGGTCGGGAGCCCTGTGGCGGGGTCGATAACCGCGATGCATGAGTATGTGGTACCGAGGTCGATTCCTATTTTGAGGTCTGACATATCTTATCATTCTCCGTTGTACTTAAAAACCTTGACCTGGGAGGGATAGATTACCTTGCCCTCCAGCTCATAGCAGTCCGTTTTTATCGATTGGATGGTTTTGTCAAGTTCCTTGTCGCCGGTCGGGACGGCCGGGGGCACGATCTTCTGGGTTTTGCTGTCGAAAGCCGTTCCGATCTCCGCGCGGGTGCAGGAAACCCCGCGGCATTCGAGGATGTTCAGGAGCCCGTAATCGAAGTTGTCGAAGGAGTTCAGCAAAGAGTCCACAGTAAGCTCATCTTTCTTCTCGTGGGCGTTGGCCAGGAACCTTGCCATATCCTCCCTGAATTTGATGATCTCCTTCAGGATGTCCGCGGTAAGGCTCATCTTGACCTTATCCAGCTGCCCGGAGATGGTCCCGTTGAAGTGCTGGAACACCGATTGTGGTATGGTGCGGGATTCCAGCAGCACATCCATGACCGAGATTCTGTCGCAGATTTCGGCCAATTGGTCAGATATGCCGTCGAGACGGGAATCTATCGATGGGATCTCCGCTTCGGGCGTCTCTTCAGGTTCGCAGTCTTCTTTTTCCGGCTCTTCCGATGGCTCTTCGGGCCCGGAAGTTTCCGCCGTCGGTTCCGCCTCTTCAGGTTCCGGCTCGGTCGCCTCCGCGGAAGGTCCGGGGATCTGCTCTCCGGCATCCGCGCATATCTCGTCCGTTCTTTCTGTCTCTTCCATATCAATCAGCTCCTGGGGTGTTCCAGCGTGTAAATCTCATAGTCCTCGAAGTTCGCGAAGAATAGCCCCGATCTCTTGGAGCTCCTATACGCTTTGGCCGCTTCTTTGGAGAGGACGAAAGTGCCCCTTCCTTTGTTCAGATCGACTTTGCTCACGGTGGCAATCTTCTCGTCGTCCGGGCGCGGGAATCCGAAGTCGGATACGCGGAGCGCCATCTCAGGCAGGGCGCTCAATGTGGGGTCGGTCGAGAACTCTATTTTCGTTCCGAACAGCCCGCTTGTGATGCTGTATCTTATCGCGGTTTTTTCCTTCAGTTTGGAGCAGCTGATGCTGCGCCCCTCGGAGAATGTGCTCTCCGGATATTCGGAGAAGACGGCGACGAATATCTCCGAATCCTTGGACGGTATCTCGATCTTTTTCTGGGCATCGTATTCCTGTTTGGTTTTCCTTACAGAGAATCCTTCGTGGGGGTCAGAAGGGAAATCATCTCCGGAATAGCATGCCCTCATCGCCACGGCGCCTTTCGGCCAGTCCAATGTGACGACGTATCTCCCTCCGCTGTACACGCATCTGACGTTGCCCGGCGGGATCGCGTTGTGCACGAGCTTTTCGGCGCCTATGGCGGCGTTGGAACCCGATATGACCACGGGGTAGACGTACAGCACGGCGCCGGGCGGGAGCGAGAACGAAGCCGAATTCTGGCCCGTTGTCTCGAAGCTCAGGGGCGACATGTTCTTTCTGACGTAATCAGCGGTGGCCGTTTTGTTTCCGCCGATGCGCTTCGGCGATGAATACAGCCTGCATTCCTCTCTGCATTGGTTCCATGCGGCCGAGAAAGTTCCGTTCCCTTTCGGCTGCACCTTGAAATTGCCGGGCGGTTCCGGGACCTTCTCATAGGTGCATACTACCGAGACGCCTTTCGAGAACGCCGGCGTAGAGCGCCCGTCGGAATACTCGGCCACCAGAAGGTAACCGTATGACATGCCTTCGCCGGAGGATTCCACGTCCAGATATCCGCCCTCGGTCCCAAGATCTACGCGTCCCATGCCGAGGGAAGCCGGTACGGAGCCTTCGGATCTGCACATCCAGACTCTGCTGCATCCTTTGGGGACATCGAATCTCAGGCGTATCCCCTTCGTTTCCGAAGAGGCGCGGAGGTTCCTCACGTTGGAGAACACGGCGAACGGTCCGGCGTACGTAGGCTCGGATGATGATATCCCTTCCCTCTCGGAGTATACGGCGTAGTAGTAGCCCTTCCCGAAGACGATGTCGCGGTCCACGTATTCCGAGGCGGCGGTCTTTATCGTCTCTCCGTCCTCGCGGTTCCTAGGGGCGCGGCCGGCGTTCTTGACGATCTCATACCCGGCCGGTTTCCCGTCGGCTTGGGCCATCCTTATCCTGATGAACCCGTCCATGCTTTCCGACAGCATCACCGAGGAAGGCTTCTGCGGCCTGAGGCCTTCCAAGCGCGCGTTGGCTTCGGGGCAGTCGGCGCAGAGGCGCATTATCGCGGCGTATTCTTTGGCGGCGTCCTTCCCCGAAAGGGTCCCGGCGTCTTGGAGGCGCCTTCTGACCTCGGCCATCGTGGATTCGCAGTGGCTCTTGCGAAGCCTCACCTGTTCGAGGTCGGGGGAGCTGGGCTTCCCGGCGAGGTATCTCTTCGAGGCTTCCAGGGCCTCGTTTATTTTCGATGCTGAGATCAGCGAATCCAACTTGGAAACGATGGCGTCGTTGTCCCTCAGAACAGCTTCGGCCCTGGCCAAGACCAGAGGATCCAAGTTTTTCTTGTGCTCCCCGAGGTCATTGAGCAGGCGCCTGAGCTCGGCCAGACCGTAGGATGCCGTCAGCTTTTCGACCTTCTTCTGCGTTTCCTTGATGTCGCTGACGAGGGCTATCCCCATTCCGCAGCGCTTGCATTTCCCCTCAGAAAAAGGCGTCGTGGCCCCGCATTTGCAGTGGTAGTACAGATCCGACCCGCAGACGGTGCATTTCTCGTTGTCTTTGGGCATGTAGGCGCCGCACGAGCCGCATCTGAGATCGAAATCGTCGTCCTTCGACAGGTTCGCGATTATCCCCATGCTCATGCAGTACTGCTCGAGCGCTTTCAGGGACTTGTCGGTGTCAGCTCCGGAACGGGCGAATCCGTTGCTTTCGAAGAGGGCCTCTATCGTGCTCCTCTCTATGCGGTCCGAGGATGAGGCCCTTATGTCCTCGACGATCTCCCACAGGACGGACCATGTTTTCAGGTCTTCCAGCAGCTTGTCGTCGTCAACGCAGGGCTTCACTTTCCTGAACGCTTTGACGAGGTCCATGCATTTGCGCTGCTCCATCAGCACGTCGAAGATTTTGTTGAGGGCGGCGTAGATGGCCCTGACCTCGCTCGCATCGAACTTCGGACCCAGCTTATCTACGTTTCCTCCGTAGCCGTTGGCCGTGTCCACGGCGTCGTTGGTCCATTCCACGAACGGCTTGCATTCCATCGCCCCCAGGGCTCCGACGAGCTTCGCGTTCAGGGCGTAGTCCTTGCATTTCTCGATGGGGGTTTTGGTAAGATCGTCGATGTCATCCTTTTCGATGTTCCAGCCTTTGTTCTTCATCTTCTTGCAGATGGCGTCGGCGCTCTTGTCCAAGATCACCTGCTTGCCGTCCGTGCGCACGAAGATGAAGCTCCTCAGAACCCTGGAGAAATCTTTCTTCATTGCGGCCAGGGATTCGTCCGCGGCCATCCCGGAAGTTATCTCCGCCTCGAATCTGGCAAGCTCCTCCGGGCTGTATTTGATTTCGTTGGCCCTCTTCAGAGCGTTTATCCTCTGCTGCACCTGAGGCTTGTCGTATGTGTTCAGAGGGTTGAGTCCCAAGGCTTTGTAAGGGTCAGTCATCGTCCGTCCTCTTCGCTTCCTGTGTCCGCATCATTTGCTCCCGCTGATATCTGAAGCTATCGACGACAGCGTTCTTCCCAGGCCTCCGAAGCTGGCTTTTAGAGCGGATTTGTCGGAGGATGATATCTTGCGGATGAAGGTTCTGTCCACGTCCCCGAACCCGATGCCTATGCATTCTACTTTCAGCTCTTTCAGGCTCTTTATGCTGCTCTCGACCGTATTGTCGCCATACCATTGGCCGTCCGTCAGCGTCACGACGAACACTTTCCCTTTTCCTGCGACGCTTTTGGCCAGGGAATACACCTGTTTGTTCAGGGGGTTGCAGCTGGTACCTCCGCCGACGTTGACGCTGTTCAGAGACTCGATCTTAGACAGTATGTTGCCTGGGGTAGTGAATCCGGAGACCTCTTTGGAGGAGTCGGCGAACGCTACCAGGGCGAACTCCGCGTCCTTGATCATCTTGGCGAACTTGCACATCTCGTTGATGGCTTCCTTCAAAGGATTGCCGCTCATGCTTCCGGACAGGTCAATCGTCAGGATGATGTACTTCTTTCCTCCGGCGATCTTCTCGGCCACAGGGGGCCTGCCCATCCAAGCGCAGTTGTCCGGGACTACCCCCGTCTCCATTTTGAGGAGACGTTCGCCCTGATAGGCCGTGACTTTAACCATGCCGCTGCGGTCGTATTCGTAGTCGATATCTATCTCCACGCCGTCCCCGTCGTTCTCTATCTCTTTTGCGACGGTCAGGTACAGCACTTTGTTGCCCACGTCCAAGGGGTTCTCGCTCTCGCCCTGGATAGTGTATATGTCGAGCTTCGTGGTATAGTTCCCGGGCTGTATCTTGACAGTGCGCCGGCCTTTGGCCGGGATCGCAGAGTTGCGGGCGATCATTATCTTGTTGAGGTATTTTGTGAACCCGGGATCGGTGACCAAAGTCCCGAGGCCGAACGGGGTCACGTCCTTGAAGCTCATGTTGACGGTTCTGACGCCCATGCCCTGCTCTTTCTTGTGTATCCTTATCTTGCCTTCCTGCGCGTTCGCAAGCAGAGCGGCCCCTTTGGCGACGGCCAGGTCGGTGTCCTCATGGATGATGACGTCCGTTTTGCTCTCGTTTTTGATGGCAGAGCGGACGGCTGGCATGCGGGTGGAGCCTCCGACCAGAAGCACGTGGTCGATGTCGCTCCATTTCATGCCCATCTCGGCGAGGAGGTCTCTGCAGATGCTGATCGTCTTGTCTACGAGATAGGATGTGGCTTCCTCGAACTCATCTCTGCTGACGGAGATGGTGACCGCGCTGCCGCCGTAGTTTATCCTCATCTTGGCGTCGTTCCTCGACGAGAGCTCCTTTTTCATCTTCTCCGAGTCGACGATCATCTTGCACATGAACTCCTTGTCGTTCTCGAAGCTGTCTCCGGTCTCCTCCTGGAATTTGGCGGAGACGATGTCGCAAAGCTCGGAGTCCCAGTTCTTCCCGCCCAGTGCGGAATCCCCTTTGGTGGCTTTGACGGTGATGTTCCCGTCCGCGATATCCAGTATGGTGATGTCGAAAGTCCCTCCGCCGAGGTCGAAGGTCATCAGCGTGCCGTTGGCGCCTTTTTTGAATCCGTAATAGACGGAGGCCGCCGTAGGCTCGTTCACCAGGTCCAAGACCTTCAGGCCGGCGTCTTCCCCGGCTTTTTTGGTAGCTTTCCTCTGGAATTCGTTGAAGTACGCGGGGCAGGTGATCACCGCGCCCTCTATCTCCTTCCCGGATACTTTTTCGGCCACCTCCTTCATGCGCTTCAGGAGCATGCTGGACAGCTCTTCCGGGCTGAATTCCCTGTCGCCGGCGTAATAGCGGTGGCTGCTTCCCATGAACCTCTTGAACGTCGAGAAGGCGTTTTCGGTTCCGCTGGCTTGGAACTCCTTGGCCTCGTGTCCGACTATGTACCCGTCATCGGTTACGGCGACCACCGAAGGGGTGGTATCCTCGCCCCAGTCGGTCTCGATCATCCTGGGCGTTCCGCTGTCGTCCACGTAAGCTATCGCTGAGTACGTGGTCCCCAGATCTATCCCAACTTTTATCCCGGCCATGTCGTCCACCGTCATTTTTTGAACAAGCCTTTCAGGCCTTTGAGGATGTTCCCTCCGCCTTCCTCGCGCTGGCCTTCCTCTTTGCGGCTGTCCGATCTGTCGGATCCCGGATCCTTGCCGCCGGAGCGCTTGCTCTTCTCCTCTTTGGTCTGGCTGTCGGATTCTTTGCTGCCCCATCCGCCGAGGAATCCTCCCTTTTCTTCGGGGGGCCTCTCGGAGTGCTCGTAATATGTCTCCAGGTCCTCTTCGCTTCCGCCTATCTTCTCGACCATCCTCTCGAGTCTCGAAGGCCTCCCGCGCCAAGGTATGCTCTTGTACGTGAGGTCGGAAACGGCGATCCCGGTTTTCCCTACGGCCACGATGTATGCCGCGAGGACTTCCGGGGAGTCCATGATCGTGGGGCGGACTATGTCGGCCGCCGCTTCGTAGAATTCGGCGCTTTCGTGTCCGACGAACGGGGCGAGCCTGGATTCGAACCATTCCTCGTCCATCCTGACCCCGCGGCGGAGGGCTCTGCGGCAGAATGATCTCTTCTCCTCCGGACTCAAGGAATCGTATCCATCCAGATCCGCCGGGGTTCCGAGGCTTATGCTGTCCGCGGTCAGATAAAGGGCGGTGCGGGGGGATCCCTCCGGGGTCTCATCAATTTCCGCCAGCATATGGGCGATGCGCATCTTCTTTTCGGACAGGAAGTCCCCGGGCATGCTCTCGAATCTCTTGGCTATTGTGGGGATGCACGCTTTCTCCAGAGGTTTGCCGGCAGCCCCCAGGAATTCCAGGGCATCCAGCATCTCTTCCGTGCTGGCCGATTCGCAATGGCACAGATACATCGACTCCGCTTCTTTCGTCTTCCCTTCGGCGATGAGGCTCTCGCATCTGCCTTTGACATAGGCTCCGGCGTATGGGCCTTCCGCCATGCGGTCGTCCAGAGCATCCTGGAGGTCGGCATCGTATCCTATCACCTCCGCAAGGCGCGCAGCCTCATCCAAGCTGGTCTTCGACGAAAGCATTCCCTCGAGGAGAGAGCGCTTCAGACTCTCGCTCGCCGGGCTGTCCGAACCCAAAGCGGCCATGGCCAAGGAGCGATCCGAAAGGATGAATTCCGCCGCTTCTGGCCCGGCCTGGATCAGCGCCGCCGATGCCGCTTCAAAGGAGTCCTTGGAGCGGCTGTCCGACCAGTATTTGGCGGCCAGGCAGGCGCCGGGAAGCGACCCCATATAGTCACCGAGGCGATACGACGCCATATCCGCGATCGATCCCATGTTCCTCTCGTAAAATCCCATCAGCTCGGAAGGTCTGAGGCCGTCCATGCCTTGGAGGCGGCTTTTTGCCACGGCAATCCTGATCTTCCTCACGCATTCCTCGTCCTTCAGGGAGCGGCAAAGATCGTTCTGGATGAAATCCACGTCGGCATCGTCCAAGACTTCCATCCTGCATTCCACGGCGGCCGCAGAGCATTCCGCGGGAAGTTTGGCGCCGTATTTCTTCAGCGCTTCCCAGGCGCGGTCAAGGCTGTCCCCTGACAGCTTCATGCCTTTCTCGGCAATGCAGTACAGGTCATACAGGCCTATGATGTCCTTGCCGGGGGTTTCCGCTTCGGCTTTCGCCAGGAATCCGAAGAATCCCTCCCTCAGCCCGCCATACGCCCCGTCTATGTACTCGTTGAACGGGCCGTCAAACGTCTCCGACGGGTCGTAGGCCTCGTCATCGGAGGTCATTATGCCCTCGCGGATCTGGCCTCTGCGCCTCTCGTAGAGGCCCATTATCGTTTCTTCGCATACCGCCGCGTTGTCCGGATGCACATAGGTAACGAACGTCATTCTGTCCGCGATTTTTTTGGGGAACAGCATGGTGACCGCGGCTATCCAGAATGGGATCTCCTTCCAATCGGCGCAGAGCAGCACCTTGTCTTTCCTGTCGCATGCGTCCAGTATCCTATATGTCAGAAGCCTCAGGAACCCTTTGTCCTTGGATTCCACGAACTTTTCCGTCGATTCCAGGCATATTGCGCGCCCGCTTTCCAGAGCCGGCGGGGAGCTGTCCAGGCTGGCGGGAGCCGATGTGACGTCCATGCCGTCGAAGTCGATTCCGGTGCAGAAGGACGGGGAGGACATGTACTCTATCGGGTAGCCTTCCAGATCATCGCAGATGAACGAGTGCGAAACGTAATTGTTGTATCTGCTCGGCATCCCGTAGATGTACCCGGTGAAGGTTTTCTGGGCGACGCACATCTTCCCGGATTTCAGCGTCCCGAACGCCAGGGCTTTGGGTATGAGCTCCAGATTGGGATCATCCGGTCCGCTTATGGGCATGGGCGGTTTGAACGACGAGAATCTTGCCAGGACATCGGCGCGGTCCCCCTCGGGGATGCCCTCAGTCTCGGAGTATATCCCGTAGCCGGATTGGAGATGGCCTGGTATCGCGCGGTTTATGGTGTAAATGATCTGCTCCGGCATGGTTCACCTCCTGTGGAATAGGTCGGGCAGATCGGGGAATTTGTCGGTCTTGGTGTTCTTGCCGTAGATCAGCCAAAGGATGGGGTCCTCCACTCTCAGGGGCTCGATCTTGTCGATCCTCTTTCCCTCCGGGTCTTTGCCCAGCGCCGAGACCCCGAAAAAGCGGGAGACCTTGAATTCGCTCTCCGCGGCCTGATTGATCTGCCCGCTGGAGTATTTTCCGATGTATCCGCGGATCTCCTGGTCGATGGCGTAGCTGTTCTCCTCGTCGAACCTCCCTTTCACCCTGGGTTTGTTGATGGCCGATTCCGGCCCCAGAAGCGCGCTCATCTCCTCCTGGCTCTTTGGCTCGCGGAGGAGCACGTCCACTTTGGCCATGACTATCGCCAGCGGGATGGGGATCTTCTTCTTGTCGCCGATCCTGTTGAAGCTGCGGATGGTCTGGCAGATGCTGTTGAAAGTGGAGATGTAATCGGTGTCTTCGTCTGCGCCGTGGCCGCTCCCGACGACATCGGAGACTCCGTCGCATATGGTCGGATCGATGATGTATATGAGGCCCTGGGCGTAAGACAGGTAATTGCCTATTGCGGAGGTCCCTCTGATGTCGCGGACGTCTTCTCCGGCGGTGTCTATGAAATGCAGGTATAT
>JAEEGL013057598.1_pt1 | contig 12442 bp, 10 predicted proteins | sample 9134231 | NCBI WGS metagenome assembly JAEEGL01 (sample SAMN16246548, study PRJNA631951) | gut metagenome | biome: gut microbiome; feature: rumen; material: fiber-attached | host: Bos | place: Iran: Karaj | collected 2018-10 | reverse complement strand
ACTTACTCCAAAGATTATTAAGGCCATTGCTTTGTATCCGTTTAAGACAGCCCTTTTGTATTTGGTATTGATTGCGGTTCCGCGAATCGTACCACAGCAGATGAAGGAAGCATTTGCAAAATAAGAAAATATTGACATTTTAAAAAGAAGCGAGTATCATCAAGATAAATTGCACACAATTTATTTTTTGGTGATACTCTTTTTATTAGGAGGTAGATGGTATGTATGATGTGATTATTATAGGAAACGGCCCTGCGGGATTGTCTGCCGGGATTTATGCAAAAAGAGCGGGATTAAACGCGCTTATGATTTCGGATTCTCCTCTTGCAGGCGGTCAGATTACCTCTACCTATGAAGTGGATAATTATCCGGGACTTCCGAAAATCTCCGGTTTTGATTTGGGCGATAAGATGAAGGAACACGCGGACAACTTCGGAATGGAGTATGAGACCGGTCGTGTCAACGAGATTTTTGACAAGGGCAACAGTAAGGTGTTAAAGACCGATGGCGGCAAAGAATTGGAAAGTAAAACCGTAATCATTGCCACCGGTGCCGACCATAGAAAACTTATGACACCGGGTGAGGAAGAACTTACCGGTATGGGTGTGTCTTACTGCGCTACCTGCGACGGAGCGTTTTTCCGTAATAAAACCGTTGCTGTGGTAGGGGGCGGAGATGTGGCATTAGAGGATGCCATCTTTTTATCTCGTTTTGCCGCAAAGGTATATCTCATTCACCGTCGTGATGAGTTCCGCGGTGCAAAAGTATTGCAGGACCAGATTTTTGCCAATGAAAAAATCGAATGTGTCTATGATACGGTAGTGGATGAAATCTGCGGATCCGATAAAGTGGAAAAGGTAATTGTTACAAATAAAAAGACCGGAGCTAAAAGCGAGATTGCATTAGACGGAGTATTTATTGCGGTGGGTATTACACCAAACCTTAATAATATAGAAGGACTTCCTGCACGGGATGAAGGAGGATACATCATCGCCGATGAAACCTGTGAATCCTCTATCCCCGGTATCTATGCAGCCGGCGATGTTCGTACCAAGCAGCTTCGCCAGGTCATCACCGCCGCCGCCGACGGCGCCAACGCAGTAACTTCTATTGAAAGATACCTGAATAATTTGGCATAATCTAATTACCCGACGCGAGCAGGGTTTTATATTTTTGTAATATAAAAATATAGAAAAATAAGGAAGAAAACTAATATTGACATAGTAGTTTCTGCTTGCTATAATAACAAAGTAACAAGTTGTAACAAAATCGTAACATTTCTCGAGTAGGAGATAGAGAAAGGTTATTTAAGGAGTTTTAACCATGAATAAAAACAGAAAGCTTAGAGTCGTTACTTACACTTTGGCAGCAAGTATGTTAATTGGTTCTGCCGGTCTTACAAGTGACGCAGCAGCATTGGCGGGGGCTACCGCAGCGTTGTCTACGGATGTAACAACTCAGGCGACAGCTAATTCCTATTCTACTTTATCAGGAATTAACTTAGCGATGGCAGATATGCTTGGTACTGCATGTGCAGATACTTCTTCCGTTACCGAAAGTGCAACTGAAGCAGTTGCAACAAATGCACCGGCGGATTATACAGGAATCGCCATTGCACAGGTAAATGATTATGTAAATGTTCGTTCCATTGCTTCAGAAGAAGGTGAAGTAGTCGGAAAGCTTTATAATAACAGTGCAGCTCAGGTACTTGCTACCGAAGGCGACTGGTATCAGATAACATCAGGAAATTGTACCGGATATGTAAAGAGTGAGTTTGTAGTAGTTGATAACCCGGAGTTAGCAGCATCTGTTTCCAGACGTGTTGCAAAGGTTAATACCGAGACATTATATGTTCGTTCCGAAGCAACTACAGATTCCGGAATCATTACCATGGTTCCTATGAATGATGACCTTACCGTTATTGACGAATCCACATTGTCTGACGGTTGGGTAAAGGTTTCCGCAGAGGGCGGAGACGGATATGTTTCTACCGATTATGTTGTATTAAGTACAGAATTTACATATGCTGAGTCCAAAGAGGAAGAAGAAGCCAGACTTGCTAAGGAAAAGGCTGAGCGTGAAAAAGCAGCCGCAGCTGCAGCAGCAAAGACAAAATCTTCAAACTCATCTTCCGGATCTCAGAAAGTATATGACGCACCGGGTAGTGCGGCGGGATCAAGCGTAGCATCTTATGCTTGCCAGTTCGTTGGTAATCCGTATGTATACGGTGGTTCATCTCTTACAAACGGAACCGACTGTTCCGGATTTGTAATGAGTGTTTACGCAGCATTTGGTGTGGGACTTCCGCATTCATCCAGTGCCGACAGAAGCGTTGGTTACGCTGTAAGTACAGATGCAATGTCACCCGGTGACATCGTTTGCTACAGTGGTCACGTTGGTATCTACATCGGAAACGGAACTATCGTTCATGCTTCCAACCCACGTACAGGAATCACCTATTCCAGCGTAAACTACCGTCCAATCTTAGCGGTCCGCAGAATTTTCTAACAGTCATCCAGGAGGCAAGCGCTTTTCGCGCTTGCCTTTTTTGTGGGATATATTTCAGATGTATGTAGCAAATAGTATTTGTTATTTTTCTGTAACATAAGGAATTATTAAATATAAAAAATCAATAAGGGAAAACGTTTTCTTCATTTTGCACAAAAAATGCCGGTGGTCTCAGAAACTGATAATCCGCTCCGGGTTTTTCCACGAAGGTTTTCCACAAAATGTGAAGGAAATGTGACGTAAAATGTAGTTATAAACGACTTATCCACTTTATCCACAAAAAAACCGGATTCTCAAAGGAACACTTGTTTTGTAACTTCTGTATAAAAATCTATTGAAAATGAAGAAATATTTGACAAATTAATTGCAATTCAACAATTATGTCATAATAAAAATATTCGTAATATTTTTGTTATAAGTTCTTATTGTCTGACAAATAAAAACAATTCTGTTTTTAAAGCATTCCTACAATCCTCCACAAGGAAAAGTTGCATAAAAAAGGACGAGAAAATACTTCCAATTTTAAGCATTTTATATTACACTTATGAATGAAGTTGGTTAAAGTATAAAAAACTTTAGGAATGTAATTGTATAAAATGTATAAAAGGGGACTAGGAGGGATGACTCTATGATTTCAAATCAGATCCTTCAAAAAACGTTAGACGGGTTGCATCAGATTTCCAAGATGGATTTCGCCATTTTTGATGAAAGCGGAAATATGCTTGTGACCACCTTTGCGGAGGCAAAGAAGTTTGGGGAAATTGCGGACGACTTTGCAAAGGGTGACAGAGACAGTGCAACGGAAGAAGGCGGCTACTTCTACAAGGTATTTGAAGAAGGTGTCGTGGAATATGTGGTGATGGTAAACGGCAGCACAAAAGAGCATGATACCATGGGACGCATTGCCTGCTTCCAGTTAAATGAGCTGGCGGTTGCCTATCGTGAGAGATTTGATAAGGATAACTTTGTAAAGAACCTTCTTTTGGATAACCTTCTTTTGGTGGATATTTATAATCGCGCCAAGAAGCTCCACATTGAAGCTGAAGCCAGACGTGTGGTAATGGTTGTAGAGATAGAAGGGGAGCAGGTTGGTGATGAAATGGAGCGGGTGCGTACCGTGTTCGGTCAAAAGGCCGGAGATTTTGTTACCGCTGTGGATGAAAAAAATATTATTGTGATTAAGGAGATTGGTCCGGACGGTACCTACGACAGTGTGGAAAAGTCAGCCAAGGTCATTATCTCCACTTTTTCCGATCGCAAAAACGTAAAGGTTCGTGTTGCTTACGGAACTGTAATCAGCGAGATTAAAGATGTGTCCCGTTCCTACAAGGAGGCGATTATGGCATTGGATGTAGGAAAGATTTTCTTTAACGACAGAGATATTATTGCTTACTCCGTGCTTGGAATCGGCCGTTTGATTTATCAGTTGCCCATTCCTCTTTGTAAAATGTTTATTAAGGAGATTTTCGGAAACAAAACTCCGGATCAGTTTGATGAGGATACCTTGGGTACCATCAATAAATTCTTTGAAAACAGCTTAAATGTATCCGAGACTTCCAGACAGCTTTATATCCACAGAAATACGTTGGTGTATCGCTTGGATAAGTTGCAGAAGAGTACCGGATTGGATCTTCGTGTGTTTGAAGATGCCATTACTTTTAAGATTGCGCTTATGGTAGTGGAGTACATGCGATATATGGACGAGCAGAATTTTTAAATAGAAAGAGATTCTTATGATTAAGTTAGAACATGTAAGTAAAACTTATGAAAAGGGCGTGCAGGCCATTACCGATGTGAATCTTCATATCGCTCCCGGTGAGTTTGTTTTCATCGTGGGAAAGAGTGGTTCCGGCAAGTCTACCCTGATTAAGCTTTTGCAAAAGGAACTTTCTCCTACCCATGGAAAGATTCTTGTAAACAAGCGTGACATCGGAAATATTACCCGTAAGAATATTCCGGCATACCGAAGAAATATCGGGGTGGTGTTCCAGAATTTCCGCTTGCTTCAGGACCGTACCGTTTATGAAAATGTGGCGTTTGCCATGCGGGTGGTGGAAGCACCGAAGCGTGAGATTAAGAAAAAGGTACCCCAGATGCTTTCCTTGGTGGGGCTAGCTGCAAAGTATCGCTCCTACCCAAGAGAATTGTCCGGTGGTGAGCAGCAGCGTGTTGCCATTGCAAGAGCCTTGGTTAACGAGCCGAGAATTCTTTTGGCAGATGAGCCTACGGGAAATCTGGACGAGGCCAATGCGTGGGAAATCATGCGACTTTTGGAAGAGATTAACAACCGCGGAACTACCGTAGTTGTGGTTACACATAATATGGATATCGTTAAGGCTATGAATAAGCGGGTAATTACTATTCGCAAGGGTGTCATTGTCAGCGATGAAGAGGAGGACGATGACGATGAAATTTAGAACACTTCTCTACAGTTTTAAACAGGGCCTGATTAATATCTGGCGAAATAAAATGTTTTCCCTTGCGTCCATTGCGACCATGACTGCCTGCATCTTTTTGTTTGGTACCTTTTATGCCTTGGGTATGAATTTTGGTTCCATGGTAAAAGAGGCGGAGGAAGGCGTAGCCGTTACCGCATTTTTTAACGAGGGCATAGCCGAGGAACAGATTCAAAGTATCGGTCAGGAAATCTCTTCCAGACCGGAAGTGCTGCGCTGTGAATACGTGTCTGCAGAACAGGCGTGGGAGACGTTTAAAGCAGACTATTTTGAAGGACATGAGGAAGCTGCCGCAGGATTTGAGGATGACAATCCTATGGCCAATTCCGCAAACATTCAGGTTTACTTAAATGATGTGTCTCAGCAGGAAAGCCTGGTTGAATTTATCAAGGGCATCGAGGGGGTCCGAGAGGTAAAGCAGTCTGAAATGGCGGCTGAAGTTTTAACAGACTTTAACAACCTTTTGGCAGTCATCTTTTTGGCAATCATTGTGATTTTGATTGCTGTTGCGGTATTTTTGATCAGCAACACCGTTACCGTTGGTATTTCTGTCCGTAAGGAAGAAATTGCCATTATGAAATTAATCGGTGCAAAGGATTCTTTTGTAAGAGCACCTTTTATTGTTGAAGGTATTGCCATCGGATTTATCGGTTCCGTAATTCCTTTGGTTTTGTTGTACTTCCTTTACGGAAATATCATTACCTACGTTACGGACAAGTTTAGTATCTTAAGTTCCATGATGCAGTTTGTTCCGGTAAATACGTTGTTTGAAGTGCTGATTCCCGTTTCTTTGATACTGGGAGTGGGCATCGGTTTTGTGGGATCAAGATTTACATTACGTCGTCACTTGAAGGTATAAGTATGGATTTTAATAATAATGAAATGCCGGAGCAGTTTACTCCGGAGAATCCTTATATGGATAAAAAACCGAAAAAGAAAAAAACATTTGGGAGGGGTGTGCTTACGGGCGCACTCTCCGTTTCTTTGGTGTTTGTTTTCGTAAGCGCTGTATTTTTTAAATTCTTTTATCATACAGCGGATGATTTAATGGATTCGGCCGCGAAGCAAAAGCTGGGTCTTGTTTATTCCGTTATCGAAAGTTATTACTATGAAAAGGTAAATAGAGAAGATCTTTCCACCGGCATTATAAAAGGTGCGGTCGAGGGATTGGACGATCCTTATTCCGTATACTATACGGCCGAGGAGTATGAGGAGTTCATGATTGATGCCACAGGTAATTTCTCCGGCATCGGTGCAGTGCTTTCCAAGGATGCCACCACAGGGGCCGTGTCCATTATCAATGTGTATGAGGGCACACCGGCAGAAGAGTCCGGATTGAAAAAAGGCGACATCATTGTATCTGCTGACGGCCATGAAGGTACGGACGAGGAACTGAGTGTCTTTGTTCAGAGTATCCGCGGCGAAGAGGGTACGGATGTGACACTGACCATTTATCGTGATGGAAAGACCTTTGATGTGACTTGTACCAGACGCTCCATTCAGGTGCCGTCGGTGAAGTATCAGATGTTAAATGATACAGCGGGAAATCCGGTCATCGGTTATATTCAGATTGCAGAGTTTTCTGAAGGTACTTACGATGAATTTGTGGAGGCTCTCAATGATTTGCAGTCCCAGGGAATGCAGGCTGTGATTTATGATGTACGAAGCAATCCGGGTGGAATGCTTTCCACTGTAACGGAGATGCTTGATTATATTTTGCCGGAGGGTACCACGGTCTACATGCTGGACAATCAGGGTAATAAGACAGAGTATACTTCCGATGCAAAGCAGCAGATTGATTTACCCACCGTGGTATTGACCAATGGGGATTCCGCATCCGCATCCGAGATCTTTTCCGGAGCCGTGCGAGACTTTGAATATGGTACCTTAATCGGTACCACCACCTATGGCAAAGGCGTGGTACAAAACACCTTCCCCTTTAATGACGGAAGTGCTGTGAAACTCACCATCGCTACTTACTACACCCCAAGCGGTGAATGCATCCACAAAAAAGGCATCACCCCCGACATCGAGATAGAGTACGAGTACACCGGGGACGCCGATGCGGACTACGACTACTATGCAGATAATCAAGTCCTTGCAGGTATTGAAGAGTTATCAAAGGAAATAAAATAAATTGATAGAATTAGATAATTTAAAACAGCAGTTAAGTTCATACGACAGCGTCCTGCGGGAGCTGAAGTCTTCTTTGGACATGGACAACAAGTACAACCGCATTCAAGAGTTGGAGCGTGAAATGGAAGCTCCGGATTTTTGGAATGATGCGGATAAGTCCACCGCCAAGACCAAGGAATTGAAGAGTTTAAAGGACGACCTTTTGACTTTTTCCAAATTGGAGGAACTCTACGGCGACATCGAAGCCTATATCGAGCTTGGCAATGAGGAAGAAGACCCGGATATCGTGGAAGAGGCAAAGAGCGCGTTTGAGGAGTTTACCACAGAGCTTGAGAACATCCGCATGAAGACGCTTCTTTCCGGAGAGTACGACAGCGAGTCAGCCATCGTTACCCTTCATTCCGGAGCCGGTGGTACGGAAGCCTGTGACTGGGTATCCATGCTGTATCGCATGTACACCAGATGGGCAGAACGCCACGGATTCGGCATCGACGTGTTGGACTTTTTGGACGGTGACGAAGCGGGCATTAAGTCTGTGACATTCCAGATAAACGGTGAGAATGCCTACGGCCTTTTGAAATCCGAGCGAGGGGTACATCGTTTGGTTCGTATTTCACCATTCAATGCCCAGGGCAAGCGCCAGACTTCTTTTGCGTCCTGCGATGTGATGCCGGATATCGAAAAGGATTTGGATGTTGAGGTAAAGGATGAGGATATCCGCATCGATACCTATCGTTCCAGCGGTGCCGGTGGACAGCACATCAATAAGACATCCTCCGCTATCCGTATTACCCACTTCCCTACGGGAATCGTGGTACAGTGCCAGAATGAACGCTCTCAGCATATGAACAAAGACAAAGCTATGCAGATGTTAAAGGCGAAACTCTATCTTTTAAAAGAGGAAGAGGAAGCGAAAAAACAGGCGGGTATTCGAGGAGAAGTGACGGATATCGGCTGGGGCAATCAGATTCGCTCCTATGTCATGCAGCCCTATACTATGGTAAAGGACTTGCGTACCGGCGAGGAAACCGGAAACGTGGATGCAGTCATGGACGGAGCACTGGATCCGTTTATGAATGCCTATCTAAAGTGGATGTCTTTAGGATGTCCAGCAAGAAATGCAGCGGACGTGGATTAAGAAGACAGGGGACGGTTCTGTGTCTCCTCTTTCCTTTTTGTTAGGACTATGCTATACTTTTTCTCAGTAGATTAGCGTTTTTACATCCTTGTGATACGTACAAAGGGGGATTATTGATATGACAGAATCAGGATTTTTGATTTTCTTTTTTATTTTGATTTTACTCGTTGTTATCGTTACCGTCGTGGCAGTCGTGGCATCCGTGGCAGGTGCTACCGCAGCAATTGTAGATGATGAAGAAAGTGACGAGTAACCGTAAAGACTGAAGGTATCAGTGCAAATTCATAAGGAGATTAGGGGCTCGCGCTATGCGAGCCTTTTTATGTTTATTTATGAACATTAAAATCATTGTTGCTACACATAAAAATTACGAGATGCCCAAGGATCCCATGTATCTGCCGTTGCAGGTGGGGGCAGAGGACCATTTGGCACTCGACGGGAATTTTGCCAGGGATAATACGGGGGACCACATTTCCCGTAAAAACCCTATGTATTGCGAATTGACCGGACTGTATTGGGCGTGGAAGAATCTTGACTGCGACGCTTACGGTCTGGTGCATTACCGCCGAGGCTTTTCTGATAAACGCAAGTCCTACATCCGCAAACACGGCAGAATGGAAAGCGTGTTAACCTACGAGGAAGCGGATCGTATTCTTTGTGATTATGATATGATTGTGCCTTCCAAGCGAAAGTATTATATCGAAAGCTTGTACAATCATTACGGCCATACCTTAGACGCTACCCATTTAGATAAGGCCAGGGACGTCATCGGTGAGATTTGTCCCGAGTATCTGCCTTTTGTAAAAAAGGTTTATGCCAGAAAATGGGGCTATATGTTTAACATGTTTGTGGGGAAAAAAGCTTACGCCGATGCCTATTTAAAGTGGCTTTTTGAAATTTTGTTTGAACTGGAAAAACGAGTCTCCACGGAAGGCTACAGTGCTTTTGAAAAGCGCTACATCGGTCGGGTTTCCGAGATTTTGTTTAACGTGTGGCTGGAAAAACAGTTGGTGGATGGCATGAAGATACGTGAGGTGCCTTATCTTTCCATGGAGGATGAGCACATGGGCAAAAAAGCCATCGCATTTTTAAAGGCAAAGTTTTTTGGGAAAAAATATAAGGAAAGTTTCTAAATGAAAATTTCGATTATTATTACGTTTTTCCACGGGAATCAGTTCATGCCCCGATTGCAGGATATGATGATTGCCAACGAGGAAAAACTTCAGGAAGCAAATAAAAAAAACGGCAGCTCTTTTGAGATGGAAGTGATTTATGTAAATGATTCTCCGGGAGAGCATGTGGCTTTGCAGGCCCTTCATGCGGCTACCAAAAAGAACTGGCTGGTGATAAATAACGAGAAGAATCTTGGAATTCACGGATCTCGTGTGGAGGGATTAAAGGTCGCCACGGGAGACTATGTGGTATTTTTGGACCAGGATGATTTTTTAAAGGAGGAAACGGCTCTTACCTTTTTGCAGGTGGGAAGTAACAACCCGGGAAAAGTTCTGGTGTCCAACTGCCTGTTTGAGCTTTCCGATAAGACCAATCTTTTGTATCGCACGGATTATCAGAAACAGCGTGTGGGTTCTTTGGATGTGTATCTTACGGTAGGGACACAGATTGTTTCTCCGGGACAGTGTGCCATTCCAAGAAAAGACATTCCGGAGTTTTGGTGTACCCATGTTTTAAAAACAAACGGAGCGGATGATTATTTTCTTTGGCTTCTTTTGCTGGGAAAGGGAGAGGAGTTTTACTATGTGGATTTGCCTCTGTACACCCATGCATACACCGGGGAGAATATTTCCGGAGCCACCACTCAGACGGATGCTTCTATTTATGAGTTTCTTCCACTTTTGCGGGAGTCCGGTTTTCTCGGGGAAGAAGAGGTGTGCACTTTAGAGCGGATGATTCGGTATAAGGCGGATTTTCGAGTCTCGAACTTGGTGAAAAAGGGAATTCTTTCCCTGAAAAACTTAGATCTTTTTGTAAACAATCTGATTTTTAAGAAAAAATCCGAAACCCCCTACGGATTTAATCGATAATCCTTGAGAGAAAGCAGGGGTGTAGGGTATAATAGATACTTGCGAATATAGAAAGGAGCTACATTCATGAAAGAATTAGCAAAGACATATGATCCTAAGGGACTTGAGGATCGTTTATATAAAAACTGGGAAGAAAAGGGCTATTTCCATGCTGAGGTAGATCGCAGCAAAAAGCCTTTTACCATTGTGATGCCGCCACCAAACATTACGGGCCAGCTTCACATGGGACATGCATTGGATAACACCATGCAGGATATTTTGATTCGTTACAAGAGAATGCAGGGCTACAACGCTCTTTGGCAGCCGGGTACCGACCACGCAGCCATCGCGACTGAGGTTAAGGTCATCGGTGCTTTAAAAGAGCAAGGCATTGAAAAAGCAGATCTTGGACGTGACGGTTTCCTTGAAAAATGCTGGGAGTGGAGAAAAGACTACGGCAGCCGTATCTTAAATCAGTTAAAGAAAATGGGATCTTCCGCAGATTGGGAAAGAGAACGTTTTACCATGGACGAGGGATGCTCCAAAGCTGTTGAAGAAGTATTCGTTAAGCTTTATGAAGAAGGCTATATCTATAAGGGCGAACGCATCATTAACTGGTGTCCTGTTTGCCAGACTTCCATTTCCGATGCGGAAGTAGAGTACGAAGATCAGAAGGGTCACTTCTGGCACATCAAGTATCCGATTGTTGGCGAGGAAGGTGCTTTCGTAGAGTTTGCCACCACCAGACCGGAGACCATGCTTGGTGATACCGCCGTTGCCGTTAATCCGGAGGATGACAGATACAAAGATTTGGTTGGAAAGAAGGTTTTACTTCCATTTGTAAATCGTGAGATTCCAATCGTTGCCGATGAGTATGTAGATATGGAATTCGGTACCGGTGTGGTTAAGATTACTCCGGCCCACGACCCCAACGATTTCGAGGTTGGAAAGAGACACGATCTTCCAATCATCAATATCTTAAACGACGATGCCACCATCAATAAAAACGGTGGAGAGTTTGAGGGCATGGACCGTTACGAAGCAAGAAAGCTCATCGTAGAAAAGTTGGATGAGATGGGACTTCTTGTTCGCATTGAAGATCACGATCACAACGTTGGTACTCACGACAGATGTAAAACCACCGTTGAGCCTATGGTAAAACCTCAGTGGTTCGTTGCTATGGAAGAGTTGGCTAAGCCGGCGATCGCAGCCATTAAAAAGGGCGAGTTAAAGTTCGTTCCGGAACGTTTTGATAAGATTTATTTACACTGGTTGGAGAACATCCGTGACTGGTGTATTTCCCGTCAGCTTTGGTGGGGTCACAGAATCCCTGCTTATACCTGTGCGGACTGCGGTGAGATTACCGTTGCAAAATCGGATGCGGTACCTACCAAATGTCCGAAGTGCGGATGTGAGCACTTAAAGCAGGATGAGGATACTTTGGATACCTGGTTCTCCTCAGCGCTTTGGCCTTTCTCTACTTTGGGTTGGCCGGAAAAGACAGAGGAACTGGATTACTTCTATCCCACAGACGTTCTTGTAACCGGATATGATATCATTTTCTTCTGGGTAGTAAGAATGGTATTTTCCGGATATGCGCATACGGATAAGAGTCCGTTCCAAACTGTTTTGATTCATGGTTTGGTTCGTGATGATAAGGGACGCAAGATGTCCAAGTCTTTGGGCAACGGAATCGATCCTTTGGAAGTCATTGATAAGTACGGTGCAGATGCACTTCGTCTGACTTTGATTACCGGTAATGCACCGGGAAATGACATGCGTTTCTACTGGGAGCGTGTGGAGAATTCCCGTAACTTTGCCAATAAGATTTGGAATTCTGCAAGATTTATTATGATGAACATGGAAGGGGTTTCTGTTACAGAGCCTTCCGCTTCAGATTTGACAGAAGCAGATCGTTGGATTTTATCCAAGGTAAATACCTTGGCAAAAGACGTTACCGAGAATATGGATAAGTTTGAACTTGGTATCGCCGTTCAGAAAGTTTATGACTTTATTTGGGATGAGTTCTGCGACTGGTACATTGAGATTGTAAAGCCTCGTCTTTACAAGAAGGAAGAGAATCCGACTTCCGCAAATGCAGCTCTTTGGACCTTACAGACCGTTCTTACCAACGGATTAAAGCTGTTGCATCCTTACATGCCGTTTATTACAGAGGAGATTTT
>JAEEGL011471186.1_pt1 | contig 12442 bp, 10 predicted proteins | sample 9134231 | NCBI WGS metagenome assembly JAEEGL01 (sample SAMN16246548, study PRJNA631951) | gut metagenome | biome: gut microbiome; feature: rumen; material: fiber-attached | host: Bos | place: Iran: Karaj | collected 2018-10 | reverse complement strand
GTGCGCGGGTGTACGCATCATGCCGCCGTATCGCGTGGAGATCCCGGCGGGTATGCTCAAAGTGGGCGAGAACGTGCTGGAGGTCGAAGTCACGAACGTGGGCGCGAACCGCATCCGCGACCTCGACAAGCGCAAGGTGCAGTGGAAGATCTTCGGAGACATCAACATAGTCGGGCGCGACTACCGTCCGTTCGACGCCTCGAAGTGGCCGCTTCGCGACTCGGGCCTGCTGGGTCCGGTGAAGATCGAGCTGCGCTGACGGCGCATGGATTTTAGACTTTAAGGAAAGGAGCAGAGATGGACGAATTGATCGAGAGGGCTGCCGCCGGGCTGAGGCGCCGGGGCTTTGACGTGACGTGCTGCGCCACGGGCGCGGAGGCGCGTGCGCGCGTGATGGAGGCCGCAGCGCTGGCCGCCACCATAGGCCACGGCGGGAGCGAGACCATGAAGCAGCTGGGCATACCGGACGCCCTTGCCGCCGCCGGTAAGCCGCCGGAGCGCAGAAGCGACGTCGATCTCTTCCTGCTGAGCGCGAACGCCCTGACGGCGGACGGCCGGATAGTCAACATCGACGGCAACGGCAACCGCGTCGCCGCCTCGATATCCGGCCCGAAGAAGGTGATGTACGTCGTCGGGCGCAACAAGATCGTGGATGGCGGCATAGACGAGGCGATCGCCCGCATCAAGCGCTGCGCGTGCCCGCCGAACTGCCGCCGCCTCGGCAAGCGCACGCCGTGCGCCGCCACGGGCGTCTGCGCCGACTGCGACTCGCCGGACCGAATCTGCAAGGTCACGGCCGTCTTCGACCGCCGTCCCACGGGAGTGGCGGCGGAGGTCGTTCTGGTCGATGAGGAGCTTGGTTACTGACGCAAATTCCGAAAGGAGGAGCAAATGAAGATAACGTTTCACGGAGCCGCCCGCACCACCACGGGGTCCATGCACCTCGTCGAGGCATGCGGCCGCCGCATACTGCTTGACTGCGGGCTCTACCAGGGGCACCGCAAGGAGGCTTTCGAGCGCAACCGGAACATGCCAGTTGACCCCGCGACGATCGACGCGGTGATACTCTCCCATGCGCACATAGACCACTCCGGCAACCTTCCGCAGCTCGTGCGGCACGGATTCCGCGGCAAGGTGTTCGCCAGGCAGTCAACGGTCGATCTCTGCGACGTGCTGCTGCGGGACTCGTGCTTCCTCCAGAAGCGCGACCTCGAGTACATCAACAAGAAGCGGCGGGCGCAGGGCAAGAAGCTGTTCGAGCCCCTGTACGAGGAGTCGGACGTCGATGCTCTCGCCTCGCACATGTCGCCGCTGCATCTGCACGAGCCGCGGGAGATATTCCGGGGCGTCACGCTCACGTTCCACAACGCGGGGCACATCCTCGGGTCGGCGCTCACGCAGCTGGACGTCGACGGCGGCACGGGCCATCGCCACCGGCTGCTCTTCAGCGGCGACCTCGGCCAGCCCGGCCAGCCGATCCTGCGCCACTACGAGTACCCCGAGGGCGCGGACGTGCTTATCATAGAGTCAACGTACGCCGACCGCCAGCATCCGTCGGCCGAAGACGTCGAGGGCCGCCTGAAGGCGTTCTGCGACCAGATCGTGCGCCAGCGCTCGAAGCTGATAATACCGGCGTTCTCGGTGGGGCGCACGCAGCAGATACTCTACTACCTCAACCGCCTGCTGGCCGCGAAGCGCATCTACCCGATTCCGGTGTTCATCGACTCCCCGCTGTCGCAGAAGGCGACGCGCATCTACGAGAAGCACACGGGGTGCTACAACCAGGAGGCGCTGCGGATGCTGGAGTCGGGGGACAATCCCCTCGACTTCCCGGGGCTGAAGTTCGTCGAGACGCCCGAGCAGTCAATGGCCCTCGACGACCTTCGCGGGCCAATGATCATAATCGCCGCCAGCGGCATGTGCGAGGGCGGCAGGGTGCTGCACCATCTCAAGGCGGGCATGGACGACCCGCGCAACATCGTGCTGATAGTCGGCTTCCAGGCGGAGAACACGCTCGGGCGCAGGATCGTTGACGCGGAGTACGGCGAGAAGCTGAAGATACTCGGCGAGGAGGTGCCCATCAAGGCGAGCGTCCACACCATCAACGCCCTGTCGGCCCATGCCGACAGGCGAGGGCTGATGGACTGGTTCGACGGCGTGAAGGCGAACGTCAGGCGGGCGTTCGCCGTGCACGGCGAGCCAGAGAAGGTGGAGGCCATGACGGAGCTGCTCAAGGAGCATGGATGCCCGTCGGCGGTGGCTCCGGCGCAGGGGCAGAGCTTCGTTCTCGACTGAGGATGGACGGCCAATGAGGATAATGGTCCTTGCCGGCGAGGAGTCGGGCGCGCTCTACGCGGAGCGGCTGAAGGAGCGTCTGCGCTCCGCCGCCGGGGAGGACGTCGAGTTCGCCGGCTACGGGACGGAGGGCTTCCGCGTCGAGGACCTGGCGGTGATGGGCTTCTGGCCGGTCCTGCGCAGGCTGCCGTACTTTCTGCGGGTGGCGCGGACGATGAAGCGCGCCATCTCGCGGTGGCGTCCCGACGCGGTGGTGACGATAGACTATCCCGGCCTCAACCTCAAGCTGGCCGGATACGCGAAGGCCCATGGCATCCCTGCGGTGCACGTGGTGTGCCCGCAGGTCTGGGCCTGGCACCAGGGCCGGATACCGCGCATCGCGGCCTCGCTCACCAAGCTGCTGTGCTTCTTCCCGTTCGAGCCGGCGCTGTTCGCGGGAACGGGCCTCGACGCGAAGTTCATCGGCCATCCGATGGTTGACGTGTTCGCGGAGTACGCGCCGCAGGGCGCGGGAGAAGGGCGGAACGAGAGGGTTCTCGCGCTACTCCCCGGGTCGCGCCTCGGCGAGATCCGGCGCAACATGCCGCGCCTCCTGAAGGCGCTTGAGATTCTGCGGGCGCGGCGTCCGGCAATGGCGCTGCGCGCCGTCGCGCCGGCGGCGAACGAGAGGGCCGAGGCTGAAATGCGGCGGATCGCGCGAGAGGCTGGCGCGGGCTGCGAGGTGCGCCTCGGCGGCGCGCGCGAGCTGCTTCGCGGAGCGGAGTGCGCCGCGGGGGCCAGCGGACCGGCGACGCTGGAGGCGGCGCTCGCCGGATGCCCCACGGTGCTGGTGTACGCGGTGTCGCCGCTGCTGGCGTGGTTTGCGCGGCGCGTCATAACGGGCGTGAGGCACATCGGCCTCGCGAACGTCATCTGGGAGAAGAGCGGCGGCGGAGGCGAGGCGCCCATGCCGGAGCTTCTGCAGGAGGACTTCACGCCGGAGGCGGTGGCGGACCGCCTCGGGGAGTGGCTGGACGACCCGTCCGCCCGGGCGGCGGCGGTGCGGCGGCTGGACGCCGCGATGCGTCTTCTCCGCTCCGGCGGCGACGCCCTCGGCCTAGCCGCGCGCGAGATACTGTCGTCCGCCGGGAAGTGAAGAAGGGGGAGACTCAGGATGAAGTCGTCGAAGAAGACCGTGGCGATAGTCGGGTTCGGGTTCATGGGCCGCACCCACTACGGAAACTGGAGGCGCATGAAGGGAGCGGAGGTCGTGGCGATCTGCGACTCAAAACTCGCGCAGCTCTCGAGCAAGGTGAAGGGCAACGTCGGCTGCGCGGACGATTCGACCGACTTCTCCGGGATCGACGTTTACTCCGACTTCGACGAGATGCTGTCCAGATGCCCGTGCGACATAGTTGACGTGACGCTGCCCACGCCGCTCCATCCGCGCATGGCGGTGGCCGCGCTGGCGGCGGGCAGGGACGTGGTGCTGGAGAAGCCGATGGCCATCGACACAGCGGCGTGCGACGAGATGCTCGCGGCCGCGCGCGGGGCGAAGGGGAGGTTCATGGTGGCGCAGTGCCTTCGCTTCCAGGCGGAGCATGCATACGTGAAGAGGCTGATAGACGGCAGACGGTACGGGAAGGTGGTGTCGGCGGACTTCTCGCGCGTCTCCATGACGCCTGGATGGGGCGCGGGCGGCGGGAAGTCGTGGTTCCTCGACGAGGCGAAGTCCGGCGGCGTGGCGCTGGACCTGCACATACACGACACGGACCTCGTGAACTGGTGGTTCGGAATGCCGGAGTCGGTGGCGAGCCGCGAGCGCCGCCGCGCCGGCGGCGTGTGCGCGCACATCGCCACTTCGTATGCCTACCCCGACAAGGTCGTCGGCGCCGTAGGAAGCTGGGTGGACGCGCCGTCGTTCGTGTTCGAGGCGTCGTTCCGCGTCGTGTTCGAGAGCGCCGTGGTCGTCTGCGACACGCGGCGGGCGCCGTCGTTCGTGGTCTATCCTGCGAAGGGCAGGCCGTTCACGCCGAAGTTCGTCGGGTGCGCGGACGGCTACTTCAACGAGCTGAAGGCGTTTCTCGGCTGGACGCGCCGCCCGTCCGCCGCGTCGCCGTTCGACGTGCGCGAGGCACGCGACTCGGTCGCCATCGTCGATGCCGAGCGCAGAAGCGCGAGGACGGGCAGAAGAGTGTCCCTTGGGCGGGGCGCGTCGGCTACGAAGTGGCGCGCAGCACCAGCCCCTTGAGGTAGAGACCCTCCGGGAAGGCCAGGGCGACGGGGTGGTCGCCGGCGGCCTGGCGCGTGCGCGCTACGATCTGGAAGTCGCGTTTGGCGTCGAAGGCGGCCTCGGCGCATATCTTGTCGAAGAGCTCCGGGGAGACGGCGCCGGAGCAGGAGAAGGTGGCCAGCACGCCGTTCGGGCGCAGCAGCTTCATGGCAAGCAGATTGATGTCCTTGTAGCCGCGGGTGGCGCGCATGAGGCCGGCCTTGGAGTCGGCGAACTTCGGAGGGTCCAGCACGATCATGTCGAACGAGCGGCCCTGGTCGCGGTACAGGCGCAGCTGCTTGAAGACGTCCGCCTCCACGTATTCGCACCTGGTGCCGCACAGGTGGTCGAGGTCGGTGTTGCGCCTTGCCAGGTCGAGGGCGGCGGCGGAGACGTCGAGGTGGGTGACGGAGAGCGCGCCTGCCGCGCGGGCGGCGAGGCCGAAGCCGCCGGTGTAGGAGAAGCAGTTGAGCATGTCGGCGCCGTTTGCGAGCGCGCCGACGGCCGCGCGGGCGTCGCGCTGGTCGAGGTAGAAGCCGGTCTTGTGCCCGCGGCGGACGTCAACTAGGTATCTTATCGCGCCTTCGCGTATCTCGATCAGCTCCGGGGGGGGCTCGCCGGCGAGCGGGCCCGTCTCTCCGGGGAAGGGCCCGTCTGGGGAGGCGTCGGCGGGGCGCAGCCCCTCGCGGCGGCGGGCATCCACGTCGCTGCGGTTGTAAACGCCGCGGCATCCGGGCACGAACTGCATGAGGGCGTCAACGATCTCGTTCTTCCACCGCTCCGCGCCGGCGCTCGCGAGCTGCACCACCACGAAGCCGTCGTAGTAGTCGGCGACGACTCCCGGAAGGCCGTCGTTCTCGGCGTTCACGAGGCGGAAGGCGCTGGTCTCGCCGCGCACCCAGAAGTCGGCGCGCCGTCCGACGGCCGAGGCGACAAGGCCGGCGACGAACGCCGCGTCAGGCGCGGCGTCCGCGTCGAAGCTGAGCATCCTCACGCGGATCTGGCTCGCTGGCGAATAAGAGCCGTATCCTATGGTGCGGCCCTTCGAGTCGCGCACGGCGACCGTCTCGCCTGGCGCTGGGTCGCCGGAGACCGCTGCCACGGCGCCGGAGAATATCCACGGGTGGCGGTGAAGAGTAGGGTAGTCGCGCCCGGGGCGCAGAGTGACGTTTTTCATGGCGCGAATAGTATATCACATTTTCCCCGAAATTATACTTGATTTTTGGGTCGCGGAAATTGTATAATATTGTCTCAATTTTTGTTCAAGAAAGAAGAGGTCTGAAAAATGGGTACAGGTCGTACACTCCGCAAAGAGTCTCATGTCCGTCCGTGCAAGACGCCGGCAGGCAAGGCGCGCCGCGCCAAGGCGCAGCGTCATCGCCTTGTCAAGTTCGGCTTGGGCGAAGAAGAGGTGAAGCTGATGAGCGACGAGAACGTGCGCGTTCTCGTGCAGCGTCCCACCGTCGTCAAGAAGATCCTTGCCAAGAGGGCTGCCGCGGCCAAGTGAGCCATGACAGTCGTATCTTGTTCGGTTGACGAACGGTACGTGAATCCCCTCTTCGAGGTATTCGACGGAGGGGATTTTATTTTATCCTCGTACCGTGACGTGGAGGATTCGCTAACCACGATGCGGATATTCGTGCCGGACGCGGGCGACGCGCCTCGCGCCGCCGAGGCTCTGGCCGCGGCGGGGCGCGTGGTCGGCATCGACCTAGCGCCGGAGGTCGGGGAGATCGCGGACGAGGACTGGAAGCTCGCATACAGGCGCCACTTCAGGACGGAGGTGGTGTCGCCGCGCCTCGCGCTCGTGCCGGAATGGGAGCTTGACGCGTTCCGCGCCTCTTCCGCTCCGGCGGAGAATCCCGGCATCCGCGCCCTTGTGCTCGACCCCGGGATGGCGTTCGGCACCGGGCAGCACGCCACCACCCGCGCCTGCCTAGAGTACATCGACGCGCTCGCCCTCGAGAGCCGCGACCGCAGCTTCCTCGACGTCGGCTGCGGCTCGGGCATACTCGCCATCGCGGCATCCCTGGAGGGCTTCCGCGACGTCGCGGGCTTCGACATCGACCCCGACGCCGTGGAGAACGCCAACGAGAACGCCGCCCGCAACGGCCTCGACCTGCGCTTCGCGCGCGCGGACCTCTGCAACAAGTCAACGCTGCCCGGGGTGGCGCGTACCGGCTCTCGGGCGTTCGACGTGGTGGCCGCGAACGTGCTGGGCCCGATCCTCGCGCGCTTCGCCGGCGAAATCGCACCGCTCGTGGCCCCCGGCGGGCGGCTGATCCTCTCGGGGATACTTGACGAGATCTACTCCGAGGTCAGATCCGCCTACGAGGCGCTGGGCTTCCGTGAGCTCTCAAGCCGCCTGCTGGGCGAATGGCGCACGGGGCTGTTCGCCCGCGACGCCTGACGGACATCAACAACACAGGAGCGAAGAGACACATGAACGCCAACAACCGCACCCATGCGATAGACGTCATAGCCGACCGCGCGCCGGACGCGCCGGTCGCGGCCCTGCCGCCGGACTCGTCGCTAGCGACGTACGGCGACGACGTGTTCGGCGAGAAGGAGATACGCGCCTTTCTGCCGAAGGCGGCCGCCGCGAAGCTGCTCGCCACGGTCAACGAGGGCAAGCCGCTCGACCCGTCGATCGCCGCAGACGTGGCCCACGCCATGAAGGAGTGGGCGCTATCGAAGGGGGCCACGCACTTCACGCACTGGTTCCAGCCGCTCACCGGCGGCACGGCCGAGAAGCACAACAGCTTCATGGAGCCGGCGGGGACGGCGCGCGCGGTGCAGGCGTTCAGCGGCAGGAACCTGATCGGCGGCGAGGCCGACGCGTCGTCATTCCCGTCCGGCGGCCTGCGCTCCACCTTCGAGGCGCGCGGCTACACGGCCTGGGACCCTACGAGCCCCGCGTTCATCAAGCGCTACGCGAACGGCGCGACGCTCTGCATCCCGACCGCGTTCTGCTCGCACACCGGCGAGGCGCTCGACTCCAAGACGCCGCTTCTGAGGTCCGTGCAGGCCCTCTCCGGCGCGATCAGGCGCCTCATGGCCCACTTCGGCCAGCCGGACGGCCACGTCGCCGTGACGCTCGGCGCCGAGCAGGAGTACTTCCTCATCGACCGCTGCTTCTACCTGCAGCGCCCCGACCTGCTCCAGACGGGGCGCACCGTGTTCGGCGCGGCCCCCGCCAAGCACCAGCAGCTCGACGACCACTACTACGGCTCTATCCGCCCCCGCATCCTGAAGTTCATGATGGAGGTCGAGGAGCAGCTGTGGAAGCTCGGCATCCCCGCCAAGACGCGCCACAACGAGGTGGCCCCCGCGCAATTCGAGCTCGCGCCGGTGTTCGAGGACCTCAACCTCGCCGTTGACCACAACATGCTCATCATGGAGGTGCTGCGCCAGACGGCCGAGCGCAACGGCCTCGAGTGCCTTCTCCACGAGAAGCCGTTCGCGGGCATAAACGGCAGCGGCAAGCACTGCAACTGGTCCATCTCCTACGGCGGGCGCAACCTCCTGGAGCCGGGCAGCAACCCCAAGGAGAACGCGATCTTCCTGACGGTGCTTCTCGCCGTGATCCGCGCGATCGACCTGCACGCCGACCTGCTGCGCGCCTCGACCGCCGGCGCGGGCAACGACCACCGCCTCGGCGGGAACGAGGCGCCGCCGGCCATACTCTCGATCTTCCTGGGCGACGATCTGAGCGCCGTCATGAAGGCGATAGAGACGGGCACGTCATGGGCCTCGCGCGGGCGCACTAAGATGAAGATCGGCGTTGACACGCTGCCGCCGCTGCCGCGCGACACGACGGACCGCAACCGCACGTCGCCGTTCGCCTTCACCGGCAACAAGTTCGAGTTCAGGGCCCCGGGCGCCTCCCAGAACTGCGCCCAGAACCAGATGGTGCTCAACACGATCGTGGCGGAGTCGCTCGACGCGCTCTCCGACAAGCTCGACGCCATGCCCGGCGACTTCAACGCCAACCTCCAGAAGCTGCTGCAGCGCCTGATACGCGCCCACAAGCGCGTGCTGTTCGCCGGCGACGGATACTCCGCCGAATGGCAGAAGGAGGCCGCCGCGCGCGGGCTGCCGAACCTCAAGGACACGCCTTCCGCCATAGCACCGTTCACAGTCCCCGCCAACCAGGCGCTCTTCGAGAAGTACGGCGTGCTGACGCGCGGCGAGCTCGAAAGCCGCCACGAGATCGCGATGGAGGACTACCACCGGCGCATTCGCATCGAGGGCGCCGTCGCCCTCGAGATCGCCCGGTCGATGATACGCCCCGTCGTGGCGGACGAGTTCTCGAAGCTCGCCACGGCGATATCTCTCGCGAAGAAGGACGGCCTCAAGGTCGGCGTGGCCGGCCTGAAGGCCCTCTCCCTCAAGCTGGGCGCGGGCCTTGACGACCTCCACGTCAAGTGCGAGCGCCTCGACAAGGCCCTCCAGCGCGAGAGGCACGAGCAGCAGATCGCCGCGATGGCCGACCTGCGCCGCACGGTTGACGCCCTCGAATACCTCGTGGACGACGCGCGCTGGCCGCTGCCGAAGTACCGCGAGATGCTGTTCATCTACTAGCAGACGGCCTGAGGAAAGGAGCAAGACCGCATGAGAACCATCGACTGCGAATACTTCGTCGTGGGATCCGGGATGAGCGGGCTGATGACGGCCCTCCAGCTCGCGCCCGCCGGGAAGACCGTGCTGGTGACGAAGTGCGGTCTGGCGGACTGCAACTCGAACTTCGCGCAGGGCGGCATCTGCTGCGTCGCCGACCCCGCCGACTCCTTCGAGGCGCACGTGGCCGACACGCTGATCGCCGGCGCCGGGCTCTGCGACGAGCAGGTGGTGCGCCGCATCGTCTCCGAGGCCCCCGCCGGCATCCGCGACCTGATCAAGTGCGGCGTGAAGTTCGCCAAGAAGGACGACGGCTCGTGGGATCTCGGCCGCGAGGGCGGCCACTCCATGCGGCGCATCTTCCACGCCGGAGACATCACCGGCGAGAAGTGCGAGCGCGCAATGATCCGCACGCTTCGGCGGCACCCGGAGATCGACGTGTTCGAGAACACGATCGTCATAGACCTCGTGATAACCTCTCGAATCGGCGTGAAGGGCCCTGCCCGGTGCGTCGGCGCGTATGTCCTCGACAAGCTCACGAACGAGATATACGCCGTTCGCTCCCCGAACACAGTCCTCGCCACCGGCGGATGCGGCAAGGTGTATCTCTACACGTGCAACCCCGACGTCGCGACGGGCGACGGCATCGCCCTCGCGTGGCGCGCCGGCGCGAAGGTGGAGAACATGGAGTTCATACAGTTCCATCCCACCTGCCTGTACCATCCGCAGGCCAAGCGCTTCCTGATAAGCGAGGCCGTGCGCGGCGAGGGCGCGGTGCTGACGGACCGCTTCGGACGCCCCTTCATGCAGAACTACGACGCCCGCGGCTCGCTCGCGCCGCGCGACATCGTGGCCCGCGCCATCGACAGCGAGATGAAGCGCACCGGCGCGCCGTACTGCTGCCTCGACATACGGCGCAAGGGGCGCGAGTTCCTCGAACGCCGGTTCCCGAACATCTTCGGCAAGTGCCTCGAGTTCGGAATCGACATGTCAAAGGATCTTATCCCCATCGTCCCGGCGGCGCACTACTGCTGCGGCGGCGTGCAGGCGACGGTTGACGGGCGCACTTCCGTGGAGGGCCTCTCCGCCGTCGGCGAGACGGCGTGCACCGGCCTGCACGGCGCGAACCGCCTCGCGTCGAACTCTCTCATGGAGGCCCTGGTCACGGCGCGGCTCACGGCGCAGCGGCTCGCGGCGCACCCCGTGCGCATGGCCCCCTCCGTGCGCATCCCCGAGTGGCGCATCGGAAGGGCGGTGGAGCCCGACGAGGCCGTTCTCGTGTCGCACATGTGGGACGAGGTGCGCCGCCTGATGTGGGACTACGTCGGCATCGTGCGCTCGAACAAGCGCCTTGCCCGCGCCGCCCACCGCATCAGGACCCTCCGCAGAGAGATACACGAGTACTACTTCGACTATCTCGTCACGCCCGACACCCTGGAGCTGCGGAACCTCGCCGTGTGCGCCGAGCTCATCGTGCGCAGCGCACAGAAGCGGCACGAAAGCCGGGGACTGCACTACACGCTCGACTACCCGATGAAGTCCGTGCGGGCCAGGCCTACGGTGCTCCCGGGGTTTCCGGCGGATTCCTCCCGCTGAGCGCGTCTATCCCCGCGGTCTCCGCGCCGAGCGAGGCCGCCTCGTGGCGGAACGCCTTGTCGTTCGTGACGACAAGCGCGCGGTGCGACGCGCCGGAGAAGCGCATCATGCGCAGATAGTCGCAGATCATCCTGTCGGCGCGGTGCTTCCCCCTGCCGCCGGTGAAGCTTACGCGGAGGCGGGGCTCGGAGCGTCCGCTCGCCCGGCGCCCGTCGAACACCACCCATGCGGAGTCCAGCGGGTTGGCCGCGAGCCATGCGCGCGCCCGGTCGCAGATGGCCTCCTCCATCGCGCCCGCGCCGCTCGCGAAGTCCGCCTCGCGCAGCACGCCGCCGTACCCAAGGGCGGCGTTCCAGCCGTCGATTATGACGAGCCTTCCGCCCTGAGGGATGTCGCGCGCGTCGAGCGCGGCTTCGAGGGCGAGCGCGAAGTGGCTGTGCAGGCTTTCGAGCTCCGCCCTCGCAAGTGCCAGCTCCTCGTTGAGGCGCGCGACCTCCGCCTTCAGCCTGCGCACGTGCGTGACATGCGTATCGTTGATTATCTGTTTGGTTGTCATTCTGCTCTTCCCCGTCCGCCTTTGATTTTACCAAAACGCTCCCGCTCCCGCAACGAGATTGTGATCGACGAGATTGTGATCCCGCCGCGTGATGAATGTGGTATAATATCAGGTGCTGGAATCAAAAAGCGAAACAGGAGATGCTCAAATGAAGCGTAGCATAATCATGAACATAACGGCGGGCATTGCGTTGATGCTTGCGACGGCGGCATTTTCGGCGGCGGCGTTTCGTCCGCCGGCCGTGCCTCTCGTCTCGTGCGATCCGTTCTTCAGCGTGTGGAGCGCGGCGAATACGCTCACGGAGAGGGAGACCGCCCACTGGGCCGGCGCGAAACAGCCGATCTCCATCACCCTCACCGCCGACGGCAAGACGTGGCGTCTCTGCGGCTTCGAACCGCAATCCGTTCCGGCGCTGCCGCAGACCGGCGTGGAGGTGATGCCGCTCCAGACCCGCTGCACCTTCGAAGACGAAGGAATAAAAGTAAAGCTCGTGTTTTCCACGGCGAAGCTCGTGGAGGACCTGGATGTCTTCTCGCGTCCAGTCACCTACGTGACCGCCTACGTGGAAGGCGCGAAGGAGTGGAAGCTTGACGCCGCGATCTCGCCCGCGCTCGCGACGAATAACGACAAGGCGCAGATGGTCACGAATCGCTGCACGGTGGCGGGGATGCCCGCAGTGTCGATCGGACGGAAGGAGCAGCGTCCGCTCGCCTACAGCGGCGACCGCGTGCGCTGCGACTGGGGATATGCGTGGCTCGTGGGGCCGAGCGCGGCAAAGGACGGCGAGGCGCACTTCATTCTCGCCTACGACGACGTGAAGGCGATCCAGTTCTTCGGCGAGGACCTTCCCGCGTGGTGGCGGCGCGACGGACTTTCCTTCACCGCGATGCTCGAGAAGACCGAGGCGGAGCGCGCCGCGCTCCTGAAGAAAATGGATGCCTTAGACGCGGAGCTCTACGCCGACCTCGTGAAGGTCGGCGGCGAGAAGTACGCGAAGCTCGCGAGCCTCGCCTACCGCCAGACGTTCGCCGCCTGCAAGCTAGCGGCGGACAAGAACAACCAGCCGCTCTACTTCTCGAAGGAACAGGATTCCAACGGCTGCATCGGCACGGTGGACATCCTCT
>JAEEGL011092094.1_pt1 | contig 12442 bp, 11 predicted proteins | sample 9134231 | NCBI WGS metagenome assembly JAEEGL01 (sample SAMN16246548, study PRJNA631951) | gut metagenome | biome: gut microbiome; feature: rumen; material: fiber-attached | host: Bos | place: Iran: Karaj | collected 2018-10 | reverse complement strand
GGGTGATTATGAAATTTTAAAAGATGCTGACTACAGTAACCCTATAGTAGAAAGCTGGTTTGACTACAAAAATGATAAGAAATCACGTTCTATAGTGCTTGCTCGTGATGAACTGGACAAAATGGACGTAAAACCGCCAATTATGAGTGCCGTATATAAACTTGCATACCCGAGATACTGGGTTGATGAAATAAATGTATCAGGTAGTAAACTCGGAATTGACCCGTATTTAATAGCGGCAATTATTCGTGAAGAAAGCTACTATAATGAGCATGCAAAAAGCAGAACGGGAGCAACAGGGTTAATGCAGCTAATGCCTTTAACCGCAAGTTATATGATATCCAAATTATCGGATGAAGTGGAAAAATTTGCCGATTTGGAAGACCCCAGAACCAATATGTACCTCGGCTGCAACTATATCAAATATCTAAAAGACAGATTTGATAACGATTTATATGTCGTTGCCGCCTATAACGGAGGAGAAGGTTCCGTAAATAAATGGATAAAAACATATAATACCGAAGATACCGATGAATTTATTGAAGAAATTCCGTTTGACGAAACAAGACTCTATGTAAAAAAAGTCTTCCGTTCCTATCACATGTATAAAAAAATCTATCAATAAAAAGTAATATAAGCTGATTTTCTGGAAAAATCAAAAAAATTTGTTATAATGTAACCATGAGAAAGATATTTTTATTATTAACAGTATTTATATTTTCAATGTTTACGCTCCCCGTTTTTGCGGATATAATTCCTATGAGCTCAAAAAATATAAAATACTACGGAGTGGGTGTATTAAATATGCCGAAAAACTACAAAGTATATGAACACCCGAGAACGGATGCTGAAATTTTAAGAGAAGTCAATTATGAGAATATTAAAAAATCGGCTATTGTCAATACAATTGACATGAGGAAAGTTTCTTATGTTGCTTATGTTCCCTCTAACAATGTAGCACTATTAACAGTAGAATCAAATCCCGAAAATGACTGGTACAATGTATATATAAACCAGGAAACAGGGGAAACGGGCTGGGTATATAACGATGATAAAACTGCCTTTTTGACATATAAAAATCTTTTTTACAAATACGGTAAAAAATACGGAATAAGACTGTTTAATGATTTACCTAAGGATTCAAAAGTTTTATATGCTGGTGAAGGCACAAATACAAAAGTTCTTGATACATTAACATATCCAAAACATATTAATTTTACGGTTATAAGAGGCAATTGGATACTGGCTTCGTTTATGGATTTAACATCAAAACAGGCAAAAGTCGGCTGGTTTAACTGGCGTAACGATGACGGAACCTTAAATATGTTCCCGAACTTTAAAGAACAACCATAACTGCCTGCATATTTTTATCAAATAATATAATATGTAACAAAATTTTAACAAACAAATAAAGTGTACTTTCAATCAGAAATTCGGAAAAAGCAACAAAATACAAGCCTTTAAAATAATTTCGGATTTTTCGTAATTCACAGTATTGTTTTTTTACAAAAAATAATTGTATATTGATAGCAATTATTTATATTTATATGTTTTATTAAAAACAAATCATATATGCCTATATGTTCAATATGTAAAAATTAAAGAATATAGTATAATTAGTGTGTAGAAAAACAAATATTACTTAATAAGTATATTTGGGATTAAGGAAAAAAATGAGAATATCACCAATAAATTTTGAAATAAACGGTCATTCCGATAAAGTTAATTTCGGAATCAACGGACCATCCGACAAATCTTGTGTAGCAAGAGATTATGTTCCCACAACCGTAAGACATAATTCATTATCCGATATGGATTTTAATATTATCGCAGATACAATAAGAAGCCAAAACCTTAAGAATCAAATGAATGTAAGGTTAATGAGTTTAAGAAGAACATTAAACAGTACAATGGCACAAAATATGTATAATGCATAAAGAATAAAATATTCAAAACAAAAACCGCCCTCATAAGAGAGCGGTTTTGTTTTGTTATTACTTTATTCTTCAGGGTTTACAAATCTAAAAGTAACAGCTGCACATATACCTGCTATAATGTTAGCAAGGATAGTATAGCATACCAATTTACAAGGAATTATACCGAGAACACCAACGCTTACAGCTACAGCAGGGTTAAATGCACCTGCACAAAGGCTGCCGCCAACAGAGAAAGCACCAACGAGAACAGTAAAACCGATAGCTAATCCGTAGAAAGAATTACCAGCAGTACCCTTTGCAGTTGCAGTATTTAATACTACATAGCAAAGTGCGAAAGTGAATAAAAATTCAGCAATTAATAATCCTTTCAGGGCAAATGTATTCGGTTCATCAGGCAATAATGCCATATCACCCGCCATAAATTGGAACAGGAATACGGCTATTACACCGCCAATTAATTGAGCAATTACATAAGGAACGAACTGTTTCCATTCCAATGCTCCCCTGACTGCTGCAGCTAAAGACACTGCAGGGTTATAGTGTCCGCCGGAGATATGTCCTCCTGCATATACCATAACCATTAAGGCAGAACCGATTGCCAATGGAGCTATTACTCCGTCAGAACCCAATAATCCCGTACAAGCAATTGTCAGTACAAGGAAGAAGGTACCAATCAATTCAACCAAGTATTTTTTCAAATTTTCTACCATAAAATCTCCTTTACTAAAAAATACCAGTCTAAGTTTATCACTTTTCATGCCATCTGTAAAAATCTATCATACTTTTGGACTAGATAAAAATATTAAAAAACAACATCTGACTTAGTTAAACAATATTTGCAAAATCCGCGATCCAGATTGTTTTCAAGTATCCGATATCCGTCTCTTATAATAAGCGGTTTGCCGCAGCTTTTACAATATGTTGTTGAGGTTTCAATACTCTGAATATTACCGGTATAAACATATTTTATACCCATATTTTTGGCAAGTTTATAAGCCTTCATAAGTGTATGATATTCAGTCGGTTTTTTATTAAATTTATACTTCGGAAAATATGCACTAAAATGCAGAGGCACATTTTCTCCCAGATTTTCCAGTATCCACCTGCATTCATCTTCAACATACATATCATTTTCGCCTTCAATAAGAAGCGTCGTAAGTTCAACATGACAATTCGTTTCATTTACTGCATATTTAATTGTTTCAAGCACGGGAGAAAGGTGTGCCATACAATTTTTCTGATAAAATTTTTCACTAAATCCCTTTAAATCAATATTGGCTGCGTCCATAAGGTTAAAGAACTCTTTTGCAGGCTCATTGTTTATATATCCCGCAGTAACCGCAACCGTTTTTATTCCTTCCTCTCTGCACAGTTTTGCGGTATCAAGTGCATATTCAAAGAATATAACCGGGTCATTATAGGTAAAAGCAACACTTTTGCATCCATGCGTTTTTGCGAGCTCGGTAATTTGCTCCGGTGATACTTTATAGCACTCATTTACAGGATATTTAACCTTTGTTGTTTTATAATTCTGACAGAAAAGACACCCCATATTACAACCGAAGGTTCCGAAAGACAAGACTTTTGAACCGGGAAGAAAATGATACAGAGGCTTTTTTTCAATAGGGTCAATTGCAAGCCCCGTATTGTAGCCATAAGTTTCTAATACTATATTATTTTTTACGTTTTTTCTGACATAACAAAAGCCTGTTTGCCCTTCAGAGAGTTTACACCTTCTCGGACATATTTCGCACTGAACTTTATCTTTTAAAATACTTTGATATTTCATAAAAAGTATTATAATGGTTTTATGAAAAGAATTAAAGAACCTGCCGTTGCAAATATGTTTTATTCCGGTGTTACGGAAGTATTAACGAAACAACTTGACGGATTTAAAGCGGCAAACAAAAGTGAATACGAATATAAGACAAGAGCGGTTATAGTACCCCATGCGGGGCTTATATATTCCGGTCAACTGGCTTATGAAGGCATAAATCAGCTTGACGGAAATATTAAGAACCTGTTTATTTTTGCTCCCGCTCACAGAGTTTCTTTTGAAGGACTTGCGCTGTCAGGTTTTGATGCCTGGAAAACACCTTTAGGGGAAATTGAAGTAAATCAGAGCATAAATCAAGAATTAATCCAAAAATTCGGTGCAAAAATATATGACGAAGCGCACAAAAATGAACATTCCGCAGAAATTCAACTTCCCATAATTCAGCATATTTTTGATAATGTAAAAATTATTCCCGTTCTAATAGGAAATGAAGCGCCGAAAGTAATAGAAGATATAATAAAAGAATATTATGATAATAAAGATTTCGGATTTATTATTTCTTCCGATTTAAGCCATTTCTTAACAGATGAAAAAGCTCAAATAATGGATAACGAAACGGCAGGAATGATAGAAACAGGGAACGTATCGTCCTTCAGGTACGAACAGGCCTGCGGAGCTATAGGTATATACGGTCTGGTTGAGTTTGCGAATGCAAGAAATTTTTCTTTAATAAGAATTGATATGAAAAATTCTTCGGCGGCATCGGGTGATAAATCAAGAGTTGTAGGCTACGGCTGCTGGCTGTTATATGAAGGAAACAAGAATAAATTTATAAAAGAATATTATTCTGATTATATGCTGAATTTATGCAGGAAAGTTATATCTTCACGCTTTACAAGAGAAAAAATGTATACGAATCACTCACAGGTATTTAATCAGCAGGGTGCCTGTTTTGTAACCTTAAAAGAACACGACGGATTAAGGGGTTGTATCGGTTCAATTATAGCCCACCAGCCGTTAATAAATGATTTGGTTCAGCACGCACAAGATGCGGCCTTTAGAGATCCGAGATTTCTTCCCGTTGAAGAAAGAGAAATAAAGGATTTAACCATCGATATTTCACTTTTAAGTGAACCGAAACAGATGAAATTTTCTGATGAAGCCGATTTACTTAAACAAATAGTACCTTATAAAGACGGAATAATTATAAAAGACGGCAATAAACAAGCCGTATATCTGCCGTCGGTCTGGGAAGAACTTCCGGATAAAGAATTATTTTTAAAATCTTTAAAGGTAAAAGCTGGTATGCCGCCAGAACATTTCTCCGATACCTTTCAGGCCTTCAGATTTGAAACCGAGTATATAGAAGAAAAACAGAAATAATCCTAAACCGATTGAAAATAAAAAGTGTTAATTGTAGAATTAACACATACATAAATGAGGGATTTTTTATGAAATTAATGGAAGGAAAACGAGGCGTAGTTTTTGGTGTTTCTAATACTCACGGTATTGCCTACGGAATTGCAAAACAATTATTTGAAGCAGGTGCGGATATTGCCTTCACTTATGCAGGTGAAGTTATGGAAAAAAGAGTCCGTCCTATTGCAGAATCAATGAATGCAAAAGTTATTATGAACTGCGATGTTACAAAAGAAGATGAAGTAAAGGCAGTTTTTGCGGAACTTGAAAAAGTATACGGAAAAATAGACTTTGTTGTACATGCGGTAGCCTTTGCAAACAGAGAAGATTTAACAGGCGAATTTATAAATACTTCTAAAGCAGGCTGGGATCTGGCTATGGGTGTCAGTGCATACTCGCTTGTATCTCTTGCAAGAAACGCTCAGCCGATAATGAATGAAGGCGGTTCAATTCTTGCTTTAACATACCTGGGCGGAGAAAAAGTTGTTGCAAACTATAATATCATGGGTGTTGCAAAAGCAGCTCTGGAATCTTCCGCAAGATACTTAGCAGAAAATCTCGGTAAATACGGAATAAGAGTAAACTGCTTATCTTCAGGAGCAGTTAAGACACTTGCCGCTTCAGGCATTGACGGTTTCGGCAAAATGTTAAAAGCAGCTACTTATAAGGCTCCGTTAAAGAGAAATGTAACTCTTGATGATGTAGGAAAAACAGGTTTATACTTATTATCCGACTTATCATCAGGTGTAACAGGTGAAGTTGTTCACGTTGATTGCGGCTGCCATGCAGTTTATGCTTCAAAAGAAGAAATGGACTTATTAACAAGATAGTTAATAATTTATATCAGTTTAAAAGAGTACCTGTCGGTACTCTTTTTTATATTTCTATACAATTTATTGCAAAAGAGAAATATCATGTATAGAATTAAATTATTGAGACACTTGTTCACACAATTAATAACGAAAAGGGAGTATCATGAAGATTACAGCTTTAGGAAAAGGTTTTTCCGGTTATCCTAAGAGTAGTTACGGCTGTAGCAAAAAAGATTTTGTATCCGCACCACAATCGATGAGTGCGGATATTTTTTGCTTCAAAGGCGGTAACACGGATAAAATCGGTATTTTAAATTCATCAGTACCAACACAGCTGGAAAAGAATATAGTTAATCAGCTGGAAACAGAGCCTGTTCAGACAACCGTTAAAAAATTCAAGAACGGTGAAACATATGTAAATATAGCAGGTGATGTAAGAGGCAAGGATATATACATCATGCCTGTTGCCGGTAACAATGTAAACGATAACCTTATGGAAACTTATTTGAAAGCAGATGCGGCAAAAAGAGCAGGAGCAAATAAAGTAATAGCGGTAATACCGAGTTTTGATTATGCAAGACAGGAAAAAAGAACCGAAAAAGGTGAACCGATTGCCGCAAAACTAAATATGGATTTGTTAAAGACATCAGGTGTAGATGAAATAATAACAACTGATTTTCATACTCCCGCACTTGAAGGAATGGCAGAACGAGGAATGTGCGTTACTCATCTCGAATCACTTCCGTTGGTAAAAGACTATATACAAAAGAAAAATTTAAAAGACATTGTTGTGGTAAGCCCTGATGTCGGCGGAACAAAAAGAGCGGAAAAACTCGCAAAAGCACTTGACTGTGATAAAGCAATTGTATACAAACACCGTCAGGCACATAATGAAGCAACGGCAGAAGATATAATAGGTGATGTAAACGGTAAAAATTGTATAATTTATGATGATATTATTGATACAGCAGGTACAATAGCTGAAGCTTCAAAACTTTTAAGGAACAAGGGCGCAAAAGATATATATGTATGCGCAGCTCACGGATTATTTAACGGGGATGCTATGGATAAACTCCAAAAAGCTCCCGTAAAAGAAGTTGTTGTAACAAACAGCGTTCCTGCCAAAGAAAATGCTATCGAAAAAATCAAGCAGGTGGATTTATCAAAACAAATTGCCGATGCAATAATTAAAATATCCGAAATAAAACCAAAAAGACTAAATCCTCCGGAACAAAACAAATTACTGATTGTTTCAGCGTAAAGTCCTTATTTAAGGAAGTTTCATACAGAGATATAAAAGAACCCGGTAAATTCGGGTTCTTTTTGATAAAACAGCAACTTAACAAATAGACGAAATTTGTATAATATGCTATATTTAAACAATATAGGAGAATAATTATATGGAAATTTCCGTCAATTATAATGAAGTATTTATTATGACAGCTAAGGATTCCGGCAAAATAAATCTGGAAACGGCTGTTGCTTACGGAACCGCAATAAAAGATGCACTTCTGGATTGTGAAGATGATATAAAAGTATTAAACCTGGATTTCTCGGAAATTACTTTTATTTCAAGTATCGGTTTGAAGGTTATTTTGGAACTTTATAAGGAAATGGACGAAAAAGGCGGAATGCTTAAAATAACAGGAGCTTCCGAAGAAGTAAAAAAATCCTTTGATATGGTTGGTTTTGATAAATTTATAGTTTTTGAATAATGCTAAAAACAATAAGATCAAAAATATTGGTTGTTATGTTGATAATGCTTACAGTTTTAATGTTTGCATTTCTTTGTTATACATATATATTTCGAGATAAAACAAAGCAGTTAATGCTTAAAAACTATTCATTATCAATGAATGATTTTGTTCAGGAGCTTGATGAAAATATTTTGTCTTTTGAAGATAATTCACGTGATTTGGCATTAATAGGCACCTTGTTCTATAAAATTGACAAAAACTCCGCATTAACAAAAGTTGTAATGAAAAGAATTTTTGATAATTACAAAACTTCATTAGGAGGCGGACTTTGGTTTGAACCTTATATCTTCGGTAATGACAAAAAAAGACTCTGTATCTATATGTATCGTGATGAAAACGATAATTTAATTTTAGATGAAAGTTTTGCAAGTGATAAATATGATTATCATAACCAGGGGTGGTATAAACAAATAAAATCACAGCTGACCAAAGACAATAATACAGCCTGGTCTTTGCCATACTACGAAGATCAGGGCAGTGAAACAATGATGATAACCGTAGGCTCGGGTATCTATGACGGGGATAAATTAATAGGAATGTCAACCGTTGACTGGAAAATAGACTCCATCTTTAAAGAAATTTCGGAAATGAAGCCTATTGAAAACGGATTCAAATTCTTTGAAAAAAGAGCAAAAATAAAAGACAGTTTTTCTCTTCTGGCAAGTGAAAAGGGAAATTACATAATAGCGCTGACTGATCCGTATCTTGATAACGGAAATTTAACGGGTAAAACTCTGGATAATATCCCGTGGTATAATAAAAATTTGTCAAAAATTACATATTTTTCATATCATAACAGGCTGTATGTTCCTTTTGTAAAACATATAGATAACGGAATGATGCTTATTATTTGCATTCCAAAATCGGAAATGTTTAAGGATATTGATAAATTAATTATTCAAATGCTCATAGTCCTTTCACTGCTTGCCTTTTTAATTCCCGCTCTGTTATATTTCGGGTTGAACCGGTATATAATTAATCCGATAGACAAACTTACAGATATAGCAAAGAAAATCACCAGCGGACAAGATGTAAAAATCAGAATTGAAAAACCGGAAGAATTTGCGGAACTTGCATCAACCTTTGACAGTATGAAAAACAGTATAAAAACAATTACTGCAGAACAACAAAAGCTGAATTCCGAGCTTTCAATTGCAAAAACAATTCAGGAATCAAGTCTGCCTAATGTATTTCCTCCGTATCCCGATAATTCCGATTTTGATATATTTGCTTCAATGGAACCGGCAAAGGAAGTCGGCGGTGATTTCTACGATTTTTATTTTATAGACAATGACAATTTTATGTTCCTTATAGCAGATGTTTCCGGAAAAGGCGTACCTGCCGCATTATTTATGATGACGGTTAAAACACATATTAATAATTTGGCAATTGTCGGTTTTTCTCCGAAGGAACTGGTTAAAGTAATCAATAAAAAAATCTGTGAAAATAATAAACAGGGCTTTTTTGTTACAATGCTTATTTGTATTGTAAATGTTAAAACAGGGAAATTATCACTTATAAACTGCGGTCATAATATCCCCTTAATAAAACATAAAAACGGCGAATATGAATATATAAAACTTGATGCAAATCTGCCTCTGGGCTTATTTGAAAACTTTGACTATAAAATATATGAAACAGAGTTTGAAGAAGGCGATATGCTCTATATGTATACAGACGGGGTAACCGAAGCTCTTAATGATAAAGAAGAAATGTTCGGCGAAGAAAGATTAGTTAATTGCCTGAATAACATAAAGAATACGGATAATATAAAAGAGGTGCTTTTGAAAGTTAAATCAGATTTAAAAAATTATACGGGTACTGTTTCTCAGAGTGATGATATTACAATGCTCGGTTTTCACTATAAGAATAATCAGACTGACAAAAATCAGATATATTATGATGATGCAAAAAAAGAAAATTATACCGACTTTTATAAGAAACTGCACAAAACCCTTGAACCCTGGAATTTAAGTGAAGAATTGATTAATAAAATTGATTTGTGTGCAGAAGAAATATTTATAAATATTGCACTGTATGCATATCCTGAAAAAACAGGCAAGATGGAAGTTTATATGGAAAAATCCGATAATAAAATAACATTAAAATTTGTGGATACAGGGTTTGCATATAATCCGTTAGCAAAACCGGATCCTGATATAACCCTGCCTCCGGAGCAAAGACAAGCGGGCGGACTCGGAATTTTCATGGTAAAACAGGTAACCGAAAGTATTTCTTACGAACGTAAAGTTAATAAGAACATTTTAGTAATGACTTTCAACTGCGATTAATAATAACTAAATGATGCTCAGAAATGTTTGAAATCCTGATATTTCAAAAACATTTTTAACGTCAGCGTTTGCATCTTTTATATATATAGAACCGTTTTGCTCTTTTATTGTTTTATATATGTCATGCAGCATTCTCAGTCCGGCACTTGAAATATAAGGGACTTCAGAAAAATCAAAAACTAATTCTTTTATATTTTCCAGACGGCTTTTTATTTCCGTATTGATTTCATTAGAATTTTCAATATTTATTTTGCCTGTATATTTTACATATAATCTGTTATTATCCAAAGTTTTAAAAACTAAATCCATATATATATTCCTTGTATTTGACTTACTCATTTAATAATAACTTATTTTTTTAATTCTTACAAATAATCAATCTTTTGCAATATATTATCACACACTAGCAACTTTTTATCTTCACAATACTTACATTGTCTAAAAAGTGATAATGGAATGTTGAGGGCATTTATGAATATAACGAAAGTTTCTTTTAACTCCGGTGTTTTAAATAACGTTCAAAAACATAATGAAAATCCAACTAAAATAACATATAAATATAATACCGATTCCAATATGAGTACTCCGTTAAATTCACCTTGTGATTTGCAATATTTATTAAATAAAAAAAATAATGTCAGTTTTGGCGGTAAATATAATTTTAAAAGAATTTCAAGTAAAGAACTTGAAGAAATGAAAAAGGAAGTAAAAGCCAAAGCGGACGAAATGTTCATTGATCTTGGTTTTATGTGGGATAAGGACGATAAAAATTCAAATATTACAATTCAGGTAATAAATGCTTTATTAAATCATAAAATTATTGAAAATGAATCTTTAAAAGATAATATTAGCAGTATTAGAACTTCGTTATCGATTGCTATAGGTAAAAGCACCTCTGAAATGGGTAAAAACTTACTTGATTTTGCTGATTTTATTACCTCTGATGAAGTAAAAGATGTATATAATGATGAAACAGTCAAAGGCAGTATGGGTGATATCCTTTGGGATACCATTCATTTTGACGCTCTACAGCCTAAAAAAAATATGGTTAAATATATAAATGAACATAAAGAACTGCTTAATAAAGGAATAAATTTGGGGAAATATATTGCCAAAGCCTGGATAAATACATACGAAGATTTGATATCCCAATTACAACAACCTGAACCACCGATAGAACCTTTGGAAGCAAAAAAGAATGCAGATGACAAAGCCCCTATTAACTTGGGAGATTTATTTGCGCCAAAGGAAACAGAAGAAACAAAAAAACTCGGCACTGTTAAAACAAAAACACCAAACGAATTAAGCGGATTTGAAAGAATCGGCGGACAAAGCAAGGCTATAGAACAATTAAAAAGAGCCGTTATTTTTCCAAGACGATTTCCTCAATTATATATAGGCAGAAATCTTGAAAAAGGTGCGATTTTATACGGTCCCCCCGGAACAGGAAAAAGCTTAATGGCAACGGCTTTTGCAGAAGAATACGGTGCATATTTTGTAAAAATTGCGGCAACAGAAATGCAAAATAAATATGTAGGGCAAACAGAACAAAATTGGAGAAACTTATTTGAAGATTTAAAAGCAAATCAGCCGGCACTTTTATTTATTGATGAAATTGACGCTCTTTGTAAAAAAAGAGGCAGCGGTGATATTCATGGTGATAAAGAATTAAATCAGTTTTTAAAATTAGTCAGTGACATAAAAGCAGAAAACTTAGATGTATTTATTCTCGGTGCAACTAATAATTATGAAGCACTTGATCCTGCAGTTTTGCGTGAAGGCAGATTCGGTTTGCATATTGAAATGCGTCCTCCTCAGACATTGACTGATGTTGAAGAAATTTTTAATATTCATTCCAAAAATATTAAGCTGGACGAAAATGTTAAATCAGAAAAACAGGCAATATTCCGGACAATTTTGGATTTGGGTTTAACAGGCGCCGGTATAGAAGCATTAATAAATAAAGCTTTCGATAACGCTTTTGAACGTTTAGGCCTTTTTGAAAAAATGGATAATAATACCGTTACGGAAGAAGATACTGAAAACTTCAGCATAAAAGCGGAAGATTTCTTTGCGGAACTTGAAAATCAAAAAAAACAAAAACAAGCACCAAAAAATAGGAAAATAGGCTTTACCCAATAAAGCTTTTTACATTTTTGCCCATTCTTTGTTTTTGGAATTTGCAAATTCTTACCGGCGAAATAAACAATAAAAAAACCCGCCTTGTGGCGAGCTAATTGGCTGGGACGGAAGGATTCTGCTTTAGCCGTTTGTGGGTGTATGAAACACGAACATTAGGGATAAAGTATACTTTGTGCTGAACCTGATATTTGCGACATCAGGTACATTGTATCTTGTAGTTTGAGTATTAATAACATACCCCGCGAGTCGAATTTGAACCAAAAATAATTATACTTAGCTATGCTTTAAAATATTTACATATACTTCC
>JAEEGL011077777.1_pt1 | contig 12442 bp, 9 predicted proteins | sample 9134231 | NCBI WGS metagenome assembly JAEEGL01 (sample SAMN16246548, study PRJNA631951) | gut metagenome | biome: gut microbiome; feature: rumen; material: fiber-attached | host: Bos | place: Iran: Karaj | collected 2018-10 | reverse complement strand
GAGGTTCTTGTGCGGAACACAGAACTCCGCGTGGTAGCTCTTCATCGGGTCTGAAGCCGAGCCGCAGCTGAGAAATACGCCCCTGACGAACGCCGCCGACTGCTCGTCGCTCGAGACGTTCGCGCGGTTAACTCTTAGAGTGACCTCTCCTGCACTGTGACCGAAGGACTCGAACACGCGCCTGCACTCGCCGATGTCAATCAGCGATATGCGGTAAAGCTTCATTTCGTCGGACTTCGGGCGGAGCGCCGTCTGCTTCTCGATGATAGGCATAAAGAGGTTTTCGAGCAGCATTGTTATCCGCCGCGCGGCGTGAGAGCTCTCTGTTGTAAATACTATCTGGTTGTCGCGGAAGGCTTTGCCGAAGAGCAGCATTCCGTAAAGCTCCGCGCGCAATACGTCGCGGTCAAAGCTCTCGGTGCGGCAAAGCTCCTTTTTTACTTCTGATGAGAATGACATATCGCACCTTATTTATCGATATCGCGGTGCTGGATTACGCAGCGGTAGCCCAGCTCGCGGAAGTGGGTCTCAAAAATGCGCGCAACGGTGACGCTGCGGTGCTTTCCGCCGGTACAGCCGATTCCGACAACCAGCTCGCTCTTGCCCTCCTTGAGATAGAGCGGCACTGCGTAGTCGAGCAGTCCAAGGCTGTGATTGACAAAGCCCAGAGTGTCCTCGCTCTCGGTCACGTAATCAAAGACCTCCTTGTTCATTCCCGTGAGCGGTTTAAGCTCGGGAATGTAAAAGGGATTAGGCAGACAGCGCACGTCAAAAATCGTGTCAGCCTCGAGCGGGATTCCGTACTTGAAGCCGAAGGACATGAAGGTCAGTGTGATGCCCTGAGAGGTGTCCTCCATGAACATCGACATAACGCGCTCGCGCAGCTGCTTGTTGGACATCTTTGTGGTGTCCACCATGAAGTCGGCAAGCTTCTTAACAGATGAGAGCAGAGTTACCTCGCGCTCGACCGCCTCGGAAACAGAGCCTTCGCTGATTTTGTCAGCGAGCGGATGCTTTCTGCGCGTTTCCTTGTAGCGGAGAATTAGCACGTCGCTTTTCGCGTCAAGAAACAGTAGCTTCGCGCCTGCGTTCTCGTTCTTGAATTCCTCGATTTCGGCTGCCATCTGCTTGTAGTTTTCATTGCCGCGCACGTCAACAACAACCGCGACGCGCTTCATGCCCTCGTCAGAGGAGCTACGGCATAGATTGTATAAAGTCTGGAGCAGCGACGACGGTATATTGTCGACGCAATAGTAACCAATGTCCTCGAGGACGTGGAGAGCGGAGGTCTTTCCCGCGCCCGACATACCCGAAATAATTACAAATTCCATACGGATCCCTTTATAAAATAATTAACTCACATTCGAGAGTATAGCCTGTTTTGTCGGCTACCTCGGTCTGAACCTCACGGATAAGTGACTTTACGTCGTGTGCGGTCGCGTTGCCGGCGTTGATGATAAATCCCGCGTGCTTCTCGCTTACCTGTGCGCCGCCGTGTCTTTTGCCCTTGAGTCCGCACTGTTCAATCAGCGCGCCTGCAAAAGCTCCCTCGGGACGCTTGAAAACACTTCCTGCGCTCGGGTACTCGAGAGGCTGCTTGTCGCTTCTTCTGCCGAGGAAGTCGTCCATCTTCGCGCGGATCTCGTCGGGCTCGCCTTTCTGCATCTTGAGGGTAACGCCCGTTATTATGCAGTTGTTTCTGCGGTAAATACTGGTGCGGTAGCCGAGCTCGAGGTCATCGCGCTCGATCCTGCCTATGCCGCCGCTCGGGTCGATGTGTGAAACGCTGAAAATAACATCCTTCATCTCGCCGCCGTATGCGCCCGCGTTCATGAACACCGCGCCGCCGACCGAACCGGGAATACCCCAGCCGAACTCCAGTCCCGTAAGTCCGCATTTCAGGGCGAACTTGCACAATGAAGCGAGGCTCGCACCTGCGCCGCAGTAGATCGTGTTGTCGTCAACTAGCGAGATCCTGCGGAAGTCGCCGTCAAGGCGGATCACAACTCCGCTGAAACCCTCGTCCGAGGCGAGGACGTTGCTGCCATTGCCGAGGATCAGGTAATCGACGTCGGACTCGCGGCATTCCTTGAGGATCGCGCTGAGCTTGCTGAGCGTGCCGACCTTTATGTAAACGTCGGCGTTGCCGCCGATTTTAAAGGTTGTGTGCCTGTTGAGAGGTTCGTTCTTGCGCGCCTCACAGCCGAGGAGCATCGCAAGGTCATATATAATATCAGATCTGTTCATATTACTCCTTAAAACTTATTCCCATGTGTCGACTACGGTTTTTCCGGGCGCGGGCATTGCCGAGAGATCCATGCCGAGATTGACGAGCAAGTCCTGCGCGGCGTTGTAGCCCATCTTCTTCTGCCTGTTGTTCATGGCGGCAACCTCGATGATAACCGCCAGGTTCCGGCCGGGCTTTACGGGAATGGTTAGCGCCGGCACCTCTACTCCGAGAATGCGCATGACCTCGTTGTCAAGTCCCATGCGGTCGTATACCTTGGAGTTGTCCCAGAGCTCAAGACTGACGACCATGTCGATTTTTTCCTGGGTCTTGATAGCGCCCATGCCGAAGAGCTGACGCGCGTTGATGATACCTATGCCGCGCAGCTCGATGAAATGGCGGATATTCTGGGGCGACTGACCGATAAGCGTATTGACGTTTGTGCGCAGGATCTCGACCGCGTCGTCCGCGACAAGACGGTGGCCGCGCTTTATCAGCTCGATCGCTGTTTCGCTCTTACCTACGCCGCTGTCGCCTATAAGCAGACAGCCTTCGCCGTATACCTCGACGAGCACACCGTGACGTGTGATTCTCGGGGCGAGTTCGCGGTTCAGGTACTGTACAAGGCGGGCCGTCAGATCGGAAGTATTTTCATCTGTGGCGAAAATCGACACCTTGTGGAGCTTCGCGCTCTCGAGAATTACGTTTGTCGGTTCGATATGGCGGCAAATAATTACCGCGGGCGGGCCGAAACTGAAAATGGATTCAATTACCATTTTCTGAGCCTCGGAGCCAAAGCGTCCGAGATAGGCAAACTCCGTATTGCCGAGCACCTGGATCCTCTTGTTGTCAAAAAACTCGAAATAACCCGTCAGCTCCAAGCCCGGACGGTTGATTTCGACTGTTGAAATCTTGGTTTGCTCATAGTTGTCCGCGATATAAACCTTGTCAAGACCGAGCCGCTCAACAAGCTCGGATAAGGGTACTGAAAATTCAGACATACTGCCGCCGCCTTTCGAAAAATGGGTATAAATAGTCACTATACAATTAAGTTATATTATACAACAAAACGCGGCTGAGATAAAGTCCTTTCATGAAATTTTTTACAATTATTTCGCAGTTTTTTTCATTTTCTCACGGTCAATCTCAAATTCGCTGACTTTTAATTCTTTTTCAGAACTAATAAACGGCACCGTGAAGCTGTCCTCTCCCCTTCGGGCAAAATTGTTGAAAATCGAGAGGTAATTTATATTCACTGAAGGGTTATTTTTTTTTAAGAGAATTAACTGCTCCTCTATAAGACTCTGCGTCCTGTTTGTCTCCTTTATCCTCTCAATCGCGCCGTCGTCGCAGAGTGTGACATAGGCAATCGGCGAGAATGACGCTTGTGTCGAGATATAATCCACGTCGTCCTGCATTACCTGTCTGTACACGTCCTCGCTGAGCATCAGCAGCTCGAGCTTCGCAAGCGACAGGTTCGGGATATACTGCTCTCTCGCGAGCGCACACGCCTGTTCAAACGAGTCCGCCGGCACGTCTATACCCCACGGCTTTTCGCTGCTCGACAGTCGGTAGAAGGTGTAAACCACCTGTCCGCCGCGGCGGTCGACGCTGACATTCTTGATAATCGACGCGGTTTCGATCTGACGAGAATTGTTGCAGCCAGAAAGCATGACGGCGGCAGCGACAGTTAATAATATGCTAATTCCCCTTCGCATTTGACTTCCTCCCAACAAAAATATACGCCGCAGGCAGCATTACCGCCGCAACAAAGGTCAGCAGAAGCAGCGGTATCGGATTGACTAATATTTCTTTTACAGAATTAATATATGTCGCAGTGACATAGAGAGCGAAGATGATAAGAGTGAAAATCAGCACGCATTTCCGGTTGCCGTCACTGCACGTGCCGCGCGAGATACAGCATAAAAACAGCGACACTATCATAAACACCGACATTGTCGAGAGAGCGAGATAAAAGCTCTCGATTCCGGCGAACGGCCCGAAGTGCGCAACGCGCGAAAGCACAAAGGCAGGATAGGTCTGTCTGCCGACGTAGTCTCCCAGAGCGAACCAGACGAAGAAAATGACCGCCGCGTACTTTAATCCCGTGAAAATCAGGGTAAACACAGGCTGGCGGAAACGGAAATTCCGAGTCACACCCGAGCAGCAGGCGAAGATCACAGCTATAAATGACGGCGTGACAAAGTAGAGCGTATTCTGCATGAACGCGTTGAATTCGCCGTTCAATTCAAAGCTGTAGTGGCTGAAATCAAGCTCGGACAGGCTGCCGCCGAACATCAGGATATTTGTCAGCAGCGCAAACAGAAAGAGAAATATGCCGAACCGCGAGATCACGTTCACGCCCTTGCATGCGGCGTAAGCGCAGCCTAGAAGCATGATAAACGTTATCAGGCACGGCGTGACCTCGGGAAAATACTTCGTGTGGAACATATCGATATACGGCAGCAGGAAATACAGCGCGGCATAGACAAAATACAGCGCGTAAAAAATCGCTATAGGAATCCTCAGCTTTGGCGTGAACCTCCGCGCGAGCGTGAGCACGTCGGAATCGGTTTGCTTTTTGAGTATGAGCGAAGGAAGGAAAAACAAAAAACAGACCGCAAGTCCTGCCGCGATGCAGATTGCGTTGAAGGTGAACGAAGCGTTCGGCGACAAATCATTATTCTGCAAAAGAATTACCGAGCACGCGCACAGGAGTAAAGCGAGCAGAAAACGCTTGGACGAAAACTTAACCTCTGTTTGCATCTTGCACCTCCGTCTCGGGGAACTTCTGGACACGGATCGTGTGCTTCGAGAGCTGCCGCCAGCCTGCGCGGATAAATACATCCCGCATTCTTCTCAGCGAAAACGGCGACAGTGAGGACAGGTACGGCACACCGAGGGAGGTCTTGGCACACATTCCGATGAGCACAACCGCCGTCGCGAGAGTTATTCCCCACAGTCCCGTGAAGCCGCCGACGACGATAAACAGCATGCGAAGCATCATTATCGGCGGATAGAGAGGCGACGTCACATAGCCGCATATCGCGGCGGTGGCGACAACCATCAGCGTCGACGCGCTGATTATACCCGCGTTGACCGCGCTGTCACCGATTACGAGCGCGCCGACTATGCTGACCGCGTGACCGAGGGATTTCGGTATCCGCAGACCGGCTTCCTTCATTATCTCATACACCACCGTTATCGCGAGCACCTCGGCGGTCACGGGAAACGGAGTCTGAGCGAGGGATTCAGAGGTATTTATCAACAGCCACGTCGGGAAATACTCGGGGTGAAACTGCGCGAGCGCGACGTACAGTCCGGGAAGAAATACCGAGACGAAGAACGAGAGGTACTTCATCAGGCGGATAAAGGCGGCATAGTAGGTGCGGTTTGAGTAGTCGTCGACGCTCTGGAACTCCTCGACAAAGAGGTGCGGAACGATCATCACGGCAGGAGTGCCGTCGACTATAATCGCGATCCTGCCCTCGGTCAGCTTGCCGCAGACCGTATCGGGTCTTTCGGATATACCGACTCCCGAAAAAAGACTGCCCGAGCCGTTGTCCTCGAGATAGTCAGAAAGGTATCCCGAGGCGAGAACGGTTTCGAGATTGCAGCCGGAAAGGCGGTTTTTCAGCTTGTTGAGCAAGTCGAGCGAAACCTGAGATTGCAGATAACAAATCATCAGCTGTGTTTTGCTGTCAGTACCGACGGTCATCTGCTCAAACTTGAGGTCGGGCGTTTTCATTCGCCGACGAATCATCGACATATTGACGCGCAGCGGCTCGGTAAAGCCCTCGCGTGAGCCGCGCTGTACAACCTCGCTCTCAGGCTCGCTGACTCCGCGGAAGCTGTAGCCCTGAACGCCGACGGCGTATAGCTCCTCTGCCCCGTCAATCATCAGCACAGCGAAGCCCGAGGTGATGTAGGTCACGATCTCATCAGCCGAGCTGAGCTTGATCACATCGGACGATGCCATCACCGAGGAATACGCGATGACAGACACGGCGGCAGAGTCGCGTGCGCCGTAATCAAAGGTCAAAAGCGGATTGAGAACGCTCTGGGAGAGCTGTTCCTTATCGACGAGTCCTTCCATGGTTATCACCGCCGCCTGAATCTTCAGAGCGGATTTCAGTGTAAAAACGCGCACACTAAGGTCAGCGGAATTGTCAAACTGACTTTGCAGACTGAGCTTTATTTCGTTTATAGAATAATTCATATAATCACCATTATTAACCTAAGCAAAAACCCCGCGAATATACAGAGCAATTTGGCAGATAATAGGCTTGGTGATATAATGATTATTTCAATTCTACGAACGGTGATCCTTTACGTATTTATTATTCTCGCGATCCGCCTGATGGGAAAGCGGCAAATCAGCGATATGCAGCCGAGCGAGCTTGTGGTGACTCTGGTGGTATCGGATATTGCCTCTCTCCCGATGCAGAACACCTCGCAGCCCTTGCTCAGCGGCGTTATCCCCGTGCTTGTTCTGGTGTCGCTCGAAATCGCTGCGAGCGCGCTGATGATGAAGAGCCGCCTGTTCCGCCGCCTGATCTGCGGCAACCCTGTCGTGGTAATCGAGGACGGAAAGCTCCTGCAAAAGCAGCTCAAGCGTCTGAGAATGAGCGCCGAGGACTTATTCGCACAGCTCAGGCAGCAGGATATATTTTCAATCGACGAGGTGCAGTACTGCATTGTGGAAACGAACGGCTCAATCAGCGTTCTTGAGAAGCCTCAGAACCGCGTGCCGACCGCTCAGGATCTGGGTGTTACAATTGACGACAAAAAGCTGGAGGCTGTGGTGGTCTGCGACGGAGAGCTGCTCGACGACGGCTTGAAGCTGTGCAGCGGCAGCCGTATGCAGGTCGATAATATTCTGCAAGAGAATAATGCAAAGCTGAGCGAGGTCTTTATCCTCACCCTCGACGGAAACGGCAAATACAACCTGATCGCAAAGGAGGTTTCATGAAGCGTATAATAATCTCCCTAGCCCTTCTCGCAGCCTGCGCAATAGGCGCTGTAATCGAAACAGCTTACATCAGCAGCAGCGTGGACAGCTACACCGAAACGATTGACAGAATAGACGGCTATATGCTGCGCGACGATTTCGAGAACGCTCTCACGGAATGCACTCGATTGAACGACGAGTGGACGGACAGCGCTCACGGAATCGACGCTTTGCTGATTCACGACTATGTGGACGGCATAGGACTTGGCATCGCTCAGATGAAATCGCACATTGAAAGCGGCAACCCCGATATGTACTTCTCGGAAAGCGAGAAAACAAAAAAGGCGCTCGCGTCCATAAAGGACAGCGAGTACCCGTACGCCGAAAATATCCTGTAAACAAAAAGGAGAGACTTGAAAACAAGCCTCTCCGTTTTTTAATATTATTATTTTGCGGCCTTCTTCTTTGCCTTGTGGTTCTGCCACATAACCCAGAGAGGACCTGCGATGCAGATTGAGGAATAACAGCCTGAAACTACACCGATCATCATCGGAAGAGCGAAGCCCTTAACCGAGGAGATATTGAAGATCGTCGCGAGTATGTAAACGGTCATAATCGCTGTCAGGGTGGTGACAGAGGTCATGATTGTACGCTTGAGCGTCTTTGTCGCGGAAACGTTGAATACGGTGCCGACGTCTGTTCTTCTGCCCATGAGTTTTCTCTCCTCACGGACACGGTCGTAAATAACGATGGTATCGTTCAGTGAGTAACCGAGAATCATGAGTACAACCGCGATGAAGTTTGAGTCGATAGGCATCTGGAAGATAACGTAGAGGAAGTAAATCATCGCTACGTCGTGGAACAGAGCTACCAGAGCCATGACGCCTGCGGAAAGACCGCCGATTTTCTTGAAGCGGATGGTTACATAGAGAACCATCAGAATGCTCGCGAGAGCTACCGCCGCAAGACACTTGAGCAGGAAGCTGAAGCCCATGGAAGCGTCAACCGAGTTCGCCTCAAGTGTGATGAAGTTATTGTCGGGATACTGAGCCTGAAGATCCTTCTCGAGGTTCTTCTGAATATCGGTCTCGATGGAGTCGTTGCCCGAGAACTGTACGGATACGTTCTTGCCTGTGTTGCCCATCAGATCCTCAGAGAACGAGGTTGTGATCTTATCGGTTGTCTTTTCCTGGATAAAATCATAAAGGGCGTTCTGGTCGATGGGGTGCTCCTCGTCAGAGGTGTAGCTGAAGGTAAGGGTCGCGCCGCCCGAGAACTGAATGTCGAGGGTGGTGCCGAAAATGAAGTTGCAGATGATACCAATCAGCATGATTCCGAGCGAAACACCGAAGAAGATCTTCTTGCTGCCGACAAAGTCGATAACCTTTCTGCCGCGGTTGAACTTCTCGCTGACCTCCTGTTCGGTCATCTGAACGTCAGTCTTGGTCTGAACATCATTTTTCATCTTTCGCACCTCCAAACAACCAATTTTTGCGCAGAGGCTTGATACCTGCAATGCTTCTGAGCATCAGTCTTGAGAAGAAGATACCCATGATGAAGTTGGAAATTACACCGACGAGCAGTGTATAACCGAACGCGTAGATGGTACCTGTAGTGGACTCGCCGAAGATGAAGGAAAGAATGTTGGACGGTCCGAATACCAGCATAAGAATGATAGATACGATTACAACGGTCATGTTACCGTCGACGATTGCTGAGAGTGAGTTCTTTGAGCCCTTGTCGAGAGCGCCGTCGAGCGTTCTGCCGCCGCGCAGCTCTTCCTTGATACGCTCCGCAGTAATAACGTTACAGTCAACGCCCATACCGATGGAGAGGATCATACCCGCGATACCGGGCAGAGTCATTGTAAAGGATGGGAACGCGGGGAAATAACCCGAAACCGCCGCAACGGTAAGACCCATCTGACCGATAAGAGCGATGATCGCTACAAAACCGGGGAGACGGTAGAAAATAATCATGATCAGAGCAATGAGGATAAAGGCGACAACCGCCGCGTATGCCATTGCCGTAAGGGCGTTTTCACCGAGAGTAGCTGAAATGTTGCCGTAGTTGGCGGTTTCAAGCTGGAAGGGAAGCGCGCCCGCGTTGATCTTCTGAGCGAGCTCTGTTGCCTGCTTAGCGGTGAAGCTGCCTGAAATCTGCGCCTTGCCGTCAGTGATTGTCGCCTGAACGGTAGGAGCGGAAAGCATAATGTCGTCCATCCAGATGGAGACAGTCTGGTTTAAGTAGGTAGTGGTGATTTCCTGGAAGGTCTTGGCGCCCTCTTCGTTGAGAGTAAGGCTTACAACATACTGCGCCTTACCGCTGTCGTCCTGATAGTACTGCGCCTCTGCCTTCTCAACGGCCGAGCCGTCCATGAGAACTGTCGCGGTATCTCCCGTAGGAGTCTTGTAGATGTACTCTCCGTCGGAGCCTACGTCAGTTGACTCGTAGGACTTACCGGGACGGAAGGTAAGATTTGCGGTCGAGGAGATTTCCTCAATCGCGTTTACCGCGTTGAATTCTGTTTCGTCTGACTTCCAGGGGAAACGAACGATGATTCTGTCGCTGTTTCTGTCAGCGTACAGCTCGTAGTCTGTGATGCCCTGTGAAATCATACGAAGCTCAATGATGGATTTTGCCGATTCCAGCTGTTCATCGGTAGCGTCGTAGTTGTTGGCAGGCTTAAATGTCGCCTCAACGCCGCCCCTGATGTCGATTCCCCATCGAATGTCGCCGATACCCTTGAGTACTGTGTTTTTGTTGTCACCTGTGTAATAGGATACTCCGAAAATCGCAGTAAACGAAAAGGCAAGTATCAGCAAAGCAACAATGAAGAACACCGGCTTTGGAACTCTTTTCATGCCTTTTGAACCTCCGTAATATAATTGTCTGTAAGAAAAAACAACCCTGTTACGGGCGCAGACTTACAGACGTAACAGAGTTATTATATGATTTTTTTGGCAAATTGTCAATGGAAATGCAAATATTTGATAAAAAAACTTTATCTTTAGCAGTATTGCATAAAATCAGACCGAAAAAATTGTAACATAAAATTTATCCGCCCTTATACTCCGCCGATTTGTACAAAACGCGCTGAATAACACCCGAATCTATCGGCTCCAAAAGGAAAACCCGGCAGAATCGCTCCTGCCGGGTCATAAAAACTAACTTATCAGATTTTGCCGAGCAGCTTCTCGCACGCCGCGAGCTTCGCGCAGGTGCAGAAAATATCCATGGCCTGCTCCAGCTCGTTGTTGGGCGGGAAGGTAGGCGCTATGCGGATATTGCTGTCGTGAGGGTCGTTGCCGAGCGGATATGTCGCGCCCGCTCCGGTGAGAACTACGCCCGCGTCGCGGCAGAGGTGTACAACGCGCTTCGCGGTGCCCTCCATGACGTCTACGCTTACGAAGTAGCCGCCGTTGGGGTTGGTCCAGTTCGCGGTGCCTGTTGGCTTGAGCTCCTTGTCAAGCGTATTGAGCACGATGTCAAACTTGGGCTTTAGGATAGCCTTATGCTTTTCCATATGCTTAAGAACACCGTTAAAGTCGCCGAAGAACTTGACGTGACGGAGCATGTTGAGCTTATCATAGCTGATGATCTCGTAGTTGTAACGCGCCGCAAACACCTTCATGTTGTTCGAGGAAGCCGCCATTGCAGCGACACCCGCGCCCGGGAAGGTGATTTTAGACGTCGAGCAGAACAGAACCGGCAGGTCAACGTTGCCTGTCTTTCTGCACTCGTCAACAATATTGAGCAGCTTGTCGGGTGTGTCGGTGATATCGTGAATGCAGTAGGCGTTATCCCACATAATGCGGAAATCCTTCGCCGCGGGCTTGAGGGATGCGAAACGTCTTACGGTCTCGTCGCTGTAGGTAATGCCGTTGGGGTTTGAGTATTTCGGCACGCACCAGATACCCTTGATGCTCTCGTCGTTCGAAACAAGACGCTCAACGATGTCCATGTCGGGGCCGTTCTCGTTCATGGGAACGGGAATCATCTCAAAGCCATAGTACTGGGTGATACCGAAATGTCTGTCGTAGCCGGGAACCGGACAGAGGAACTTTCTGTCGGGAACCTCATACCAGGGCTTGCAGCCCTCGACAATCGGCTTTGTCATCATGCAGGAAATCGTGTCGAACATCATGTTCAGGCTGGAGTTGCCGCCGACCATAACGCTGTTTGAGGGCACGCCGAGAATCTCGCCGAAGAGCTTGCGGCACTCGTCGATACCGTGAAAGATACCGTAGTTTCTGCAGTCCATGCCGTCTTCGCCGATGAAATCAGACTTGCTGTTCATCACGTCGAGCATTTTCAGCGAAAGGTCAAGCTGCTCCTTGCCGGGCTTTCCTCTTGCCATATTGAGCGAAAGACCCTTGCCTTTTTCGTCCTTATAGCGCTTTTTAAGAGCGGCGTATTCCTTTTCCAGCTCCTCGGAGCTGCACTTGAAGTATTCCATTTCCCATATCTCCTTACGCAATTGTTCTTTTTGTAACCTTATATATTCTAATACAACGGCACTGAAAATGCAAGTCTTTTTTACAAATCCTGCAAATTCGTCAGTTTTATTAATAAAAAACAGGCTCACCTCGCGATTGCTTAGTGAGTCTGTTGAAATTGTTATTATAATATTATTCAGTTTTTCGGAAGCTGTACCATTCGTGCGGTTAATAGTACTGATAGTAATAGTAACCTCTGCCGGCGCTTTTCTTATTCTGGGTGCAGCCGACCTTGATGAACCCGAGGATTTTTGTGTCGGCAAGCTTGATGCTCTCGAGCATCTTCTGGATATCGCCGTGGGTGGTGGAGCGTTCGCGGAGAACGACAACATAGCCCGCGACCCTGTCCTTGAGCAGAAGGGCATCTGCGACAACACCGATAGGCGGAGTATCGAAGATAATGTAATCGTACTCATCAATCAGACCCTTAACCAGCTTCTCAAAGCCGGGAGAACAGAGCAGCTCGGACGGGTTGGGCGGAATAGTGCCGGAGGGCATAATATCGAGATTAGGAATAACATTGTGCTTTACGGCGTCCTCAAAATCCGCCATCTTACCGATTACATTGGAAAGGCCTACCGTATTCTCAACCTTAAAGATATTGTGCAGGTTCGGACGGCGCAGGTCGCAGTCAATCAGCAAAACCCTTCGCTCCATCTTTGAGAAGGAAATCGCGAGATTTGCCGAAACGGTACTTTTACCCTCGCCCTTTGCGTAGCTTGTTACAGCGAAAACCTTCTGATCCTCTGCGGAGAGAGAGAACAT
>JAEEGL017190044.1_pt1 | contig 12443 bp, 13 predicted proteins | sample 9134231 | NCBI WGS metagenome assembly JAEEGL01 (sample SAMN16246548, study PRJNA631951) | gut metagenome | biome: gut microbiome; feature: rumen; material: fiber-attached | host: Bos | place: Iran: Karaj | collected 2018-10 | reverse complement strand
TTTGACTTAGGGTCAACAAGCTTTGAAAATTCATCCACAACCTGGCACATTTCATTACCGCGCTCGCCGCATCCAACATACACAATAATATCAGCGTCGCACCATTTAGCAAGCTGATGCTGAGTCATAGTTTTACCCGTTCCAAATCCTCCAGGCACCGCTGCCGCTCCGCCTTTTGCAACAGGGAAAAGCGTATCTATAATTCTCTGGCCGGTTATAAGTGGAATATTTGAAGGAAGTCTCTTCTGCATAGGGCGCGGTATACGAATAGGCCAATACTGGCATAGCGTAAGTTCATGAATATTACCGTTTTCGTCCTTTATTTTAACAATCACATCATTTATTTTATATTTTCCATCTTCCTTAGCTTCAATAACTTGGCCTTTAATATCGGGAGGCACCATACATTTATGGGTTATTATGGATGTTTCAGGGCATTGCGCATAAATAAAACCTCCGTTTAGATAATCGCCCTTCTTTACAAGGATTCTAACATCCCATTCTTTTTCTTGATCAAGCGGCGGAACACTGCAACCTCTTGCAATAAAAACGCCACTTTTTTCTTCAATCGATTTAAGAGGTCTTTCAATTCCGTCAAATATATTATCAAGTATTCCAGGGCCTAAACATACCTTCATAGGGCCGCCAGTACCTAAAACACACTCGCCGGGCTTTAAACCTGTTGTTTCTTCATAAACTTGAATTGTTGTAAACTCGTCAGTAATTCCTATAACTTCCCCAACAAGGCGCTCGGAACCCACATAAACCATTTCCGTCATAGAAAATGATTTAGTGTTTTTTACCGTCACAACAGGCCCATTTATTCCATATATAACATCTTCTGAAAATTTAGTTCCATCGTTATCTAAATTATTTTTTTTCATAATACTTAAAAAGCGCTTACATATATTGCGCACGCTCACCCTCCCATCTTATAGTATATTTTTATGCCAAAAGTACTCCAAAATTTTTGGCCGCCCAATCTTCCTGATCTTTAAGTTTGGCGTCAAGTGTTTCATCGGCAATAAGACCTCGAGAGGCACTATAACCCCTTATTCCGCCAATCATAATATCATCTGATGCATTTATACTACATTCTCTTCCAAAAGCTTCTTTAATTAGGTCAGAATATTTTAAATCTTCTTCTTTAACAAAAAGTTTGGTATCCGACTCCACAAGTACCCGCGAAATCTGAAGAGCATATTCCTTAAGCGCTTCCGGATATTTTTCCGATAATGTAAAATCCAAAAGTCTCTGGCGGCATTCTTTAAAAATTTCTTTCATTATCTCCTTGCGCCGAAGTGATATTTCTTTTCTATGCGAAAGTTCTTTATGAGAAATTTCAACAACAATCTTATTTTTCATCTCCACAAGCTTACGCTGGACCATATTATTTACATCTTCAATAATTTCTGCTTCCGCTTTTTTTAATTCTTTTTCTTCAATTTCCTTAATTTCATCCGCTATTTTAGATTTCCTGCGTTTAGCGTATTTATCTATGGTATCTAGAAAATTACTGAATTTAAAACTCTTGTGCACAGCTACCAAGCCCCCTTTTTCAGCCAAAAGCTTATATTTTAAGCCCTATTGCATCCCTTATATACTGAGTAATTGCATCTTTTTTATGGCTTGCAGAATTACTATCGGGGATTTCCACAATCAGAGTCTTCATATCGGAATTCTTAAGTTCATATATATAATCCTTACATAATTCCGAAAGCCTTTCCGTTATCAAAACTATTGCAATATTTTCATCTTTAATGGCATCATCTAAAGCTTTTTTGATTTCTTCTTCTGTTTTTGCCATAATACCTGGAATGCCTGCAAGCCTCATACCAACCAGTGTATCGGTGCTATCACTTATCAGCTCAAACCTCATGATTAAGCTCCTATGCCAAGTGCGCTCAATTTACCTAAGATCAAGATGGAAATCAAAACTCCGTAGATCGCAATACCCTCGCCAAGTGCGACAAATATCAAAGCTTTACCAAATGCTTTAGGATCCTCGGAAGTAGCTGCAATAGCTGCTGGAGCCGCAGATGCAACGGCAATTCCCCCACCGATACCCGCAAGTCCAGTTGAAAGCGCCATTGCAATAAACCCAATACCAAAAGCATTGTAAGCCGCATCGCTTACCGCCGCAGCAACGGATGTAACCTGCGCCGCCTGAACTATAGGCGCAGACAAGCAAACTGCCATAACAGCCACTACCGAACATATTTGCAAAACAACTGCTTTTTTTCTGCTAAATCCTTTTTTTACACCACAAAAAGCAAACCATGTGGTTAAAACAATACAAATCATAGGAATAACAAAATACAAAAATGACATAACAATCTCCTCCAAAAATTAAATTTTAAATAAAATATTTATAGACTTAAATTATATGCTAACCCCTTTATTTAATCAGTTGTTCTCTGCAACTGTTATGGGCTCAAATACTTTTCCTTGCCCCTCAAAAAATTTACTAAACATCTCATAAAATTCAAGCCTTAATACCTGAATTCCGGCAAGAAGCGCTTCTAAAATGGAAATCAAAATATTTCCAAAGATAACTATCGGCCAATAAGCAGTACTAAACATTTCCGCCATTGTAAACACAACCATCATCATACCTGCATGAACAAGCACAAAAGCTCCCACTCGTAAAAACGACATGGTATTTGAAACATAACTTAAAATTACTTCAAAAAGCTCAAAAAAACTCTGCGCTATATAATCTCCCCAGCTTTTTGGCAACCAATTGGGGTCTTTATCGGCAAGTTTGATCAAAACTTCGCTAAACATCAAGCATATAAGCGGAATAAACACAAACGTTACCATATAAAATCCATTTACTATCCCGCTACCAAGAATTAGCATATCCAAAAGCATAAAAACAGTTGCTAGATAAAAAATCAAGCCTATAAGACCATTGGGGCTAAAAATTGCTTCTCCATACTTTCGTTTTTTCAAAAAAGAATATATTCCAAATACCATAGAAACTGCCATAAGGAGCATACCCATACCAACTGCGGAATATACTATATAGTTAATTGAGGAAGAATCCATAACTTCAATTGGTTTATGCTTTAAGCCAAATACTTTACTATAAAATGGATCAAGCAAATGTTCGAATCCGAAAACTGAACCAAAAAGCATTCCAAAAATCGCTGAAAAAATCCCACAGGAGATCATGATTTTACCGAGCCTATTTTTCCTGAGTTTCCACATTAAATACCCGGTCAAAGAAACCATCAGCCCTTGCCCAAGATCAGCAAACATTATACCAAACAAAACGTTATAAGTAATTGCAACAAAAACAGTTGGATCCACCTCATTGTAAGAAGGCAACCCGTAAGTATCTACAAAAAATTCAAAAGGTCTAAAAATTTTGGGATTTTTAAGCTTTACCGGCGGTGCGTGTTTTAATATTTTTTTACCTTCTTCGGTAGAATACTCAATTCCCTTAATAGAATTTATTTTCGATGTAAAGCTTTTTAAGTCATCTTTTGGGACCCAGCCAACCAAAATAAAACTTTCATTGTACTGCGCAGCATATGATTTTATTTCAAAATAAGTACTGAGTTCTTTTAGCTTAGTATAAAACTTACAACATCGATCGTTATTCGTATTTAAAAAACCATCTATCTTTTTGTCTATTACTTCTATTTTTTTATAAATATCTTTCTGTAAATTCTGAAGATTCGCACAAGCTTCAAAAGGTGTTGCATCATAGGGTTCAAACTTAATTTCTTCAAAATAAATTGAAGCAAATAATCTATCTATTTCCTGTTCATTGGGAGAATCTGCAAAATAAAGGCCCCATTGATATTCGCTATCACGTTCAAATGGGAAGAACATAAGCTCTATACCCTTTTTTTCACTTGCTTTCAGTAAATCGCTATACCCTTCAAAAGCTCCCAGCGGTATTCTACCAAATTTCGGTTTTATATACGTACAGGATATAATATCTTTTAATTTTTTATTGAGTCCGTAAAAGTGTTTTAGTTTTTCAATCTGAGATCTATAATCTTCAATTTTTCCGTAAAGCGCACGCTTTTCATCCACCATATTTTCAATATTCTCAGAAACATATCTTATATACTGCTCTATTTTTGATTGATTTACACTAAACCTTTTTATATCAACTTTTTTAAGTTTCCCGCCACAAGAATAAATTGCATTTTTAAGAGTTTGCAGTGGACCTAAATATGGATTTTCTTCTGCAATAGGCCTAAAATACTCGGTATTTGAATAAAAAGAAAATACATTATCGGGCTGAAAAACTCCAAGCTGCCCACAAATATTAATTAACTTATCAATACTACTCATAGGTCCTATCATACTGATAAAACTCATCTGAGAAACAGCCATTTTAAAAAGCACCTCTCTTTTTATGACTACATACCAAAAATAAAATTAACTAACGCCGATAAGCATCGCTTTAATTTGTTCAGGGGAAAGCCTATATTTAACACCTTCAATAACATTTATTATATTATAAATTTCAATTTCCTTTAAGAATATATAGGAAATCAAAACTATAGGCGGAGAAACTGAGAATCTTATATTGTGCCTGCACCAATCATACCTCATATTCATAGGAACTTTATCAATTACATCGAGCCCCCTTGAAAACCATTTTTTACCCATAGAAGTATTTTTCATGTCTATCATCATCTGCTTAGGGTTCGGTGAATCTAAAAAGACTTTAAGTTTATCCTTTGAAAGCATACCGTGATCCATCAAAACGGACATCATATATTCATCGCTTAAGTTATAGAATTTCCGCATTCTAACAATCCTTATAAGATTGCTAAGATCTATATATAAATTAAAGAAATCTTTGAGCTTTTTACCGGATTTACCTTTAACATACTTATCTATAGTACCAAAAACTATATCGTAAAGATAATTATAAAGAGCGGTTTCAATACGGGTTAAATCGGGTCTTTCCCCATTTTTAGGTTTAAACGGAAGCAAAACTTTATAATAATGCGATTTTCTTACAACTTTCAAGAAATCATCATAATTTCTAATATTTTTAAGGGCTTTGAGTTCAAATTTTGTATGGCTGTAAAAAAAATCCGGTATTGTTCTTATATATTCGCCCGATTTACCAGCAGCCAGCAACATCAAACTGTGCATTATTTGTTCTATTTCGGCACGTGATATTATATACTCAAAAAAATGTTCCCCAACAGAAATATCGTAGCGCCCTAAAGTTTCAAAATCCACAAAAAGCTTATATTTTAGTTTTTGTTCCAAATCGATTCTGTGCACCCTGTTTTCACTAATTCCCGAAAGAACCCCTGCATAATTTGTCCGCCTTTTGAGGTAAGAGGTGATGTCCGGAATGTTTCTGCAAGCCAAAAGCTCCTCATAACTTTTTGATGTTAAACTTTTCCCATAAAGCGCCCTCGCTTTTGAAAGAACCGCATTAGCAGCATAAGATATCATAACATAAGCAACATAAAATAAGTCGCCATTCACCACCATTCTCACCTTTAGATAAGAAGCAAAAACAACACACTCAAAAAACTTTACGTTTCTATCACTCGTTTGACTATAGTATCAATCCAGCTATCTTTATTTTGAGAATATATTTCCTCTATGCGCTCGTATTTATGTTTATAAGAATTTTCAATAACTTTTAATCTCACAACCGCTTTGATTTTTTCTTCTTTTTCAAGCGCTTTTATATTTGCAGTCGCCTTTTCCAGATATTCATTTCGTTTTTGTTCTTTTATATCGCTAATCTTTTTTTCCGAATCTATCCTAAGCTGATTTTCTTTAATGAGGTTCTCTGAAGCTTTTTTATCAAGTTCAATTATTTTGCCAATCATATCTTCCATGATCTCTACCTCACTTTTTACATGTGTTAGTTTATAACACATACCTACATATGTTTGACTATATTCATCATTTAGAATTATGATACAAATATTTAAAAAGTCAATAGAATATACAAAAAAAATCAAATTTCTACGCGTAAATTTTAAAAACTTTGCTTATATAATCTTTAATGTATAAGCGCATTAAACTATTTACATAACAGCACCTTTAGTGTAAAATTATGGATGAAAAGTAGAGTTCAAAATAAATTTTAATCAGGGGTGTTAATATTTTGAATCCAATTTATAAAAGATTACTTCTAAAAATCAGCGGAGAAGCGCTTGCAGGAGATCAAAAATTTGGCATTGATTTTAGTACCTTAAAAAATCTTGCAAAAGTGATAAAAAAGTGCCACGATATGGGGGCTGAAATAGCAATAGTAGTCGGCGGCGGTAATTTTTGGCGTGGAAGATCAAGCGGAAACATAAACCGCGTAAAAGCTGACCATATGGGAATGCTGGCAACTGTTATGAATGCAACAGCTCTTTCTGAGGCCCTAGTAAACGAAAAATTAGACGCAAAAGTTATGACTTCCATTAATTTTCCACAAATCGGAGAACTTTATTCACCGGAAAAAGCGGTAAACTATCTTACTCAAGGAAAAATTACAGTGTTTGGCTATGGAACCGGCAGTGCATTTTTTACAACCGATACAGCAGCTTCCCTGCGTGCTTCTGAAATAAATGCCGAGGCCATATTTAAAGCAACCAACATAGACGGCATTTATGATTCCGACCCATCTATTAATAAAAACGCAAAAAAATATTTGGCAGTAAGCTTTGAAGAAGTACTTAGTAAAAATCTAAAAGTAATGGATTCAACCGCCGCGTCTATGTGCAGGGATAACCACATATCCGTACATGTTTTTAATATGGACGACCCAGAAAATATAGTACGTGAACTTCTTGGAGAGCATTTGGGCACCATTGCAAAATCTTAAATAAAAATCTAATTCACGGAGGAAACAAATATGAATCAGCTATTAAACGATACCAGCACTCGCATGAAAGCGGCATATGAAAGGTTATCAAGCGAATATACAGCAATTAAAGCAGGAAGAGCAAATGCTTCTGTTTTAGATAAAATTCAAATAGACTATTATGGAACCAAAACACCAATCAATCAAGTGGCAGCTGTTTCTGTTTCAGAAGCAAGGGTACTTGTTATACAGCCTTGGGATGTTTCACTTTTGGGCGCAATAGAAAAAGAAATTCAAAAATCCGATATTGGAATCAATCCTCAAAATGACGGTAAAGTGATACGGCTTATATTTCCTCAATTAACGGAAGATCGCAGAAAAGAAATTGCAAAAGAAATTTCCGCTATGGCTGAAAACTCAAAAATTTCGGTAAGAAATGCCAGACGCGACGCAATGGATAAGATAAAAAACATGAAAAAAGATTCCGAAATAACTGAAGATGACCAAAAAAAAGGCGAGAAAAAAATTCAAGAATTAACAGATAAATTCTGCGCGCAAATAGACGATATGTGCAGCGCAAAGGAAAAAGAAGTAATGTCCCTATAAAACTTTATAAAAAATTCGATTAGATGCTTTCATTTTTAGGAGAAATCGTATGGCAAAAATTAATTTTTTTAAGATCATTGGTTTGTTACGCAAAAAAAACTCTAAAAATGAAGAAAAAAAGCAACTAAACTCTAATTTTTTGCCCTCTCATATCGGCATTATAATGGATGGCAATCGCAGATGGGCAAAAAGCAAAAATGTACCCGTATCTTCAGGCCACGCAAAAGGCGCAGAAGTATTTAAAAGACTGGTGCTTTATTGCGGTAGAGTCGGGCTTCGGCATTTAACCGTTTATGCCTTTTCAACTGAAAATTGGAAACGCTCTGAAGAAGAAATTTCCGCCCTTATGTTACTTTTTAGGAAATATCTTAAGATGGTTATGAAAGAATTTAAAAATGAAAATATCAGAGTAAAATTTATAGGAGATATTTCAAAATTTTCAGAAGATATAAGATCAATGATAGAAACCATAGAATCTGAAACTAAAAATCGTACGGGGCTTAATTTAAATATAGCCATGAATTATGGCGGCCGAGCGGAAATTGTTACGGCCTTCCGGAATATCTCTAAAAAAATCGTGCAAAAAGAGCTCAGCCCCGAAGATATAACAGAAGAAATAATTAATGAAAATTTATACACAAGCGGTCAAGGCGATGTGGATTTAATAATACGCACTGCCGGAGAGCAAAGAATTTCAGGATTTTTGCCATGGCAATCCGTATACGCAGAATTTTATTTTACGGATAAATTGTGGCCAGATTTTTCGGAAAATGAATTTAATAAGGCTATAAGAGAATATAGTAAACGTATCAGAAAGTTTGGGGGAGCATAATCAAGTGTCAAAAAGAATTATATCCGGAATTACGGGCGCCACACTAGTTTTATTTGTTCTTTTTTTTGATAGTTCATTTCCCATAATTTTAAATTTATTTATTTCGGCAATAGCAGCTTTTGCAATAAATGAATTATTTTCTGTTATGAATATCTCAAAAAAATTCGTAATTACCCTCCCTTCGCTTATTTTTGTCCCAACTTTTGTACTGTTTAAAGATAGCATGGGCTCAGAAATTATTTGGTACATATATACCCTTTGGATACTGTCCACCATGATGTTCAATTTAAATGTAGAATTAAGAGATGTTTTTATTACCTATGCAATGTCTATGATGATATCAACTTGCCTTAGTAAAATAATCGAGCTTCGAGATTTTGGAAAAGAGTACGGTAGCTTTTTAGTTTTACTCGGACTTGGCGTTGCTTGGATATCTGATACCGGAGCATATTTTTTTGGAAAGCTCCTCGGGAAACACAAACTTTGTCCTAAAATAAGCCCTAAAAAAACAATTGAGGGGCTTATTGGGGGCATGGTAACATGTACTATTTCGCTAATATTAATATCAATTGCTTTTAATAGCTACATTTTTACGTCAAAACATCAAATAAACTATCCTGTAATAGTATTTTTAGGGCTGACAGGTTCACTGGTTGCGACGCTAGGGGATTTATGTTTCTCAATAATCAAAAGAAAATGCAATGTGAAAGATTTTGGCAACATTATGCCGGGTCACGGCGGAATATTAGATAGATTCGATAGCGTAATTTTCACAGTACCATACGTATATATATTGGTAAAATTGATACCCATAATAAGTTAAAAAGAGTGAAAATATGAAAAAAAATATAGCAATTTTAGGCTCTACAGGTTCTATAGGGACCCAAACTTTAGAAGTAACCAAAAATTTGAATCTTAAAGTTAGCGCGATATCAGGCAATAAAAATATAGCCTTACTTGAACGCCAAGCACGGGAATTTAAACCTGAGATTATTGCAGTATTTGAGGAAAAAAATGCAAAAAAATTAAAAGAAAATATCAAAGACCTTAACTCCAAAGTGGTTTATGGCATAGACGGCCTTTGCGAAATTTCTTCAGCGCCGCAATCCGAAATTTTAGTGACCGCTATTTCCGGAATGATCGGACTTGAACCTACAATTGCCGGCATAAAATCTAAAAAGGATATAGCCCTTGCCAACAAAGAAACTTTGGTATCAGGCGGAGATTTAATTATAAATCTTGCCGGAAAAAATAAGGTAAAGATATTACCAGTAGATAGCGAGCATAGTGCCATTTTTCAATGTTTACAAGGAATGCACAGCAAAAGCGACTTAAAAAGATTGATTTTAACCGCCTCGGGCGGCCCATTTTTTGGCAAAACAAAAAATGATTTAAAAAATGTTACGGTAAAAGAAGCTTTAAATCATCCAAATTGGAATATGGGTGCAAAAATAACAATTGATTCTGCTACCATGATGAATAAAGGCCTTGAAATCATAGAAGCAGTGCATCTTTTTGGTATGCCTCAAGAAAAAATAGATGTTGTAGTTCACAGAGAAAGCATTGTTCATTCAATGATTGAATATAAAGATGGCTCTGTAATAGCGCAGATGGGCATCCCAAGTATGAAAACTCCAATTCAATACGCTTTAACATACCCGGAAAGGAAACCTTCTCAGCTCGAAAATTTAGACCTTCTCAAAGTAAAGCAACTTTCATTTTATGAACCGGATGATAACGTTTTTGAAGCTATAAATATCTGCAGAAATGCTATAAAACAGGGCGGCAATAAACCAATAATAATAAATTCTGCCAATGAAGAAGCCGTTGGTTTGTTTCTTAAAAATAGAATTAAATTTACAGATATTACAAAAATCGTTAAAAAATGCGAAAAACACTTTAAGTATGAAAAAATAAATAATCTAAAAGAAATTCTGGATACAGATCAAAAAACCCGGCAATATGTAAATTCCATAGTAAAATAAAATATCTAAAGCTTTTATAAAATTAGTTTTTGATGTATAATCGTAGTAGTAAACAATAAGGAGCCGTGCTTATGAATATACTTTTAATAATTATAGGAATTCTACTTTTTAACTTGATTATATTTGTTCATGAATTTGGACATTTTTTTTGGGCAAAAAAATTTGGAGTGCAAGTAAATGAATTTGCTCTTGGGATGGGACCAAAACTTTTAAAAATAAAAAAAGGGGAAACTATATTTTCTATGCGCGCTTTCCCTATTGGCGGTTTTTGTGATATGGAGGGCGAAGAAGAACATAGTGAAAGTCCGTCCTCTTTTAATCAAAAACCTGCATGGAAACGTTTTATAATTGTTGCATTTGGCGCAATTATGAACCTTATTTTAGGATTTATAATGTCTGGCGCGCTCCTTATTCAAAATCCTCATTTTACGTCAACAACCATCTCGCATTTTACGCAAGAAGCAATTTCTTGCAATACAGGCCTCCAAAAAGGCGATACCATTCTTTGCATTGATGGCGCAAAAATTCATAACTTTAAAGATCTGGCATTTAATCTTTCAATTGATGGAAAAGAAAAATTTGATATTAAGGTTTCACGAAACGGCGAAATCACCGAACTAAAAGATGTGACTTTTAAAACTAAGTTAAATGAAAGTGGAAAAACTGTTACATGTTTAGATTTCTATCTTGAATCAATAGAAAAAAATTTTTATACCCTCATTACACAAACCTGGTATGACTCAATATCAACAATAAAAATAGTCTGGGCGGGTCTTAGTGGATTACTGACCGGAAGATTTTCAATTTCTGCAATGAGTGGGCCAGTTGGAATTGCAAACATGATCGGCGAAGCAACAAATGAAGGTCTTAAAACCGGATTTTTAACGGCTTTCAATAACATACTTGCAATAATGGTGGCGCTTACTATAAATTTAGGTATAATCAATCTTCTGCCACTCCCCGCACTCGACGGCGGCAGACTTATGTTCTTGCTTTTTGAAATAATAACCCGTAAAAAAATTAAAGAAAAATATGAAGGTTTTATTCACGCACTTGGATTCATCCTTTTTATAGCGTTTACAGTTTATATGTCTTATAGAGATATAGTAAAAATTTTCTGGAAAACTTAAATCCTATATTTTTAACATAAGGTAAAGTTAAAATGAGAAGATATTCAAAAGAAGTTAAAATCGGAAAAGTTAAAATAGGCGGAAATAATCCTATAGCCGTGCAGTCTATGCTAAATGCCCACTCCCACGATATACAAAAAAACGTAGAGCAAGCAATAAAACTCAAAGAAATAGGTTGCGATATTTTAAGAATCGCTATACCTGATAAAAAATCTATACAGCTAATAGACGCCATAAAATCCAAAGTAGATATACCACTAGTTGCCGATATTCACTTCGACTATAAACTTGCATTAGAAGCAGCTTTTGCAGGAATTGATAAAATAAGAATAAACCCAGGAAACATTGGAAATGAAGAAAAAATAAAACAGGTTGCAAAAGTGTGCAACGAAAAAGATATCCCCATAAGAATAGGCGTAAATTCCGGTTCGATTGAACCGCATCTTTTAAAAAAATACAGCACACCTACCGCTGAAGCAATGGTACAAAGCGCAATTTATAACGTAAAAATACTTGAAAAATTTGATTTTAATAATATCGTTATCTCAATAAAATCGCCATCTGTTATAAAAACTGTTGAAGCGTACAAAATGCTCGCAAAAAAATGTGATTACCCCTTACATATTGGCATAACTGAAGCCGGAACCGAGACTATGGGCGTAATTAAAAGCTCTATCGGAATAGGCTCCTTACTTTTAGATGGCATAGGCGATACAATAAGAGTTTCTCTTACAGATTCGCCATTAAAAGAGGTAAAAACCGGAATAAATATTTTAAAATCGATTGATATGTACTCAAACCGCGGAATTGAATTTATTTCTTGCCCAACATGCGGCAGAACTAAAATCGACCTTATAAAAATAGCAAAAAAAACTGAAAAAGCCTTAAAAAACAGTAATAAAAATTTAAAAGTTGCAATAATGGGATGTGTTGTTAACGGCCCGGGCGAAGCAAAAGATGCAGATATTGGAATAACAGGCGCGGATGGGCTTGGAATAATATTTAAAAAAGGTAAAGTAATTAAAAAAGTACCGGAAAAAAATCTTGTAGCTGAGCTTATAAAAGAAATTGAAAGCATGTAAACAAAAAAATCT
>JAEEGL017053904.1_pt1 | contig 12443 bp, 8 predicted proteins | sample 9134231 | NCBI WGS metagenome assembly JAEEGL01 (sample SAMN16246548, study PRJNA631951) | gut metagenome | biome: gut microbiome; feature: rumen; material: fiber-attached | host: Bos | place: Iran: Karaj | collected 2018-10 | reverse complement strand
TCCCCCTCGATGGACATCCGCAAGAGCTCCAACGTCGAGCGCATCCTCTGGCTCCTCAACGGCGGCCTCGAGGATCCCGCCGCGGCCTCCGCAGAGACGAAGCGCCTCATGGACGACTTCGCCGCGAAGGGCAAGTACGAGCTGAGCCCTGCCGCGCGCGAGAGGCTCCTCTCCGAGTTCACCGGCGGAGTCGCAACGCCGGACGAGACCGAGGCGGAGATGCGCCGCATGCGCGCCGACTCGAGGTACATCCTCGACCCGCACACCGCAGTGGCCACGTGCGTGGCGCGCAAGCTCGGGTTCCCGAAGGACGGCGTGCCGTGCGTAGTCGCGGCGACCGCGACTCCCTACAAGTTCCCCGAGACGTGCCTCAGGGCATTCGGCGAGAACGTCCTGTACTCCCTGCCGCCCGCCTTCGCGGCCCTCGAGTCCGCGCCCATCACGCAGACCAAGGTGGTCGACATCCAGGGAATCGACGACGCGGTCCGCGAGTGCTTCTGAAGCGCGCCTTCATGAGCCGAACCCGATCGTGGCGAGACCGCCGCCGTCCTTCTTGACGGCGCACTCCTCCTTGAGCGCCTCGATGTAGTCCTCGTTGTCCAAGCAGTCGCCGAGGTAGAACATCTCCTGGCGGACCGTGCGGAAGTCGCCCGGGGCCAGGTTGCGCAGCTCGCGCAGCGCGGCGAACTCCTCGTCCGTGAGCTTCGCCTTGAACATGCGCTCGAAGAAGAGCTTCTTCCCGTCGTCGTCGAGGTAGCCGAACTCCAGCTTGAAGGTGAAGCGGCGCATCGTGGCGGGGTCCAGGTTCCTGGAGAAGTTCGTCGCGGCCACCATGATGCCGTTGAAGTTCTCCATCTGCTGGAGAAGCTCGTTCACCTGCGTGACCTCCCAGCTGCGCGCGGCGTTCGAGCGGTCCTGGAGAAGTCCGTCGATCTCGTCGAAGAAGAGTATGGCGTGCTCCGCCTCGGCGCAGCGGAAGGCACGGGCGATGTTCTTCTCGGACTCGCCGACGTACTTGTTGAGGATGTCGCTCCCGCGCACCACCTCGACACGGCGGCCAAGCTCCGCACCGAGGTACTTCACGAACTCGGTCTTGCCGGTCCCGGGCGGCCCGTAGAGCAGGATGTTCATGCGCGGGCGGTCGTCAGACATCGTGTTGTAGTCCGCGTTGAGGAAGTTCTCGGCGGCCATCACCACGCGCTCGAGCGGCACCTTCCCCTTGATGCGGAGTCCTTCGAGCGAGTAGTCCTTGGCGGGGAGGAAGCTGGTGTCGGCAACCAGGCCCATTAGCTTGCAGTGCGGCTTCATGAGGGTCTCCACGAGCTCCTCGACGTCGTCGGAATCGGTGGCCATGCGCTTCACGTTGGCGAGGACGGTCGAGATCCCTCCCGCGCTGGTCTCGTACTTCGCGGCGAAGTCGTAGATCATCTCCTCGGAGATCAGCGACTGGAGCGAGTGCTTGGCGACCTGGTTGCGCCAGATCGCGACGCGCTGCGCGTCGTTCAGGCGCTCGAAGCAGATCGAGTAGTCGAAGCGGCGGCGGACCGACTCGTCCATCGCGCTCGCAGGTGCGTTCGAGATCCACACGGCCGGGATGCGCATGTCGTCGAGCATGGAGTTCACCACGCCCTTCTCGGTGGACTTGCCGCCGGAGAAGTCGAATCCGAACAGGCTGGACTCGCCGGTGGTGCTGCGCAGGAGCTCGTCCGCCTCGTCGACTATCATGAGGCTGTCCTCGGGAATCTCCTGGTCGTTGCAGACCTGGATCCCTATCATCCTGGCCTCGGACTTCATGTTCTTGCCGTCTTCGTCGCCCTGCCTGATCTCGAATGCGCTGCGGCCGAGCTCCTTGGCGAGTGAGTGGGCGAAGGACGTCTTGCCGGTCCCTGGCGCTCCGTAGAGGAGTATGTTGCACTTGCCGCCGCTTGCCGTTATCATCCGCTTCAGCACCTCGCCGTCCCCTTCGGAGAGCTCGCCGAAGAAGGACCACGGCAGCGCGTCAGCGCAGTCGTTCTTCGCATAGAAGCGCCGCGCGATCGGCTCGTTTGCGGTGCCGTCCATGAATCCCCCCAGCGTGCGGCGGCTGAAGTCGTAGCCGCCGTCGAGCAGGCCGAGCCGCAGGAGCTTGCCGCGCGGCGTCATCGCCCCCACGATCTCGTCGTAGGGCCTGTCGAGCGCCATGGCGTAGTAGAGCGGCTTCTCGCGGTCGTCTACGCGCGCCGGCCAGCAGAAGCACGTCTGGTCGTGGACATACGTGAACGTCAGGATGTCGGCCTCAAGGTCGCTGAGCTTGAGCAGGCGCTTGAGCTCCGCGAAGCGGCGCGCCACGGAGTCCCCCTTCTTGTCCGGGAACTCGGCCTCCATGTACTCGCGCGCCGCATCGAGGACCGCGCGGCACTTCTTGCGCTTCTCGTCCAGGTTCCACAGGACGCAGAACATCTCCTCGAGCGTGTCCGAGAAGTCCAGCCGCGTGTAGCGCGACCTCGACCGCATCATCTCGTCCAGCTCCCGCGGGGTGTACGCCGCCTCGATGAGCTCTACGCCCCTGTCGTGGCTGAAGCAGTTGCTCAGGACCTCGAAGAAGTCGTCGTCGAAACACCTGCCTTCGTAGTTCTTCACCATGTTGCCCCAGTATCCAAGGAGCTTGTGGAAAAGATAAGACTGCGGAATCTGCTTAAACCCGGGCATAAGCCACCTCTTTCCATGTGTCCGGCGTGTACGTCAGCTGGCAAACAGCCCCGAAGAGGCAAGCAGGTCGTCCGTCTCGGTCTTGCCGTCCTTCTTCGCCGCGGCCTTGGCAAGCTCCTTCTCGCGCTGGAGCCTGGCCTTCTCCTCGGCACGTCCCGCGATGATCGCCACCGCGCGCGCGCACGATACGCCGTATATCCTCATCACCATCTTCACCTTGATCTTGGCAAAACGGTTCTTGTCCACGTCCTTGCGCTTTGCGCGCATGCCCACGGTGTTAAGATTGTCTTTCCCGATGTCAGGCACGCCGAAAAACTCATCGGCCGTCATTATAATGTCGTCGTCCATATCTTGATTCCCTTCGTACATTACCTTTAGCAATAACCATGCCAATAGAAAATTGGCGTTAATCTGACATTTTTCTGCACTTTGTCAACCACCCGGGAAAGTTTTGTTGATTTTCGGCATTCTTGTTGCGCTTTGTCAAATAATATGGTATTCTCGCGATGCAACAATAGAGGAGAAGTCAAAATACGGGAGGAAGATCATGAGCGACTATACAAAAAAAGAGCAGGTCAGTCCCGATGAGACGAAAGCGCCCAAGCACAAAGTGCTGATTTCCTTCATAAGCTACGACCAGGACGACTTCAACCTGAAGATGCACGACGAATCGTTCATGAAGTCGTTCCTCTTTCCGGACGGAATCGACGGCAAGACCCGCCACGACATCTGGCGCCCGTCTGTGGCGCTGGCGCAGCTGCACGGCTTCGACGAGAAGGACGGCTATAAGGACCTGTTCTTCGACGACTACTATCTCCTGCGCGACGAGCGCGCGAGCCACAAGGACCTGGAGGAGGAGGTCATACAGGACATCGAGGCGCTTGAGCCCGCTCCGCGCCTCCACGCCGAAAACCCAGGCATCACGAAGCCGTTCGACACGATGGACGTGTACCAGAGCCTCTTCAAGTACTTTTCGCGCAAGGAGTTCCACGACCCGGACACGCAGTACTACGTCAACTGCACCAACGGCACGACCCAGATACGCAACTGCCTCTTCATGCTGACGCAGATGGGGCACATCGACGCGCTGCGCATCGCCCCCACCCCGTGGAAGAACCACAAGCAGCGCGACAGGAAAAAGGAGGCGGGATACCCGGAGGACGGGCGTCGCTGCGTAAAGGGCTCCTACACGACCGAGGACCCGATCGAGTTCAACAATGCATACACGACCCTCTACGAGACCACCGACGACAAGGTCCTGAAGGTCCTCAAGCGCGGCGTGATCACGAAGGACGAGACCAAGCTCGAGAAGGTCGCGAAGATCCTCGGCGGAATCAAGCTCATCAAGGACCCCGACTTCCGCAGAAGGCAGAGCATCATGATCACCGGCGAGACCGGCGTGGGCAAGACCCAGCTCGCGAAGAACATCGCCAACGCCCTCGCCATCGACCCCAGGAAGTTCATATCCCTGAACTGCGCGACCATCCGCGGAGCCGACCCCAACATCCAGAGGATCGAGCTCTTCGGATCCGCAGGCAACATGGGCAACATCGAGCAGAAGATCGGCGCCATGGAGCGGGCGGACGGAGGGCTGCTGTTCCTCGACGAGATCGCCGAGCTCTCGCTGGAGATGCAAGCGATGCTCCTTACGACGCTCGACTCGGGCAAGTTCACCCCGCTCGGCGGCGACCCGTCGAATCCCAAGACCAGCAGGTTCCAGCTCGTGTGCGGAACAAACAGGCCGCTTGGACAGCTTGTCGAGGAAGGGAAGTTCCGTCTCGACCTCTTCAACAGAATCAACACGTGGCACATCGAGCTCGACCCGCTGCGCAAGCACCGCGAGGACATCGAGCAGAACCTCTCCACCCTCGTCGGCGAGATTGGCAACCAGTGCGGCAGGAAGAACTTCCGTATCCGCGGCGATGCGAAGAAGCTATTCCTCGAATTCGCAAACGACCCTAAGGAGACGTCGTGGGACGGCAACTTCCGCGAGCTCAACGCGATGATAACGCGCATGGTGATCCTCTCGCTCGGACTGGACGCCATAACGGTCGATGTCGTGAGGAACGAGATCAAGGCCGCCAAGGAACGCTACAGGGCGAAGGCTGCCGTGCCGCGGGCCGACGAGCCATGCAAGGAGCCGCGTCCTGCCGCCACGCAGGGAGAAGGCCGACGTTCCGTAGTTGGCGACGAAGCCTACGAGCGGCTGTCGCCCGTGCTGAAGGCCGAGCTGGACCTTCTCGCAAAGGCGATCTTCGAAGACAGGATCACCAACCGCGAGGAACTGTGCAGGGCCGTGTACGGCGAAGAGCTTCTGCCAAGCGGCCTCACGCGCCGCCTTGCGAACAAGTTCGGGCTCCGCTTCGCGCACGGGAGGCTGGAGCGTCTCCAGTAGGGCGGCTCCCCGCAGCAGGCATGAAGGAGGCCTCGAACACACAGCCGCCGCCTTCGCGCGCGCGGACGGTCATGTCGCCGCCGAGCATGCGCGCGAGCTCGCGCGATATGGAGAGGCCGAGGCCCAGTCCGCCCACAGTGGCGGTCAGCTCGTCGTGCTCGCGGTAGAACCGCTCGAACGCGCGCGACATCGCCTCGGGAGACATTCCCGGGCCGCGGTCCGACACACGCAGCGCGAACCCGCCGTCCCGCGCCAAGAGCTCAACCTCCACCGGACCGTCGTCAGCCGCGTACTTGCGCGCGTTCGTGAGCATGTTCACGAGTATCTGCTTCACCGCGTCGGCGTCCGTCACCGCGACGCACGGACCGCCGGCGCGGTTTGCGAACGAAATGCCGTGCGGCTCGAAGTCGCTTCGCATCTCCTCGACGGTGTCGGCCGCAAGCGCCGCGACGTCCGTCTCCTCCGCGTTGATGCGCCGCGTGCCCTTCTGCAGGTGCGCGTAGTCGAGGAGCTGCTCCACGAGCCGTGTCATGCGCGCGTTCTCGCGCACGATCGTCTCCAGGGCGCGACGGAACTTGTCGGGCTTGTCGTCGAGCTTGCCGCGGGAAAGCAGGTCCGCCCATATCTCGATCGAGGCGCAGGGCGTCTTGAGCTCGTGCGACACGTTGTCGAGGAAGCGCGTCTTCACGAGGTCCTCCTCTCGCGCCTTGCGCGCGGCGTCCACCAGCCTGAGCCCTGCGGCCGCCAGTATCAGCAGCAGGATCGCGAAGATGCAGATCCCCGCGACCCATAGCCTCGGCGGCGGCTCGCGACGGAGCGGATAGCCGTCGAACTCGGCGCCGAAGAGGTCGTTGCCGGAACGCGCCCAGAGGACATGGCGCGGCGGATCGCCGAACAGCATCATCCCGCGGCTCGCCCTGTTGCGTCCGTCCGTCGTCCACTCGTTCCAGCGCGACATGTGCGCGACGCGCTCCGCGACTTCGGGCGAAAGCCCGCTCTGCCAGAGGATCTTGCCGCCGCCGGCGTTCGTCCAGACGAAGCGCCCGCGTATCGCGGCCACCGCCTCCTGCGGATTCCACGCGGCGAGCGCGGACTCTGGTGGCCCTGCCTTCGCGGCGTCGCGCATCGCCTCGGCGAGCGACTCGATCCTCACGCGGTCGATCTCGGCCGCGCGCTCGCGCTCGACGCGGTCCTGCCGCCAAAGGTAGTGCGCGCCGATTCCCGCGATGAGAACCGCCATCGCGCACGTCAGCGCGAAATACACCCCGAGGTCATGCCTCCGCCCGGCCATAGACCTTCCCCCTCTTTGGCATTGGCAAGTCAACCGCCTATTTCGTCTGAAGCGCCTTGTTGGGAGCGAGTATCGGCGACTGCGTGATGTTCAGCACGACGGCGCCGCGGCGGACAAGCCGGTAGTCGCCGCCCTTCCTCTCGTAGCGGGGCAGTGCGTACGCAATCTCCACCGCAAGGTCGCCCACCTTGCCGACCAAAGTCTGCACCTTGTCCAGCCCGAGAATCGCACGCGAGTCGCCGAATGTCGGAACGCCGTCGCCTAGCACCTTGGCCAGCTCACCAAGCCTTTTCTCAATGTCTACGGTTGGAACCTTCGCGCCGTACGCGGACTCAATGCAGTCCAGGACCTCCTGCGCCTGGCGCCGAAGCTCGGCCTCCTCCACGTCGCCCGGATACGCGCGACGTGCGGAGAAGGCCACGAACGGCACCTGGAACAGCGTGATCCAGCTGCGGTCCGGCTTGCGCTCGTCAAGCCCGGCCACCGGCTTTTCCATTGCAACCCACTCAAGCGCTTCCTTGGGGGAACCCTTGCCCTCCGTGGTGTCGAAGTCCACTCCGAAGAGCTTCCCGAGAGCCTCCCTCAGCCCCTTCGCCTCCTCGTGCGCCTTCTTCTGCTCCGCCTCGGAGACAAGGCCCGGAACAGAAGTCTCGCCTATCGGCTTCGCCCTCGGCCTCCACGAAGTGTAGACAAGGACGCTTACGCGGCACATCTTCTTCCCGTCGAACATTCCGGAGATGCCATACCCGACGCCAACACCTTCGCGCTCGCCGCTTCCGTTCAAGTTGGCGAAGCTTTTCGCAACAATCCCACCATTAGGCGAATCTCCCTTCGCCAATTCCTCGACGCTCTTGTCGATATCGGCGTCCGACAGTTCCCCCTCTCCGGACCCAAACGGTTCCATCTTCACGCCAAAGCGCTTGGAAATGTCGTCCGCCACCTCCTGCATGACCTTCCTGGCCTCCGCTACCGTCAGCTTCCCGCCGGAGCCATAACCCTTCGCTCCTATGTCGAAGCTGTAGGAGTCGAGCACGCGATCCTCGCCCCTGAACTGGAGGTTTGCTTCCTTCGCGCCGTGGTAGGGCTTGGCGAAGCGCACTGTCGCATACGCGCTCCAGTTGGTCGTCGTCACCTTCGTAGCCGGGTCGTACCACGCGCTTGCGCTGGAATGCACGGCCTTGCCGAGGCGCACCGCGTAGTTAGTGGACCCGAGCGTGAGATCGAACGGAGAGTCCACGACGAACCCAGTCGCCGCCAAGACAAGCGCGGGCATCCCCGCGGCAGCTGCAAGGGCCAACACGGCCACCATCCACGAATTGCCCTTCATCATCAATTCTCTCCTTTCCCCTGCTGCTTTTCCGCTGTCTTCTTCTTCGCCCCCGCGACGATCTGCGACTGCATGATCTCCACGACGACCGCGCCGCGAAGGGCGACTTCGTACTTACCGCCCCTCTTCACGTACGACGGCACGGCGTACTTGACGCTGACGACGATGTCGCCTATTCCTCCGTTGAAGTATTCGCCCGACTTCGGCGTCACCATCGCCTTCCAGTCGCCTAGCGCAGGAGGCGTGGCGTCGGCAGGCTCCGCCTCCTCCACCTTCTTTTCGGGCTTTTCGAGCGCCGGTATCTTCGCGCCAAGCTCGCGCTCGAGCTCGTCGAGTATCCGCTGCGCCTCGGCCTTCAGCTCATCTTCCCCGACGTCTCCGTCGAATGCGTGGCGAATGCCGAAGTTCACCACCGGAATGAACAGCAGCCGCACCCCCTGATCCCTCTTGCGCTCGTTGCACCCGGCGAACGGACGCTTGAGCGGAAACCACTCGGGCGTCGCCGGGGCGTTCGTAAGCGAGACAAGCGCGGCCGCCGTGTCGTTCGTAACGGACGGCGCGTCAAGGTCGACGTCGAAGAGCCTCTTGATCGTCGCCCGCAGCGCGTCCGCCTCCTTGTGCGCCTTCTCCTGCCCGGGCGTGCTCGGCAAGAAGTCCACGGAATGCGGCATGTTCGTATAGACGGGGATATGTCCGGCGACGCGCGAAGCACCGGAGAAACCCTCGTGCCTGAATGGACGCGCCATGGTGAATTCCAGCGAATACGTCTTGTCGTTGTGGATCAGCCCCATTAGCTGGTACTCAACGTCGCCGAACCTGTTGGTCGCGTCAGCGCTCGCAAACCTGAAACTCGTCGCGTATCCGACGGAATCTGCGTGATCTTCGGCACGCTCCGCAAGACGCTCGAGCGCCTCTTCCTCGGTCGAGTCGTATTTGTCCTCCAACTCTTCGCCAAGCCGCTTGGACATTTCCGCTGCGACTTCGTCGAACATCTTGCAGCAGTCGTTGTACGTCAGCTTTCCGCCAAAGCTCTTCTTGTCGACTCCAATCGAAAGATTCACCTGCGAAAGTGATTTCCCTTCATTTCGGAAAGGGAGCCATACGTTCGTTACACCGAAATACGGCTGGACAAACCGCGCTTCGGCAGAATGGTACCAATTCGTCGTCATCGCGCCGGTCCTGGGGTCCTTCCGGACGCTCTTGTGCGACTCGACGCCCTTCCCGAGCGCCTTCGCGTACTCTGGCGACCCGATCTCGAGGTCGAACGGCGAGTCGACGACGATCTTCCCGTCCTCGACGCGGAACCCGCCCGCCGCATCAACGCATGCGCACGCCGTCACTGCCAGCGACGCAAGCAAAAACCTGAATCCACTCATGCACGTTCCTCTCTTGTAAACTCTTTTGGCTGAGACATTTATTATACACCTTTTTACCGACCTCAACCAGAACCAATGTGGCATTTTCTTCACTCTCGAAAGGCACCACTTTCTTGATCGGGTGCACACTATTCTAACGAATCGCGTCTAACGCGGTCTAAAACTCCGCTCTTGCCACCTGCGCTTGGATTGTCTATACTACAACCATCCTGCGAGGCGCATGCGCGGCGCGGGAACATAGTCCGGAAAACGGGAAACCCGCCGGGCGCTTCGATTTGTTGCACTACTGCAACGCTGTCGTTTGGCGAAACGTAGGAAATTTCAAACAAGACGACGTGATTGCAGAGGTGTGCCATCTGGCACACCTCTACACGTTTCTTGTTGGGTCTCCTACGACCTCGCCAAAGACGTGATAGAGGCTGTGCCTTTTTTCATGTTCTGGCATCGTTGCGATGCTGGAGAGGAAAAGAGATGGCGAACAAGAATCTTTCAAATGCGAAGACCGCGAAGAACGATGAATTCTATACCCAGCTGAATGACATTCAAGCTGAGGTGAACGCCTACATCGACTACGATCCCGACGTCTTTCGCGGAAAGACGGTCCTTCTTCCTTGTGATGATCCTGAGTGGAGCAACTTCACTCGCTTCTTCGCGCAGAACTTCGAGCGATTTGGGCTTAAGAAGCTGATCTCGACAAGCTACGCAGCCGCAAGCAAGAACATTTTCAACACGAACACGCGAGGCAGAAAAGGTGGTAGGGCGCGATCACCGAGCGCGCCGAAATGGTACCAGCCCTCTCTGTTTGAGCAGGAGAGTCCGCAGTATGACGAAGAGAAGACTGCCATCAAGGGCAAGATATTCGTCCTCGACCATGACACGAACAAGAACGGCAAAATTGACTTCGAGGATCTGGAATGGAAGTATCTTGAAGGCGACGGAGACTTCAGGAGCGAAGAGGTGTGTCGCTTGAGGGACGAGGCGGATGTCATCGTGACGAATCCGCCGTTCTCGCTTTTCAGGGAGTTCCTGGCGTGGATTGTGGGGGAAGCCGAGATTGAGGGAGCGGAGGATGGTTTTGCCGCAAAGAAAATATATGGCGGGAAGAAGTTTTTGATTATCGGCAACATGAATGCGATAACCTACAAAGAGGTCTTCCCGCTAATAATGAACGACCGTTTCTGGTTGGGGGCAACTGGTTTTGTTACGGACATGGTGTTTGCTGTTCCAAATGGCGTGTTTGTAAAACCAGCCGACAAGGCAAAGGCTGCACGGCTTGGATACGTGGGAAATTATACCAGATTGGGGAACTCCTGTTGGTTCACCAACCTTGAGCACGGGCGACGCCATCAACCCCTGCGCCTTATGACTGTTGCGGAAAACATCAAGTTTTCGAAGCACAAAGATGTGCGAGGCGTCGGTTACAGGCGTTACGACAATTACGATGCAATCGAAGTGCCGTTCACAGACGCAATTCCCGCCGACTATGATGGTGTTATGGGTGTTCCTATCTCGTTTCTCGACAAGTATTGCCCCGAGCAGTTTGAGATCATAGGCGTTGCTAAAGCAGGCGCAGGCGATCCCGCACTGAAGACAAAGATATATCCGGAACAGATACAAGTTGCGCGTGATGGTCGGGAAACAATCGTCACAAAACTGAATGACGGTCCTGTGTTGAAATTAGCGAAGCCCCCGGAAGGTGAAATGTATTACAAGGTTGGTTCTGAAATCTTTGTTCAGGCGTATGCCCGTATCCTCGTCCGCCACCGACGATAATCCTCTGCGCCTCTGCGTTAAAACAAAACCACCTCATATTGCCCGATCTACACGTTCTACATGTTCTACACGGCAAATCAACTGTGTCAAAACAAAAAAGAATAAACTCCACAAATGAAAGCTACACTTCTGACCGAACCGTTTCTAACCGTCCGCGACATCTGCGACGGATTCGTCTACAGCGAAGTCGAAGGCAAAGGGCTCTTCGGCTGGGGCGGCAAGCTCGTCATTCAGCCTGAATACCAGCGCAACTACATCTATGCGGACGGCAAGAAGGACGTCGCCGTAGTCGATTCGCTGTTGAAGGAATATCCGCTCGGACTCATCTACTTTGTGAAGGTTGGCGATGACCGCTACGAGGTCCTAGACGGGCAACAGCGGATAACCAGCTTCGGACGTTTCGTCAGGAACAAGTTCCCCGTCCTCGACGCAGGAGGCATGCCACACTACTTCGACGGGCTCAACGCAGAGGAGCAGCAGAGAATACTCGGCTCGCGCCTGACGGTCTACGTGTGCGAAGGCGGTGAGACGGAAATCAAGGAGTGGTTCAAGACGATCAACATAGCGGGCGTTCCGCTGGTGGAGCAGGAGCTCCTGAACGCAATTTACTCCGGGCCGTTCGTCACTGCCGCGAAGGAGGTGTTCTCCAACTCCGGCAACTCCATGATGCAGAAGTGGAAGTGCTATGTGGCCGGAGACGAAAGCCGGCAGAAGATACTGGAGACCGCACTCAAGTGGGTTTCTAACGGCGAGGTCGAGGAGTACATGGGGAAGCACCGGCAGGATGCGGACTGCGCGGGGCTCAAGGCGTACTTCACGAGCGTGATCGACTGGATCGACGGCGTGTTTTCCGGCGTGAAGGACGAGATGTGCGGACTGGAATGGGGGCGTCTTTACGAGACGTACCGCAAGAATGCATACGACCCCGCGAAGGTCTGGCGTCGAGTTGAAGAGCTTTTTGCGGACGAGTTCGTCACGGACAGAAAGGGCGTGTTCGAGTACATACTTGGAGGGGAGAATGAGACGAAGCTCCTGAACGTGCGCGTGTTCAGCGATAAGGAGAAGAAGCGCGTGTACGTGCAGCAGACGGCCGAAGCGCAGGCGAAAGGCGTGTCTAACTGCCCGCTTTGCGCCATTGGACACGAAGCGAACGCGAAGCGCATCTGGAAGCTCGTCGACATGGATGCAGACCACGTGGCAGCTTGGTCTAGAGGCGGTGCGACCGATATCTCCAACTGCCAGATGCTCTGCAAGACCCACAACCGTGCCAAGGGGAACCGCTGATTTCTGGACAAATCAAAGCTGGGCAAGGGATGTGCAGATGTTTGTGATTCCACGCAGCCCGATTGTTTGGTACAATTCCAGCGTGAAACTGATTCTGGCAATTGTTGCTGTGCTGTCGGCATGCGCTTCGGCGAATGCCGTTGAAGCGACTTTGCATAGCTGCCCGCCGCCAGACACTGAATACGAGACGAACCTTGTTGCGGATGTGTGGGGCAACTTCGACCGCATAATGGGCATTCGGTTCGAGTTTTCAGCCGCACCATCGAACAACGTGCAGGCCGCGTTCGGCGTTGACGAAGACCATGACGG